>PPYF01158533.1_pt1 | contig 16838 bp, 14 predicted proteins | sample 1559871 | NCBI WGS metagenome assembly PPYF01 (sample SAMN08240021, study PRJNA423297) | Human gut metagenome, whole genome shotgun sequencing project.
CTCTTAGGTATCACAAAATCTATCAGTCCGGTACCTGTTACTGAAAACGGAAGCCTGACCTACACGTTCCTGATTCAGAATGAAGGAAACGTTCCTGCAAATGAAGCCACGGCCGTAATCGTTACCGATACGTTTAATCCAATACTTTCTAATCTGACTGTCACCTTTAACGGAAGCACATGGACAGAAGGTGAAGACTACACTTATGATAAAACTACCGGTACTTTTGCTACTGGTGCCGGAAAAGTTACTGTTCCTGCAGCAACATTTACCGTCAACGAGACTACCGGTGAATGGAGTTCTAATCCGGGATTCAGCACTCTGACAATTACCGGAACAGTATAACCATAAAGAAATGGCAGAAGAGACCATCCGAATAATGTCAGATGGTCTCTCCCGTTGCGATTATTTTCCGATTTAATCTTCTGTATCATATTGTTCCTCAATGATATGTTTCACCTCTGAAACATCCATATCCAATACATCTGCAATTTCCTCAATGGACATCTTATGATTCATTTTTCTGAGCAATTCTCTTTTTTCTTTTTGTCTTTCCAGCAATTTTTCTTCCCATGCCTGCATATACTTCACCTCTGTTTTTTCACTTGCTTTAATCCGACAAACTCGTCTATGCATCTTTTGAATCCGTTCACTTTTGCACTGTTCTGACACTTCATCTGTACTGTGTTCCATATATTTCAAAAGTTCTATCAGTTCTTGGGATACCACCCGGCGGCAGCAGTTTACTGTCGATGATTCCCTGATACAAACGACTTCTTTTCGGAAGATTATGCGTATTTTCTTTCCGCGCCTCCACTTCGTATATCACATCATCTTCATCCATAGTATAGACATCTAACCGGATCTGCCGATTATCCGTAGACGTTCTCTGTTCCTTCTCTGTCTGCGGTGGATGCTTCAGATTCGTCTTTTGACTTAATATGATGTCTAACATCGTCTTTACATTTTCGGGGTCATCCATTGCTTCATCGAATAGAAATTTGTCCAGCAAGTTTAATTCTTTTAATGATTTTCTTTTGTTCATAAACAGCTCTCCTTTCTTATACAGATATAACTCCTTTAAAAGAAAAACTGCTTATTTTTATGAATATCATAGCATACATTTTATATATATACCAGTATATATGAACAACTTTCTTTATCAGGCATGTATTTATCTGTTTTCTGTGGTTTTCATTTTTGATTAATGCCCGAATATCTGGGCTTGAAGTAAATGAATTGATAAATATAGATACGTTGCAGATGCTAGAATTTATCTGCGTGCCGCTAGAATAACATGCCTGATTTTTATTTTCAATGCAATTTCTAGAAATACTGATTTTTTGTGAACTTTCTACAACTCCTTCATCTTCCCAAGAATCTCCTGATAAAACGCTTCCTGATCCCCGCCATTTCTCATATCTTCCAGAATCATTCCATCTTTCAGAAGAATCAGCCTGCTGCAATAACTTGCCATCTTCGGATCATGTGTTACCATAACAATTGTCTTGCCAAGTTCCCGATTGATATGACTCAGTGTATGGATTACCACATCACCGGACTTAGAGTCGAGGTTTCCGGTCGGCTCATCCGCAAGTATCAGATCCGGATTGTTGATCAATGCTCTGGATATCGCCACTCGCTGCTTTTCACCTCCGGATAATTCATACGGCTTCTTGTTCATCAGATGTGTAATTCCGAACTGTTCTGCATATTTCTGCGATTCTTCCATACACTCTTTCGCACTCTTCTTATCCAGGATCTTCGGAAGCATGATATTTTCCCTGACGGACAGACTGTCCATCAAATAGAAGTCCTGGAACACGAATCCGATCTTTCTCCGTCGTATGTCCGCAAATTCATCCTTCCACAAATCTTCCGTATCATGTTCTTCAAAGAACAGCTTTCCTCCGGTCTGACGGTCTATCATACCCAATAGTTTCAAAAATGTCGTCTTTCCACATCCGGATCTTCCCATAATTCCGACAAACTCCTGTCTCTGGATAGAAAAATTTAATCCCTTCAGGACATGGATCTCTTTCTTCTTTTCACCATCTTCTCCATACTGCACATAATCACGGACCAGATTCTCTGCTCTTAATACGTCTGCCGTTTTTTTATTTTCATTCTTTTCTAATTTTTCATTCATTACAAATCTGCTCCCTTTTCAATCTTTTTCACAATCGTATCTTCCAGCCACTTCAGATTCAGCCACTGTAATATGAAATATATAATCCAAAGTACACCTGCATTTATCACATAATTCTTCACATCATTCAGATGATAATCCCTGAGTCCAAATACAATTCCAGAATACAGTACCGTAACTATAACGGCAATAACAGATGGGATCGTCACAAACCGGCTGATTTCCTTTTTCTCGATGCAGATCCGTTCCCTGCGATTCATTCCCAGACGGTTCATGAACTGATACCGTTTCCGCATATCCGGCAGTTCCATCTGAACCTTCATATGAAGTAGGAGCATACTGATCACAGATAAAATAATAAGCACAAATCCATTCATCACACATTCAAGGATTCGCTCCATCTGCCGCTTTTTCGCTGCTTCTGTCTTCGTATATGTACTTTTTACAAGCGAATCAAATGACTCATCATATGCATGTTGCTTTGCAAAATCTATTGTCAACTGATCTGCTTTTTTCTGGTATTTTTCCGGTACATTTGCAAGGACAAGTTTCGTCGGCCATTCATGGATATTTTCTTCCAATACCGCATCCGACGTTTTTATTTTTTCTCCCGTATTCATGTCTGTCGTTTTCCAATAGTCTTTTATTTTGTCAAAATATGCATCAGCAAATACAATAAGATTCTCGTATTTTCCCTGTTTGAATGCACCGATCAGACTCGAAGTCTCGGAACCTGTAATCGTCCGTACCGGATAATAAGTCTGGTGCTCCATTGTATCAAAGCCAAACAATGGCTGTCCGATATGCAGATTCGGATGTATCATCAACTGATAGTGATCAATTGGTTTCGCCTTTGTTCCCTGATCTTGCTGATACACGACATAAATTTTCTTTCCGTTCTTGTCAAGATTCAGATGCTTTTTCGGTTTTTCTCCGACTGCCTTCTTTAACTTTCGATAACTGCTCTCTGATATACCGATATTCTGGCCTTGCTGCCAGACAAGATCAAATGGTCCTTCCAGACGTTCTGTATTATCAATCGTTGTTGCCCGGACCATCGGAATACTGGTCACTTCTGCTTTGCATTCTTGCTTAAGCTTTTCGATAATCCCTGTATCATTACTATTCGCAAGCCATACATAGTCGTATGGGTACAGCGTATCCGTCTTATCTGCAATTCTGTTAGATACAACTTTTACCGAGAAAAAGGACATCACACATACATGTATCACGATCATAAGTGTCAGATACTTTACAGTTGTCTGGTATCTGTGTCGTATCATATGTTCTTCCGGAAGGGTTCGCAGGTATTGATCCATAGACGTTTCTTTTTTACGCAGGATCATGGCACCTATATTATACAGAAAAACATACAAACACAGGAAGAACCCACACAAAAGAAAGATACTCTCTGAAAATCTTCTTTGTGTATACAGATACAGGACGATTACTCCCAGCAGCCCGCTGATCAACGCCCCTGCTTTTCTGTATATTCCCGGAATCTTCTCACTTTTCACCGCTGCATTTCTGGCATCGGCGGAACGTTCTCCTGCATGGATATCCCCAGAGATACCAAAAGCAAACAAACAGATAACAGCTATCACGATTGCCGTGATCAGATACACCTTCCACGATACCTCTGATTTCATATCGATTTTAGGAAAATGCTGTATAACAGCGGCATATATGCCAAACAAAATGGCTCTTCCAATCACAAATGCCGTCACCAGTGCCACCGCAAATCCGGCAAGTAATTCTCCGATCCAGGACCAGAACACGGCATTGCTCCGCATGCCAAGTGTCCGGAAAATCCCATCATCCGCCATCCGTTTTTTCCGGTAGAATACCATGACAACCGTAATCAAAAACAATGATATCAGTACGATCACGATCAGGCAGTCCTTCATAATCTCAGTCAGCCCAAGCCCTAGTAATTCATTATCATATCCATAGCTTCCGGAAAATGCCTCTCTCATTCCAAATCCAATGAACAGAAATGCTGCCGATAACAGAACCGATACAAATAAAAAAGAAAAATCTCTCCAGTGATATTTAAAATTCTCCCACAGCACATGGTAATAAAGCTTCGAATATTTCCCTGGAAAATATAATCTTCTTTTCCGTTCCTGTTTATAATGCTTATCATTTTCCTGAGTTTTCAGGATCTGTTCACCGGATTCTTCCCATTCTTCCATGGATTTATGCATCAGTAACCGTATCCCCGTCCATATCGGAAATACTGCCAGATACCCAAGTAGATACATCGGGAACACCTGTATCGTACCCGCACTGCTCCATGAACTGTTAAGTCCAATCTCGGCCACTACCGACAGCATTGCAAATAATCCGATAAGTTCTATGATAGATAAAAATTTTATTTCCCATCCCTTGATATTACAGATAAGCCGTATTGTTTCGATTACTTCAAGAACGACATACAGCATAACACATACCGTGAATGTTTTTGCCAGTGTATGAATATCCAGTGGTAATGCATCTGCTGCTCCGTCTAAAAACGTCGTGTTATATGTATCTGCACAACTGTGATTTCTCAACACAGCAATTACATACATAATAAAATTCTTCCGTTCTCCCGTTATATTCATCCACGGAAACAGAAAATATATCTGAAGTATGATCCCCAGAATAATATTCATCCGTCTCTTTTTCTCTTCCATTCTCATTCCTCTTCCGCCCCTCTTATATCATATATCGAGATGATACAGACCAGATACTCCCCGTAAATTTTATATCGGAATATGCCGTCATATTTTCTGACAATATCCTGTATGTTCTTCATTCCATATCCATGAAGTATCTCATCTTCTTTTACTGATACAAATTCCTTCTGATTCTGCACCGGCATTTCTTTAATTGCATTTGAGGTCTCAATATATAATAAATGATTCTTCTTTTTTATCTTAATTTTTATCCAGCGCTTTTTATCTTGGATCCGTTCACAGGCTTCCAGCGCATTATCTAGAACGTTTCCAAAAAGTGAAATAATCTCCCTGTCTGAAAACGGAAGGGTTGCAAATACTTCTGTCTCAATCTGCATATCCGTCTCTTTCTCTTTTGCATCTTTCGTCTTTTGATTGAGGATCATATCCAGCATGCGGTTACCCGTCCAGATCTGATAGCTGTCATCCAGCATATCATCACTTAATTCATTCAGATACTGGTGCAGTCCTTCCCAGTCTCTCTCCTGATCGTATTTTTTCAATGCAAGCAGGTGATTTTTCATATCATGTACAACCTTCCGGCTCTTTAACATTTCCTGATATTTTTCTTCCAGCGCTTTCACTTTTACCTGCAGCAACTGTTCGTCCCGCTCTTTCAGTTCTGTCTTATGCTTTGCTATCTCCGTATCCCATGCAGCCGCCTCGATATCCAGAAACATCCAGATTCCAATAATACCTATGAATATCACCATATACATATAGATTCTAAGCTTGAACAGCGCACTGTCATCCAGATAGATGTATGAAGCATCAAGATATAAGAAAAAAAGAACGATGGCAAGAACCCAGACATACCTGTGTATATCAAACGTTTTGATCCCTTTCATATGTCTGTACAATTGCCATAGTTCGATCATCTGCATCACAATCATAAATGCTATGATCATGGTAAATGTCACTGCCACAAAACCGGAATATTTCCATAAGATTGGATGCCCAGATAAGAAAATATAATTATATGCCTTGATGCAGCTTTCTTTCCGGAATATCTCGATCAGATACACGTGAATCGTGTGATACCCTCCGTCTATACGGATCCATGGAAAGAAGAAATATATTTGCAGCAGAATCCCCATACAAACATCTGCTTTTCGCTTTCTCGTCCATTCTTTCATTCTACATTTCTCCAATATTCCATGATCCGTGTCTTCACATCCTGAATAGTCTCTGCCCCTGCCTGAATCTTAATCCCGTCTTCTAGATAGACTGCATCCGTTGTGATCCTGTCTACATGATCGATATTGATAATATGACTTCTTCCGACAAACACAAAAGACGGATTTTTCAGATCTTCAAAAGTCTGATGCAGCGCCAGACGTTCTTTGTATGCGCCATTTACCATTACAAATTCAACATACTTCTGCCCTTTGACCTTGCGGATACAGATAATGTCTTTATGATATAATTTTCTCTGGTCCGTCACCCCACCGATCCAGAAGAAATTCTGGCTCTCTTTTTGCTTTTCCTGATAAATTTTCTGTAATACTGCCGGCAAACGTTCTTTCATATCTCTTTTCAAAATATACTGATATGCCTCGAGGACATAACTATCCACTGCAAATTCGGCGTACGATGTCAGGAATACCAGGCAGATATCTTTTTGTTCTGCCTTTAAAATTCTTCCCAGATCGATCCCGCTTTTCCCCGGAAGATCAATATCTGAGATAACTACATCGTAGTGCTTCTTAACTTCCAGAAATTCTTCGGCTGTTTTATATATTTCGGTGGTTATATCCTGCACCTTAAGTTTCTCGAACTCCCAGCTAATAAGTCTTTCCACTTCCTGTCTTGTATGTTCTTCATCTTCTATCATTGCTATCTGAAACATTTATATTTTCTCCATATTTATTCACATAATTATTGCATTCATTGTACCACGATAGTTACAAATATTGTTATAACTGGCCATGAATTCCGGGATTTGTGGCCATGAATTCTTGAAAAAACGTCTGCTGATACAGAAAACTTACCACTGGCAAAGCTCCTTACAGATGTTTTGGCAGCCAAGCAGCTCCTTACGAACACATGGCAACACAAAAGAACTGCTATTTTAAGACTTTACTCCTAAAACAGCAGTTCTTATTTTTTCAATCATTTACTTCTAATATTTCAACCAGCAGCTCGTACTTTTCTCATTTCCGATAGATATTCCATCTATTCCGCTTTATTCAGTCCCATGTCCTCACTCGCTTTTGTCACAGGAACTTCCACCATCACAGAGTTGTCATCAATCTCTACCGAATATGTCTTATGGATCAGGCAGTTTACCGGATCTTCTGTTGCAACAACTACTGCAAGTCTGTGTCCCGGCTCTACAGTATATCTTGTCGCATTGAGATATACGCTGTAATCATGATATTCGCCTTTTTTAAGTTCGATACTGTTCTGTGCTGTCTCCGGCGCATAACCTGCTTCCGGATTACACAGATCTGCAAATGCACGTGTGATCACGCGGTATTTTTTATGTACAGTATTGAATTCTGCCTCATCAAATGCCGGAAGATCTCCGCCATTCATGATTCCGCCTTCTTTTACTGTCGTTACCGGAACGATATTTCTTTCCGGATCTACAGTCTGGATACTGTCGAATTCTTCGTCACATACATCACAGAGAAGCACTGCAATCTCTACATCATCCATTTTACCGGATACTTTGGAATTACCAAGCTGCATGGTCAGTGTATCCACATCATTTCTGTTTTCCGGATCGAAATCTGTTTCGATATTTCCGTCTTTTAATGCTGCCTTTAAGTTCAGGCATACCGTTCCCTGTACAGTCACGGCTTTTTCAAATGGATCTGTCACATAGCGCTGAGCCATATTTGTAGACTTCAGTGCCATCACATCATCGAAGTTTTCTGCACTGACACCGGCTTTTTCCCAGTCTGTATCAATCACTGTCTTACTCTCTTCTTTTGAAGTAAGCTTTATGGTATGCTCTGTTTTCCATGCACTTTCTGTTTCCCATTTTTTCTGGTCATAGTTCGTCTGAGCAAGTACTTCCGGCATCTCTTCGGCACTGTTTTCTACTCCATACAGATAGTGGGAGATCCATTCATTTACAATGTCATCATAGAACTTTCCATCGATCAGGATTCCGTAATTCTTATTTGCCATAGTCGGGGTGATATGCGGTCCCTGATGAAGGATCAGTTTCACTGTCTGCCCTGCCTGTTCGAATGCGGTATGCATCATTTCAAACTGTTTTGTAGATACATTTTCGTCGTTGAATCCATGTACGATCAGTGCGCTGCACTTGATCTGGTCTGCATGCAGACGATAATTTCCGGCTCCCCAAAATTCCGGATCATAATCGAATCCACATTTTAACTGTTGGAGACTTAATTCATGATGGAATGCTGCAATATCATCCAACTGTTTCTCAGATAATGTCTCATCATTATAACGGCTGGAACAAAAATATGCCAGAAAACTGTTCAGCATCTCTTTTGGCCAGTAACGCTGTGCACCCTGCATATTCTGTTGTGTATACCAGTCTGCGATACCTGCAACCGGAACGATTGTTTTCAGTCCTTCCACACCTGTCGTTGCAACTGCAAACGGCATGGTTCCGGCGTAAGATCTTCCGGTCATGGCCACATTTCCATTGGACCAGTCTGCCTTCGTCTGAATCTTTCCTTCACGATCTGCATAAGCCACTCTGTCACCATGCAGCCATTCCACAACAAACTTAAACGCATCCCGCTCATATTCGGAGCCGACATAGTTAAATCCGTCTGAACCAAGTGCTCCGAATCCGGCACTTACAACCACTGCAAAGCCACGTACCAGATAATAATTAAAATTATCCAGATTCTCATATACCATGCTGTTATTATTTCCTTTATCAGGATAATACCAGTCTGCCGGAACCTGAATAAATGCTTTGACGAGATCTCTTTTTCCATCACCGTCCATGTCATAGTCAGATTCCACATATACACAGTATCTTACGATACTTGATGTGGCAGGATCATAGTTTTCTCCTGTCTTTCCGTCCGTGAATTTGAAAACAGGCTGTGCCAGTCCATTTTCAAATACAGGTACTTTACTGTAATTTTTTTCTCCCATTGTAAAAACCTCTCTGATTTAATATTTTACCTGAGAGATATTATACCATGCATTTCGAAACCAGGCAATTTTTCTTTCTATAATAGATTCAAAATCGTATCATACACTTCCGGATTATCCTTGATCACAATCGCCAGTTTCTCTTTTGCCTGATTCAACTGGTGAAAAAGAATCCTTACATCTGATTTCCTGTCTCTACACATTGTTGTACAAGTTGTCTCATAAGTATCTTCACAAATCTCTCTCGTACGGAGATAACTGCCCTCATCATAATAATACCGTTCATCCATCACGACCGCCAAACGGTTCACATCCCTCACATCTGAATCCATAAGATAGCCCTGTCTCATATAGCCTTGTAACAAATATGCTGCTTCTGTATCATCATTCGCATACACTACTTCAATATTGGGATAGCCATTCTTCCCTTTTCTACGTGACAAATCCATCATATTCTGGATAAAGGAAGATAGCTCTGCATTTGTACGGATACGATTTGTCAGATGAAAGCTCTGCACATCCGGCAGACCGGCAAGCCGCTGCGGTATTTCACGATCCAGTTCTTCAGGCGAGATCATATCTTCCGTATCACTGGAGAAGATTATCGGAATCTGCTTTTTACATTCTTCTAATATCTTTAATTGCTCCACAGAAAGCAGATGTGCCTCATCCACCAGAATAGCACTGTATGGCTTTAAGAATGTATCAAACGCTTCTTCCGCACACACATTTTCTGTCATCGTCTGCTTTGCTGCCTGAAGTGATAACTGACGATCCGACAGAAAATCAATCCGGCGCAGACGTTTATGTAAAATTCTCCAGTCCTCTCCTGATTCTCCGCACTGAATCATGCAGACTCTCTGACGTACCGACAGCTTCATCGCAAGATCATAAAGAAGCAATGTCTTTCCCGTCCCCGGAAGTCCGCTGAACCAGTAATAGTCGGAATGTTTTGCACGGATTCCTTTCAGGATCTGTCGTTCGATATCTCTTTGCTGTGCCGTCAGAAAATATTCTTTCTGTAAAAAGCGTTCCGGCTCTCTGAGCGGTGAGATCAGATAGAGTTCTGCGCGGAACAGTTCTTCGATATTCCCGTCATAATCCGGACTTTCTCTTTTCAAAGCTCTGCATAATTCGTCCCAGTCTGCCTCTGCGATATGATCATGATTCGTCAGTCTTACCAGACGGTTCTGGCTGCTGATATAAGTATACGAATGAATCGTTCTTCCAAGCACCGACAGATAATAGCGGTTCTGCAAAAGCTGTCTGCGAATGGCCTCATCTGATACCACACCACTTTTTAACTCAATATTTACAATCTGGTCTTCTTTGATCTGAAGAAGATCAAATTCTTTTCCCAGTCTCGGAATCTGAAACGAATAAAAGAAACGAAGTGCATATACATCCTCCATACAGGTTTCCAATTCGGCTGTCAGTGCTTTCATACTTTCCAGTTCCCATTCCCGCATTTTCAGAAAATAGTCTCTTCCGGATAACTGACGTTCCAGTTTTTGCAGCTGTTCGATATTCTGATTTCTTGTGATCGTATAAATGGATATAGATTTCATTTTTTAATCTTTAACCCTCTTAGATATTCTTTCTGCTCTGGCGTGATCCGGTAACTTTCGATAGCTTTTTGGATCGTCTTATTATGCGTCCAGACATCTAATTTTTGCTTTTCGATAAACGGGAGAATCTTATCATACTGCTTTGCAAGCGCCGTCGCAAAATACCATGCACGCATCATATTTACATAATATTCTTCCGAACGCTTCATCTATAAATGTATCCAGATGTTTCTTCACTACCTTGACCGCAAGCATATCGCAGGTCGCCCAGTTATCAATATACGGAAGAAAACGTTCCAGTTCTTCCAGACATGTGTCATAGTCTTTAATCTGTTCGATCAAAAGTCCGTGCAAATTATTTTCTTCGTAGTACTGATGTGGCAGTATCTGCAGATATTCTTTTGCTTCATCCGTTTTTCCATACTTCTTCGCAAATACACGAAGTGCCGGCGTTCGGACACCGATGATCTTTTCTTTGTTGACTGTCGGCATTAGTTTTGCATGGAAGTCGCGGTATTTTAAGTCTTGCAGCTCAAAAAGACGGGTTTGTACGTTGGTTATGATTGTTGTTTTATTCATATTTTCATCCTTGATTCTTATATTTCCCATGTCAGGCATATGATCTTTTTATTTATTATATCGCTGTTGCGATACAATTTCTATTGTTTTAAACGCATAACCATATGCGTCACCTCCTGTCGGCTTTATTATGCCATATTTCTCCCAGAAAAGCACTCCACTTATGGTTGAACGCCTCTAAATGCCGCTAATTCTCACTAATTCTTATGAAAATAGAATCAGATATCACTGAAGCGGCATCTGCGGATTCACCCATAATACTTTCACCGCATTTTCATCTGCCGGATCATCCTCTTCCTTATCCAATGATTCCTTCACGAATTTTTCGACCCTCGCCGGAGCCTTTTTAACTTCATCATTTTCCTGCCACAGGATCTTTTTCTCACCGGATCTTCCGACATAGTCAAATTCCGATGCCTTTGTTCCGTTATCTGTGATAATCTGTCCATCTTCAAACGGAATGACATATGCAGCTCCTTTGGATGTAATATACATCAGCCCTGCAAATGGATTGATGCTCGAATCCATAGATACTTCATATGTGCCAGTATTCTTCGGCTCACGTGCAGCACCAACTGCATCTTTACCTGCTACCGTATTTGTATCTGTGTCTATATCTGTCTGAGGATAAGACAGTCCTGTGATTCTGCGTTTGCTCTTTACATGTACATACAGTCTGCCATTCTTTAACTGATACACCTCTTCTACCTTTATATCTTCTGCCGCAATCCTTGATAAATGATAAGACTGAAAGGCATCCGAATATAGAACCACGGTCAGCATCATACAGATCAGGAAAACAACTCCGCACGCCATAACGATTCTTCTGTTTAATTTTCTTGATACTTTTTCAGAAAACTCCCGGAGCCCTTTCCACTCCTCGTCTGTGCCTTCTATTTTATCTGTTTCTATCGGAATCTCACCTTCCATTTTTTTCAGATATGTTCTGCACGATTCACATTCTTTTATATGTTCTTCTATTGCATTTCTGCTCTTTTCACTGCATATATCATCCTGATATAACGGCAGCAGGTCTCTTATGATCTCACATGGAATCTTTGCCATTATGTACTCCTCCTTTCCAGAATGTCCTGTATCTTCACCCGAGCCCTGTGATAGGTAACTCTCGCCCATGTCTCCTGTTTTCCAAATATCTGTGCAATCTCTTTATAATTTAATTCGCCAAGTACCTTTAGTGTAAATACCTCTTTATAAGGTTCGTCCAGATAATGAAGGATCTGATAAACCGTCATGGCTTCGTCCTTCCGAAGCATACGTTGTTCGGGTCCATCCGTTTTTCCGTCACTGTATGCCTGTTCTGTCAGTATCTCTTCCAACTCAAGCTTCAAGTACCTGTCACCTCCCTTCTGTTATCTATTAGACGCATGAATTCCATTTTTGTTACAGCCTTTTACATTTATTTTAGAATAATCTGCAAAATATGTCTTGCATCCTTTGATATAAAAAACTCCCTGAGCCCCAAAGACTCCGGGAGTTTTATATCTTTATATGTTCGAAAAAGCTCACTCTGCCGTAACCGCCATCATCCTGTGGATCTTCTTCCTTACAAACCAGAAGCAGATCACCTGCATGATGATCGTTGCAATCCAGGATACCGGATAAGACAGAAACAAGAAAGTCAGTGATCTGTGTGAAGGGAACAGTCCATAGATCCAGATAATCCGGACTCCGACCGTACCGATGATAGAAAGAATCATCGGTACCGTGGAATATCCCATTCCTCTCAGTGCTCCCGGGAACAGATCCATCAGACCGCACAGGAAATAGGTAACGGTTGTATAAGAAAAGATCTCCATACCGTATTTGATAACATCTGCCTGATTACTGTAAATATGCAGAAGTTCCGGTCCGAATATGTACACACTGCTTCCGAGGATCAAAGTTACCACAACTGAAAGAATCATACAGTCGATCAGAACCCTGTCCATACGTTTTAATTTCTTCACTCCGTAGTTCTGGCTTGTGAAGCTCATACAGGCCTGTGTGAAGGAGTTCACCGACACATATAAGAATCCGAAAATATTATTCGACGCCGTATATCCTGCCATTGCGATCGATCCAAAAGAATTGACCGATGACTGCAGCATCGCATTTGAAATATTGATTACCGTGCTCTGGATTCCCGCCGGAACCCCGACTTCAAAAATCCGCTTCAGATACACGGATCTGATCCGAAGCTTTGCAAGGTGAAGCTGATAGCTGCTCTCTGTGTGATGCAGGCACCGGAGTACCAGGATACAGGATACCAACTGGGATATAACGGTCGCAATCCCGACGCCTGCTACATCCAGATGGAATACAATGACCAGGAACAGATTCAATACTGCATTGATCACTCCGGATACGATCAGGAAGATCAACGGACGTTTGGTATCCCCCACTGCCCTTAATATGGCTGCTCCATAGTTATACATCATAAAGAATGGCATACCGCAGAAATAAATCCGCATATAAAGTGTGGATTTGGCAATTACATCATCCGGTGTCCCCATAATTTCCAGCGCGCCTCTGGCAAAGACCACTCCGATCACCGCCATCGCCACTCCGCTTACCAGAGCAAGTGCAATAGCCGTATGTACCGTCTCCGACATTTCTTTTGTTTTTCCGGCCGCATAATATCTCGCTGCAAGTACATTTGCTCCCAATGAGATTCCGATGAAAAGATTGGTAAACACATTAATCAGTGCCGTTGTCGAACCAACCGCTGCGAGCGCCTGACTTCCGCTGAAACGTCCCACTACCACGATATCCACCGCATTGAACATCAGCTGTAAGATTCCTGACAGCATCAGTGGTATGGAAAATGAAATCAATTTGTCCATGATGGTTCCATTGCACATATCAATCTGACATTTTCCTTGACAGAACATCAAAAACAACCTATAATCACTTAGCTTATATGTTTTCATTTACATTCATTGTAAACATCCATATCAGTAAATATAAAAAAGGAGAATACGTATGAATATTCAGCTCTCAGAGCATTTTACCTATAAAAAATTACTTCGTTTTATCCTGCCCTCCATTATTATGATGGTATTCACTTCCATCTACAGTGTGGTGGACGGCATCTTTGTATCGAACTTTGTGGGAAAATCAGCATTTGCTTCCGTGAATCTCATTATGCCTTACCTGATGGGAATCAGTGCACTTGGATTTATGATCGGTACCGGAGGAAGTGCTTTTGTATCAAAAACCCTTGGTGAAGGAAAGAAAGAACTGGCAAATCAGTATTTTTCGATGCTGGTTACGATTGCTGCTATCGGAGGATTTGTGTTATCTGTTCTCAGTTTTATATTTATGAGGCGGATTGTCATGGCATTTGGTGCCGCCGGTGATCTGATTGATTATTGTACCCTTTACGGACGGATCTCCTGCATATCCCTGACCGCCTTCATGCTGCAGAATGTCTTCCAGAGTTTCTTTGTGGCTGCCGGAAAACCCCAGCTTGGACTGAAAGTCATTGTGGCTGCCGGTTGTACAAACATTGTTCTCGATGCCCTGTTCATCGGTGTATTACACTTTGGAATTGCAGGCGCCGCGTTCGCAACCATGACCAGTGAATTTATCGGCGGTCTGCTCCCGGTGGTATATTTCTTCCGTAAGAACGACAGCCTCCTTCACTTTGTAAAACCGGTATTCGACAGACGTGTATTTCTTAAGACCTGCACCAATGGTTCCTCGGAACTCATGACTAACCTGTCCATGTCCTTAGTCAATGCATTATACAATCTCCAGCTCATGAAGATTGCCGGAGAAAATGGTGTTGCTGCTTATGGTGCAGTTATGTACGTCAATTTTATCTTTGTTGCCACCTTTTTAGGCTATGCAATTGGCTGTGCCCCGGTTATCAGCTACCATTATGGTGCTGGAAATCACGCAGAGCTTAAAAATCTGTATAAAAAAAGTATGTCTATCATACTGGTCTGGGGCGTGATCCTGTTCGGTGCCGCACAGTTACTGGCACCTGTTCTGTCTAAGATATTTGTCGGTTACAATACCGGCCTGTATGCTATGACACTGCACGGCTTCCGTGTATATGCCATTGCATTCCTGATCATCGGTATCAATATCTTCGGATCCTCATTCTTTACTGCACTGAATAACGGCCTGATATCGGCTGTCATCTCATTTCTGAGAACATTAATGTTCCAGGTCATCATGGTCCTGACACTTCCACTCTGGTTCGGGATCAATGGTATCTGGAGTGCGATCAGCGTTGCGGAGGCGTTGACACTTATCATGACCACTACATTTTTCGTCCGTCAGAAAGACAAGTATCATTACCTGTAAGACAATCTCTGTCAAATGTATAACAATATAAAAAACGTATCTCTGCAATGTTTCCCCACTGTCTGAAAAGGAAGCATCTCAGAGATACGTTTTTTATTTATTAGAACATCTTGTGACATGCTCCCACCACTTAAATCTCTGATTTTGAAGTGGGGGCTTCTTGTTCAATGGCTCTATTGAGCCAAGTATCTACAAGCTATCCTCGCGTGCCCCGCGATTCTTTTGCCCGGACACGGGCATATTTTCTTGTTTTTCTATTGTCCGGATACGGACAGTTTATGCTGTCAACATCCTTCTTGCCTCTTCACGGATGTTGATTGCTGCATTACGATCCCTATCCATTTCATTTCCACACGCACAGCGATAGACTCTTTCGGATAATTTCAGTTCTTTCTTTATCCTTCCACATTTACAGCATTTTTTACTGGAAGGAAAGAAACGATCTACCTTTACCATTTTCTTTCCTTTCCATGCCAGTTTATAGTCTAACATTTCCCTGAACATTCCATATCCATTATCCTGTACGCTTTTTCCAAAATGCAGGCACTGACCCATTGCTTTCATATCGATATCTTCCACTGCAACTGCATCATAACTATCTACAATCTTTTGACTAAGTTTGTGTAGATAATCTCTTCTCTGATTTCGTATCTTTTCATGACATCTGGCAACTTTCTTTTTCTGCAATTCGTAATTATGACTTCCTCGTACGCATCTTGACAACTTTCGTTGCTCCCTCGCCAACCTTTTTTCATTTTTTCTGAAAAAACCTGCTTCTTCCGTCTCAATCTTTTCTGAAAACACTGCCATTCCCTGCATTGCATAATCAATTCCAAGTATCTTTGCAGTACTGTAATCTGATTCAGCTGCTTGGTTTTCACAGCTGTATCCTTCATACAACAGGCTTGCAAAGTATTTTCCGGATGGTTCCATACTGACTGTCACTGATTTCAGACGAAAATCTTCTGCTGGCTCTCTGTGTTTTTTCATGGCAATCCATTTTACCTTAGGAAGTCGGATTCGCTTACTTTCCACCAGAATATTTCCATTGACCAAATTCGTTGTATAGCTGTTTCTGGAATGATGCTTTGACTTGAACCTTGGAAATCCAATCTTGGGTTCTCGAAAAAAATTCTTATATGCCTTTTCCAGATGAAGCTGGACATTTGCCAGCGCCAGCGAATCTACTTCTTGCAAAAATGGATATTCCTTTTTATACATGGCCGGTGTATTTTTTAACATTTTCTTCGTCTTTTCATACTCCTGGATCTTATCATTAAGCATTTGATTGTACAGGAAACGACAACAGCCAAATGTTTTTCCCAGAAGTATCTTCTGTTCTTCTGTCGGATAAATTCGGAAACGATATGCTATGTTCAATACTTTTCACTCCTTGGCTTTCAATATATTGACGGA
>PPYF01017100.1_pt1 | contig 16837 bp, 12 predicted proteins | sample 1559871 | NCBI WGS metagenome assembly PPYF01 (sample SAMN08240021, study PRJNA423297) | Human gut metagenome, whole genome shotgun sequencing project.
ATACTCCGTTGACTGCACCCTCCACGCTTTTTTCAAAACGGTCGAGAACGCTCATAGTCCTCCCTTTCTAATCTTCACCCATCCTACGCGGTGATGGGAATATGAGACAAAAAACCGGTCTTTCACGTGACGATGAGTGCAAAATATCCAAAAATTCAGGGCGGAAATGGGTGCGGCGCACCACCCGAGGTGCTTTACCGGTGGAGCACCTCGGGTGGGATGCGCGTGTTATCGATTTGTCAGGCCAGCGCGTCGCGCAGGAAATCGCGCTGGAGGGTGAGCAGGTTTTCGGCCACGGTCTCGTCATTGGTCATATGGGTGATGCCCGTCAACGGCAGGAAGGTGTGCGGGCGACCCGCCGCCATCAGGGCTTGCGAGAGGCGCAGGCTGTGGGCGATGGTGACGTTGTCGTCGGCGAAACCGTGGATCAGCATAAGCGGGCGCTCGAGTTTCGGTGCGTCCTGCACGATGCCGTTTCGGTAGTAGACATCCGGGTCGAGGCCCAGATAGCGCTCGGTGTAGTGCGTGTCGTACAGCGTCCAGTCGGTGGGCGGGGCGCCGGCGCATGCGGCCTTGAACACGTTCGGCGCGTCCAGCACGGCCAGTGCGGACAGGAAGCCGCCGTACGACCAGCCGATCATGCACACCTTGTCGAGGTCCGGCATGGGAATCGCCTCCCGCTGGCGGGAGGTGGCGCGAAGCGCCGGTGGGTGGTTCTCGGCGTCTGCCTGATCGCCCGCAGCCGGCTGTGCCGCACGTGATTCCACATCGGCGTTGAGCCGGGCGACGGCCTCGGGCAGGGCGTTGACGGCCTCGACCTGATCGGCCAGCGTTACGTCCTTCATATCCTCGAAGATCTCGCGGTCCCATGCCGGGCCGCGGCCGGTGGTGCCACGGCCGTCTGCCGTGACCACCAGGAAGCCTTGGTCGGCCCACCACTGGCCCTCCCAGTAGAAGGACTGCGAGGCGATGACCTGCTGGAAGCCGGGCCCGCCGTACGGCTTCATCAGCACCGGCAGCTTCTCGGCGTGCGCGTACGGGCTTTCCGGGCTCGGCGCGATGATCGCCGTGTACAGCTGGTGCTCGCCCAGTCGCGTAAACGTGACGTTCGGTGTAAAGCCGGGTTCGGCCGCCGTGGACGCGATAGTGGCGCTCTGTTCTCCCAGAATATGCCGCATCTGGGCGCGGGCGGAACGCATATCGCGGCCGGAGACCACGATGCCGCGCTCGCCGCGCGAGGCGGTCCACTGGCCGGGATCGGTCGTGACCGGCGTGATCGTGCCGTTGTAATCGATACTCACCACGTCGAAACTGCGGGCGTCGTGGTCGCCGAATACGGACTCGGTGGCGGCCGCATCGGCCCAAGCGTCCGGCACCTCAGGCGCGATTTCGGGCGCGCGCTGCACCACGGCCAGCACATCCTCGTCGGTCACGGCGAGCACCGTGCGCACGTTCCAGCCAGCCGGCGTGAACGGGCGGCCGTCCATTGTCAGACGGTTGGTGTCCGTGGCCATATCGTTGAGCGAGCACACCAGACGACCATCCGGCGTGTAGGCGGGCGTGCCGTGAACCAGGTCGATCCACTGCTCGTTCGCGTGCTCCTCAAGCACACGCGTGGCACCCAGCGCGGCCCCATCCGCCGCGACTGCCACCTCAAGCACCTGATCGCGGGTCTGACGGCGGTTCTGCACCAGCACCAGCGGATCGTGGCCGCGACGCCAGTTCACGGCGGCCACATACTCGTACGCCTCGCGATCCCAATCCACATCGGCGTTGCCGGTGATGCCTGCGTACCGGTCGTTCTCATCGAACGCCAGCGTGATCACGGTCAGATACACGTCGGCATTGCGGGTCAGCGCGCGCGGGTAACGGCGGCCGGCGTCCGGCTTCTCGGGGTCAGCCGGATCGCTGATGTGCCAGGTCGGCTCGTCGGCGGTGTCGAAGGACTCGAACAGCACGTGCTGCGAATCCGGGGCCCACCAGAAGCCGTCGTATCGGTCCATCTCCTCGCCGGCCACGAACTCGGCCAGACCGATTTTCCACGTGTTTTCGGCCGGATTGCCGTCCTCATCCTCCACGCTCACGCCGTAGACGGCGGTGATGCGGTCACCTAGTTCGCCGCCGATATCGACCAGCATCAGGTAGCTGCCCGTGGTGTACAGCACATGTTCGCCATCCGGGGCGATGCGCGGGTTCAGCACCGGCGTGTACATCGCCGGGTCCTCATCGAGCCATTCGCCGGCCAGTTCACGGGTGTGCGGCTCGGGTGCGCCGGTCTCGTCATTCCAATCGATGTCGGTCAGGAACAGGCGGCCGTTGATGGTGAACACGATGCGATTGCCGTCGTCATCTGCGGAGTATCCGACGATGCCGGTGCCGCCTTCGCGCGCACGCTCGCGGCGGGCCTTCTCCTCGGCCGGCACGTCCTCGCTGTCGGCGGTTGCGCCCAGCAGTTCGCGCGGGTCGGCCAGCTTGGTCTCATGGTGTTCGCCGGACTCGTCGAACCAGCTCAGCCACAGTGCGGTCACCAGATCCTCGGGGCCGTCGGAGCGCAGGAACAGGGCCCGCGAGCCGTCGCCCACGGTCTGTGCGGAGCGCGGTGCGCCGCAGCCGAAGCGCAGCGTGCGCGCCCGGAGGCGTGGGAAATGCTTGATTGCGTCATTGACATCATTGGTTTCGCTCATACCTCACAACCTACGCGCCTGTGCGGTCAGTGGCGCGCAGGCTTGCGACGCATTCCCGGGAATGTGTCGTGGTGTGGGTGCGAGGTGTGGGCGTGAGGCTTGTCCTAAGATGGGAGCCATGCAGGTGACGATGATCGACGAAAACAAGTACGCCGAAACGATGACCGACGTGGTGCTGCCCGCGCTCGAACAATGCTGCGAGGAGGGCTGGTTCGATCCGTCCGCCGCCGAACGTTCGGCCGGGATCGAGCCGCTGTCCGGCATTATGGACACCGGCGGCCGCTCGGGCCAGCTGCACTACCTGTGCTACGACTCCGCCAAATTCGACGCGATTCGCGAGCAAGGCGCCACCGCCACCTTCCGCGGGGCCATCGTCATCAGCCACGGCTTCACCGAGTTCGCCGAAAAGTACGACGAGCTCGTCTGGTACTTCCTGCTTGCCGGCTACTCGGTGTGTGTACTCGAGCATCGCGGCCACGGCAAGTCCGCGCGCGACGTGGACAACCGCTGCATGGTGTGGATTGATGACTGGCAGCGCTACGTGGCCGATCTGGCCGGCTTCGCCGAAACCATCGGCCAGCAGTACGCGGCCGGCATGCCGCTGAACCTGTTCTGCCATTCGATGGGCGGCGGCATCGGCGCGGCCGTGTTGGAGCGATACCCCACCCTGTTCGACAAAGCGGTGCTCTCTGCCCCGATGATCGCCCCCGCCACCGGCATGCCGCTGGGCGTGGCCCGTGTGCTGGTCGGCGCGCTGTGCGGACTCGGCTTCGGCAAGAAGCGTGTGTTCGGGCAGTCGGACTTCACGCCGGAGTTCTCGATGGAAGGCAACGAGGGCGCTTCCGAGGCGCGTGAACGCTGGTACTTCAAGCTGCGTTGCGAGAATAGCGAATACCAGACCTACTGCGCGGCGTTCGAATGGGTGCGCCAGGCGTTGAAGCTCAACCGGGCCATACTGAATCCGTCCGCCTGCGCCGAAGTGGAGACGCCGGTGCTGCTCTTCCAGTCCGGACGCGACATCTGGGTACTCAATAAGCCGCAGAATCACTTCGTCCAACTGGTCAAGGACGGCGGCGGCGAGGCGAACATCGTGCGCTTCCCCGAATCGCGCCACGAAATCTTCTCCATGCCCAACAGCACTTACAAGCCCTACCTCGAAAAGATCCTCGGCTTCTACGACGACCCCATGATTGCCTGCGCCGCGTACTGATGTAGCTCTTCACCCATTGTTCACCGTGCGGTCACCTTGTGGCCCGGCCCGCTTTAGATGGCGGGAGAGCCATGGAATTATGGGCATAATGTCTTCTCTCCGCCGCCGCGGTTGCGGCCGCGGTATGTGCCGGCGTGCTCGCGTTGACCGGTTGCACGGCGTTCAATAATTCCGATGACGGCACAGCGGACGGCAACGGCACGTCCGCCACCACGCAGACCTTCCAGCCGTCCGGCGGCAAACCGACTGCCACCCTGAGCATTGCCTCCGGCTCCGAAAACAAGGAAGTCGCCGTCGCCATCCAGAAAGCGGCCGACCAATCCAACGTAGCCGTGACGATGCACTACATGGGTTCGCTGGAGATTATGAACGCGCTCAAGGCCGGCGGCCAGGATCACGACGCCGTCTGGCCTGCCTCCTCGATGTGGATTTCGATGGGAGACACCAAGCACATCGTCAAAGACGCGGCCAGCACCTCCACCACGCCGATCGTGTTCGGCATCGCCAAATCCAAGGCCGTCAAACTCGGCTGGGCTGACGACACCGGCGCCACCAAGCCCGTCTCCACCGCGGACATCCTCGCCGCGGTCAGCGACGGCAAACTCACGTTCTCCATGACCTCCGCCACGGTGATCGACAGCGCGCTCAACGTCTACCAGACCGCGCTCAGGAAACCCAGCTGGACCATTTGGGTGGTCGATTACTCCGGTTCGATGTCTGGAGAGGGCAAGAACGGCGTGGTCAAAGGCCTGAACGCGGCGCTCGACCCGGACCAGGCCAAGAAGTCGTACATCGAGCCCGCCAGCGGCGACGTGAACATTCTCATCCCGTTTGAAACCGAGGCCCACCGCCCGGTCAAGGCCACTGGCACAAGCACCAGCGACCTGCTGCATGAGGCCGATGCCACCGATGCCAGCGGCGGCACCGATATCTATGAAGGCCTGCTGAGCGCGCTCGACGAGCTGCCCAGCGAGTCGGAAGCCTCGCAATACACCACCGCCATCGTGCTCATGACCGACGGCCGCTCCAACTCCGATCATCAGGACGAATTCGAAAGCGCCTATAAGTCGCGCGGCCGTGATCTGCCGATCTTCTCCATCATGTTCGGCGATGCCGATCCCAGCCAGCTGAAGTCTCTCGCCACCCTGAGCAACGCCAAGGTATTCGACGGCCGCTCCGGCGACCTCGCCGCCGTCTTCCGCCAAGCCAAGGGCTTCAACTGATGCTCCAGGTAATCTGTGGATTCGTTGTCGGACTGCTGCTCGCCGGGCTCGGTTTCGGACTGGTCGGCGGCGGAGTGCCCGGCCTGATCGTGGCCGTGGTACTGGCCGCACTTGGGTATATCGCCGCCTCCACGCTCACCGAGCCGGAGCGACGCATCGGCAAAATGCTGGTTTCCGCCTTGCCCAACGGTCAGAAGACCGCCGATACGATCGACGCGGCGAACGCTCGACTCAACTCGATCGCCATGCTCACCAAGCAAGTACGTGACCCAGCCGTCAAAGCCGAAGCCAACGACTTCATCGCCGCTACCAAAGATTTAGTGCAATACGTGACCCGAGACACCTCCGCCTACCCGACGTTGCGCCACTACATCACCGTGTACGGCGAGCAGACCGAGAAACTGTTGCGCTCCTACGTGGACGTGGAAAGTTCCGGCGCACGCGATCAGATAGCCACGGTACGAATCGAAACCATCGAGGCGCTGCAAGTGCTCGAACAGACCGCCGCCGGCGAACTCAGCCGGGCGGTAAGCGCCAAGACGTTGGGCATTACGGCCGACTCCGACGCCATCCAACGGTTGGCCCGCATGGATGGATACGACGACGTCGCACCTTCGCCTGTGCCTTCCTCGGCTGCTGATGAAGGACGGCATGCGCCCAGTCAGACTCCATCTGGTGGCCCGGCTCACCAGTCGGACCAGAAAACGGACGCACAATGAAACTCTCCAAATCAAAAATCATCGGACTGATCGCCCTGCTTGCGGTAGTGGGCGTGGTCTGCGGCACGCTGGTGTGGCGGCAATCGCAACCAGCGCCGGCCGAACCGACCGAACAGGTGAGCATCACCGGCTACCTGGGCGGCGAGAAAATCGGCCTGTTCGATGACGCCAAGTTCAAGGCGCTCGCCGCCAAGCAAGGCATTGCCATCGACTATCGCAAGGCCGGATCGCTGGCCATGATGGATGCGGACCGGAAAGGCATGGATTACCTGTTCCCCTCCTCGCGCGCGGCCGTCGAATACGGCAATGCGAAAGGCGTCAAGGCCCCCCCCAAAGCGACATCGTCTTCAACTCACCGATTGTGCTATACACGCACAAGGCCGTGGCGGACGGGCTCGTGAACGGCGGACTTGTGACCAAGGACGATTCTGGCGCGTACCACATGGATATGGCCAAAGCCGTGGACGCGATGGTCGCCAACACAACATGGCCGACGTCGGATACACGGCAGGCTACGGGCAGTTCCGCATCGACTCGACCGATCCGGTGAAGTCGAACTCAGGCAACGAATACGCGGCGCTTCTTGCCACGGTGCTCAACGGCGGGCAGCCGGCCATGGTCGATTCGGTGGCGCGCGACGGCAAGACCATCGCCTCCATCTTCGCCAAATCCGGCTGGATGGAGACCTCTTCCGAGGATTCGTTCAACCAGTTCCTGACCTTGGGCGTGGGCTCCAAGCCGATGATGGTGGGCTACGAATCGCAGCTGCTTGATTTGGCCGTGAACCAGCCGGATGCGTTCAAGCAGATCAAGGACGACGTGGTCATCGTCTACCCGACGCCGACCGTGTGGAGCACCCACACGCTGATGGCCTTGGACGAGAAAAGGCGGCACACTGCTGAACCTGTTGAAAACACCGGCGGTGCAGAAGCTGGCGTGGGAGCGCCATGGCTTCCGCGCGGCCAACTTCGCCGGCACCGATTCGATCAGCCGATTCGGCGTGGCCGGCACGCTCGACCAGATCCCGGCCGTATCCGAACTGCCCAACAACGATGCCATGCAACACCTCATCACCACCCTCCAATCCGCGCAAGCCAAACTCGTGGCCGACATCTCCATGTACGACACGATGTACACGCAGAACGCCCAGCAATACCGCGAGCTGAAAATGACCGTACTGGCCGGCAAGAAGGCGCTCGCCGACTTCAACGCCAACCAGCTGCCAGCGCTGGAGGCCGAGGCCGCCGCCAGTGGCGACGCCATGCAGGCGCAAGTGCTGAAGAACTTCAAGTCCAAGCTCGACCGTTTTGCCAAGCGACTCGACGACCTCGACCGCATCAGCGTGGTTACCTTGCAGACCGCGCCGCAGATCAAAATCATCCAGAACGCGGACCAGACCATCGTGGACAAGATCGACACCACCATCTCCACCACGATTCCGGTGTGGAAGAGTCAGATGGTGATCGCGCTGGGCCTGTCCAACCAGCGCAAGGTTCTCGACCTGCAGAACAAGGCCGACGATGTGACCAACAAGCTGCTGGCGCGTAACGCGGCCGCCCTGCACAAGGGTGCAGTGGACGCGGAAAAGGCCAACCAGCGTTCCGTGGTGGAAATCGACACGCTGGAGAAGATCAACGCCGAACTCATCGCCACCCTGAAGGAGACCGTGCAGATCCAGAAGGAAGGCGAGGCCAACCGCGAGGCCGCCCAGGTCAAGATGCGCCAAATCGAGTCCGACCTCAAAAACGCCTTGCTCGAAAACGCCCAGCAGATGTGAGCCGTTCGCGCGCCAGCATGCTCCCGTTGGCGGAGTTTGCGGGAACGTGCAACCATGCTCCCGTTGGCAGAGGTATATGAGTACGCCTACTGGTGTGCGTATATATGCTCCCGCTGGCGGGAGCTGGCAGCCGTAAGACTGGCTGAGGGTGGTCACGGCGCTCGGCTCGGCCGGCTTTACCGGCAGCCATTCCCGCCGCAATTTCTCTGTGGGCATAATCCCGGAATGATTGCCGCGCTCGGGAATTGGATGAAGTGAAGGTTAAAGGTTGAGAGCCCGGGAGGGTTCCGGAACCGGCCACGATAACCGCTGCTAGCCCCGCGATACGGGTTGGCGGCCGGCAGCCAAGCCGATTCTCTCCTAATCAAGGAGTACCGATTATGGCAATGTTTCCGGCTTTGATGAATGACACGATGTTCTCGGATCTGTTCGATGATCCGTTCTTTGAGGGTTGGCGCAACACGGACAACACGATGAGTGCCGTAATGCCCGCCAACATGATGACTACCGATGTGCGCGAGACCGACAAGGGTTACGACGTCGACATCGATATGCCTGGCTTTAAGAAGGAAGATATCAACCTTGAGCTCAACAACGGCTATCTGACCGTGTCCGCCTCGCGTTGCAGCGAGCATGAGGACAAGGCTCCGGCCGCTGAGGACGAGGCTTCCGACAGCAAGTGTGCTTGCGCGTCCGATTCGGGCAAGTGGCTGCGTCGCGAACGCTACATGGGCTCCTGCTCGCGTAGCTTCTACGTTGGCGAGGACGTGAAGGAGTCCGACATCCACGCCAGCTACCGGAACGGCACGCTGTGCATCCAGGTTCCGAAGATGCAGGCCCAGCCGCAAGTCGAGTCCAAGCACCAAATCGCGATTGAGGGCTGACGATACTTGATTCGTCCCGAAGTCCCGCTTCGAGTAGCTTTGCCCCCTCTGACGAGGGGGCTCCCGCGAAGCGGGTGGGGGAGAGATAAATCGTAACCAAACCATGCTTCCCACGCCGTCTGCCCTACGCTTTCAACGCCGACTAACCTGACAGACGGCGGGAAACATAGCCAATGCAAATGCCGGGTAGGGATTTACCCTACCCGGCATTTTGCTGTTTCAATCACCGAACCCCACCCTGTTCGCGCGCCGGTCGCGTGCCGTTCTGCCGCTGTACACATCCGATGGGTAGAGTGACTTCGAAACGATGCGAGAGAGGCGGACATATGGCGAACGGCGCACAGAACGCAAGCGGCACACCGGCACCGGCGGCAAGCCATTCCGGCGGCCACGTCGTATCCGCGCGCGCCACGACCATCGGCCTGATGGCAATCCTGCTGTGGAGCTTCATGGCCGGCACCGTGCGCATCGTCTCCGAAAACTTCGGCGCCACGCTTGGCTCGGCCCTGATCTACACGGTCGGCGGCATCCTGCTGCTGATGTTCCGGCGCCCGGCCCCGATTCGCGAGTTCCCCAAGAAATACCTGATTATCGGCGGCCTGTTGTTCGTATTTTACGAATCGTCGATATCCCTCTCGCTGGGTCTGGCCTCTACCGACGCATCCTCGGTGGAAGTGGGCCTGGTCAACTATCTGTGGCCCACGATGATGGTGCTGCTGTCGGCGGGCGTATCCCATCGCAAGCACGCGGTCGTCAAGGTGCTGCCGGGCGCGATCGTGGCCACTGCCGGCGTGGTGTTGGCGGTCGGCGGTAATTCCGGGCTCGACTGGCATGCGGCCGTGCAGCATATCGCCGCCAACCCTTTGCCCTATGCGCTGGCGTTCGTGGGCGCGCTCGCTTGGTCGGTGTACGCGGTGTTCACGCCAGCCATGAGTCATGGGGTGGACGGCACTTCATTGTTCTTCCCCTGCGTGGCCGTGGCGTTGTGGATTATCCACTTCGCGTCCGGGCAGGGGTGGCCGGCCGAGCCTCCGAGTCTGGTCGCATGGCTGTTTGTGTTGATTGCCGCGGCGGCGATTGGCGGTGGTTATGCCTGCTGGGGCTATGGCATTCTGCATGGGTCTATGGAGCGGCTGGCTATTGCGTCCTATGCCACGCCGGTGCTGTCCACCGGGGCCAGTGCGGTGTTGCTGGGTTTAGCGCTGTCGCTGCCGTTTTGGTGTGGCGCGCTGCTGGTGGCCGTCGGATCGGTGCTTAATTACTTGGTCAGTGCGCGCAAATAGCGGGGTGGCTTTGCTCATGGGGCGGTAATAATCCCATGGGGCGGTAAAACCCTCATGGGGCGGTATCCCAAAATGACTTTATTCTGCGGTTTCACAATTTCTTCAAACCGCCCCATGGGCCTTTTACCGCCCCATGGATAAATTACCGCCCGATGGGCAGCAGCAACTTACTCGCCGCGACGCTCGGACGGGCGGCGAATCGGGTCAAGCAGCGTATTCGGATCGGAGATGCCGAACATGCTGCGCCCGCCGGTGGATTCAGGGTGCTTGGCGAGAACGGCCAGCGAAATCGCCCCCGGAATCATAATGATCACCAAAAGGGCCGCCAATCCCCAGTTCACGAAGAATCCGAGCCCCAGTACGATGGCCACCACAACCACCACCGTGACGATAATCGTCAACAGTGCTCGACGTGGGTTGGTTTCCCTGGCCCAAGAGGTGCTGGCTGCGGGTTTTGCTGTTGAACTGGCCGCGGCGTTTGTGGCTGTTGTGCCATCAGCCGTGACGGTCGTGGGCCTTGCCGCCGCGCTCGTCGCGGGGCCAGTAGGGGCGTCAGACACGTTATCGGCGGCATTGCCGGTCGCTGCTGGACGTTGTTCGTTTGCGTGAGTCATATCCACCAGCATATTCCCTGCTTCCGGCTGAAGCTGGGACAAGCCTGCGCGCCGCTAATCCAGCGCTGACACTGGCCTTGAGCTGCGGACGTCCAGACCGGATGTGAACAGGTGCTGAACGGAGTCTGGGGAAACCATGAGAACTCGCGACAATTTTTGTGAAATTGGGTGACGCTCTATGAATCGCGCGCTAGTGTTGCGTGAGCTTACAAGGCGAGGAGCCTGGAGCGCGGGGGGTGAAGGATGAAGAACTCCGTTTGGAAAACGTTCATGGAATTGTCTCTGGTCCGCGGAATCGTGCCACGGACCGTGTTCGGACTGACCGCGATCGCGGCAATCATACTGGTTATTGGACTGGCGCTGAGCAAGAGCAATAAGCGCGGCCGCCTGCACCCGCTGATTGTCTCGCTGATTGCCGCCGTGCTCGCCGGCGCGGCTGGAATGCTGGTTGCATGGCTGGTGTCCGACGTGTTTATGGTGTTTGGCGTATCGCTGGGCTGGCCGGTGATCTTCACCATCGCGGGCGGCATCGCCGGCGTCGGCTTCGTGATCGCCGCAGCCGTGACCATGCGCGGAGCCCGCCGTGTGCTGGCCATCGTGCTGGTGCCGCTGGTGCTGCTGTCCACCGCGCTCGGCGTGGACTCGATTTACGGCGAATACCAGACCATCGGCACCCTCGTCGGCTACACGCCGTACGCCTCGCTCGGCTCAATCGAGGTACACAAGGCCGCGATGAGCGTCAGCGACTGGCGTAGCAAGGCGCAGAAGGGCAGCCTGCCGTCCATGCCCAGCCAAGGCAAGGTGCTCACCGTCGACATTCCGAACACCGAATCCAACTTCACGGCCCGCAAGGCGATGATCTACCTGCCGCCCGCCGCGCTGTCCGACCGTCCGCCGGCCTTGCCGGTGATGGAGCTGTTGGCCGGGCAGCCCGGTAGCCCCAGTCGCCTCATCGACGCCGGCAACATCGCCGCCACGATGAATGCGTACGCCGCCAAACATGACGGGCTCGCGCCGATCGTGCTCGTGCCCGACCAGAACGGCGAGGCCACGCACAACAGCCTGTGCGCCGACACCACGCAAGGCAACGCCGAAACCTACCTCACCACAGACGTGGTGAACTGGGCCAAGAAGATGCTGCCCGTGGCCAAATCGGCCCGCATGTGGGCGATGGGCGGGTTCTCGCAAGGCGGCACCTGCACCACGCAGCTCGTCCCGCGCCACCCCGACATCTACGGCGCGATGCTGCCGGTGGACGGCGAACTCAAGCCGACCAATGGCAGCGTCGCCAAGATGGTCCAGGAGTATTTCGCCGGCGACCGCAAGGCGTACGACGAACAGGTGCCGGTCAACGCCATCGCCGCCACCGGTACGCCCGAGCAGGCGCTGTTCACCGGTGCTGGCGAACGGGACAAGGAATCGATTAGCAACATGCGCACGATTGCCGCCGCCGCGCGCAAAGCCGGCATGGAGGTCACCGAGCTGATCGTGCCCGGCGCCGGCCACGACTGGCACGCGGTGCAGGCGGTCTGGCGGCCCGGTCTCGACTGGTTTGGCGAACGGACCGGCTTGGGCGAGATGACGAAATCGTTGAAGGAGTACCCACAAGTGGAGGTGTTGCAATGAGCGAAGAATCGCGTAAGCACAACAGTCATGCGGCGGAAAGCTGGCGCGAACTGGCCGGCGACGTGCGACAGTGGGCGGACGGTCATCGACTGGCCATCACTGCCACGGTGGCGCTGGTGGTGCTGAACTTGGTGGTGTGGCTGGTGGTCGCGATGGCCGGATTCGCGTTCCCGCTGCGGCTCGACACCAGCATGGCCGAATTCGATTTCGGCAAACTCTTCTGCACGCTGTTCTTGGCGCGCGGCGTCATCCAGCTCATTCTTGATGCCGCGCTGTGGCTCGTCATGCTGTCAATCGCCGAGCCGTGGCTTGGCCGCGCACGTACTGTCGGCACCGCGCTCGCCTGCGCGCTCGGCGGCGTGATCGTGGGCCTGACCTTGTGTGCGGCGGCCGGATGGCTGTTCCAGGACTCCCAATTCGTCTCCCGCATGCAGTTCGCATTGAGCCCGCTGGTGTTGCCGGTCGGCGCGCTCATGGCGGCCAGCGCGTTCTGCAGCCACCTATGGCGCAGGCGCATCCGACTCGTCGGCTATGTGGCGATCCTGGTCACGTTGCTCTACAGCGGCAACCCCAGCGGCTACTGCATACTCGCCGCCGCGCTGATCGGCCATGCCGCCGGCCGTGTGATGGCCGGGCCGCCCGCGCACGTCGAAGCCGAATGGCACTGGCTGCGCAGCACCTCCTTCGAGGCGCGGCGCATATTCGCGGCCATCGCCGTGGTACTGGCCCTGGGGCCGGTCATCGCCATCACCTCCCATAACCATGCGGGCCCGCTCAGCACGATCGGCCTGCTCATGAGCCCGGTTTCCGTCGACGATGGCATGTTGGCCAAATGCCTGGCCGGTGACACGCACGGCGGATGCTTCCTGCAGTTCGATCTGTTGCGGGCCTCGATGCCCGGCGCGGTGCTGCGCTCGCTGCTGCCTACAGCCGTGACCTTGGTGCTGGCGTGGGGCCTGTATCGCGGACGTCGGTTCGCGGCCATCTGCACCGTGGCCATCAACCTGTTCACGGTGGCCATCGCCGTCGCCTACTATCTGGTCGTGCCGCTGAGCTTCGCGCCGGACGGCATGGCCTCCCTGCTGCAGCACGGCGCGATCGTGGCCTGCGTGGCGAACGTCCTGCCCCCGCTGCTGTTCGCCATCGCCCTGCTGGCGGCGATGAAACACTTCCCGATCCGCATCGGCTGGTGCAGGCTGGTCGGCGGCATCGGCGCCATCGTGCTGGCCTGGCTGGCGTGCGCCGCCATATACCTGATATACGGCATCGCCCAACCCGCCACCTTCTCGCCACGCGCCACCGCCTCGTCGCTGCTGGCCGAACTGCCGGGCCGGTTCCTGCCCATCGGCTTCCTGAGCCATATGAAGCTGTCGTTCGTGCCGCGCACTCCGATGGCCTCGATCATGTACCAAGGCGTCGGTCTGGTGTTCTGGATCGTGGTGCTGGCCGTGGTGATCCACTGGATGGGCGACGTGAGCGAATCGAACGAGCGAGCCCGGGCGCGCGCCGAACGTCTGGTCGAAACCGGCGGCGAATCGATGAGCTTCATGACCACGTGGGAAGGCAACAGCTACTGGCTGTCCCCCACGGGCAGATCGGCCGTGGCGTATCGCAAGCTCAACGGCATCGCCCTGACCTGCACCGGACCGTTCGGCGATCCAGCGGAATGGATGGACGATCTGAACGGTTTCACCCAGTACTGCGTGGAACGTTCGTTGTCGCCGGTGTTCTACAGCGTGCATCGCGAACAGCGCGACGCGTTGCTGGAGGCCGGCTGGAGCTCCATCGAGGTCGGCAGCGAAATGGTCGTGGACCCGCGCGGCTGGAAGACGACCGGCAAGAAATGGCAGGATGTGCGCACCGCCATCAACAAGGCCAAGCGCGACGGCGTGACCGATGTGCAGTCCACGTTCCTGGAAGCGTCGCTCGATGTGCGCGAGCAGATCGAGGACATCTCCGAGGAGTGGGCGCAGCTCAAGGCGCTGCCGGAAATGAAGTTCACGCTCGGCGGTGTCGAGGAACTGCGCGACCCGCGCGTGCGGCTGCTTTACGCCATCGACGCGGACGGGCGCGTGCTGGGCGTCACCAGCTGGCTGCCCACCTGGCGCGACGGGCGCATCGTCGGCTGGACGCTGGACTTCATGCGCCATCGCACCGACAGTCCCAACGGCATTATGGAGTTCCTGATCGCGCGCATGGCCGAGCGCCTGCGCGACGAGGGGCTTGCGGATCCTGAGCATGCCGTGGAGTTCATGAGCCTGTCCGCGGCGCCCCTGGCCGGCATGAATCCCGATCGGGACAACGCCGGGGAGGACGGGGCACCGGCCAGCGAAGGCACGCAGGTGCTCCAACACGCGCTGCAGATCGTGGCCGACTGGATGGAACCCGCTTACGGCTTCCACTCGCTGTTCAACTTCAAGCGCAAGTTCCAGCCCACCGAAGCGCCGGTCTACGTGTGCTACCCGGACCCGGCGGCGTTGCCGCAGATCGGGCTCGCGGTGGTGCGCGCCTACGTGCCCAGCGTGACGCCCGCCGAAGTGGCCGGCATGCTCAGCACGCTGCGGTCGTAGGGTGCGGGGTGGACCCTGACAATTGTGCTCGCGGTTGAGGCTCTAGGCCGTTTGCCTGTTCGTTCACGTACGGACACGGAGACTGACCGATTCGAGCCCAAGATGGGGCTATCTGCTTTCAGGAGGTACATTTGGCCTCTTGCGGACAGCTAACTGCCTTCAAAGAGATACCTAAACTCTGAAATCCCGAGTATGAGCGTTGCAATGACGGCGTTTGTACTCGGGGTTTCCCGTATTCAGTACCTCTTTGAACGGAGAAAGCATTCTGCAGAAGCCCGAATGTACCTCTTTGAGCGGCGAAAGCCCAGCGAGAAGGGCGCAGAAGGCGCTATCTCCGTTTCGAGGGGTTGATTTGGCCTCTCCGGGAGGTCTACTCCTGCTTCGAGGGGCTGATGGCCGAGTATTCACGCTCCAAAATCGGCGGAATGGCGTTGACGCGGATGGGCTTTTACATGCGGTCTAGCTGCCGACCAGCCCCTTGAAACGGGAGTAGACCTCCTGCGAAGGCCGAATCAGCCCCTCGAAAGCGGTTTTGCCGGTGCAGAGGTGTCGTTGACTGCATCGCGAGCCGCCTCGACGTAGTAACGTGGGGCGCATGAGCGAACGTAACGAACACAATGACGGCAATACGCAAACCGCATACTTCGCCGGCGGCTGCTTCTGGGGGCTGGAGCGCTACTTCCAGAACGTCGACGGCGTCACGGACACCACGGTCGGCTACGCGCAATCCACCGTCGAATCGCCGGCCTACGAGCAGGTATGCGCGGGCGGCACGGATGCGGCCGAAACCGTGAAAGTCGAGTTTAACCCGGCACAGGTCAGCCTGCGGACGCTGACATTACTGTTTCTGGAGGTCATTGACCCGTTCTCCGTGGACCAGCAGGGCGAAGACCGCGGCCGGCAGTACCGCACTGGCATGTTCTACACGGACGAGACGCAGCGCGCCGTGTATGTGGCGGCCTTGGAGCAGCTGGTCGACCGCCAGCCGCAGCGCCCGGCCGTACTGGTCGAACCGCTGCGCAACTTCTACCCGGCCGAGGCACATCATCAGGACTATCTGGTGAACAATCCCGGCGGCTACTGCCATGTGCCGATCGCCGCAATCGCGAACGTAAAACGCCGTCAGAAGTACGTGGAACGCATCTGGGATCTGACGCTTGAGCAGTTCGCGGTCACACAGAACGCCGCTACCGAGCGCCCGTTCGTCAACGAGTATGACGAGGAGTTTGAGCCCGGCATTTACGTGGACATCGTCAGCGGCGAGCCGCTGTTCTCGTCGCGAGACAAGTTCGATTCCGGCTGCGGCTGGCCCGCGTTCTCTCGCCCGATTGCCGGTGACTTGCTGACCGAGCATGAGGACCACCGCATTCCGGGCCGCGACCGCATCGAAGTGCGCACGTCGGACACACAGATTCACTTGGGCCACGTGTTCACCGACGGCCCGGCCGACCGCGGCGGCCTGCGCTACTGCATGAATTCCGCCGCCCTGCGCTTCGTGCCGCGCTCGCGCATGGCCGAGGAAGGATACGGCGACTGGATTTCGGTTGTGGATGGGGATGAGCAGGCATGAGCATGGAGAATATTGCGGGCGCTCGCAAGCCCGCCAAGCGTGAGGATGAGCACACGGTCGCCGGCGAGCATCGCATGATGCGCCGCGCGGACCGCGAGGTGACCAATCCCGAGCAGATCGCCGCGATTGTCGCCGCTTGCGACATCGTCGAAGTGGCCTATGCGGATGCTGAGGGCCTGACCATCGTGCCGCTGAATTTCGGCTTTGATTACGAGTACGACGAGGCGACTGGCAAGCTGACGCTCTGGTTCCACTCCGCGCCGCGCGGCCGCAAGCTCGACGCGATTCGCGCCGCCGCCGGTGGCCGACTGCCCGTGGCTTTCACCATGCAGACCGACTGCGAGGTGGTGGCGGGCCGCACCACGTGCAATTGGGGCGAGACGTTCAAGTCGATCGTCGGCAATGGCACGGCGTCACTGGTCGAGGATCTGGATGAATGCCGCCACGGCTTGCAGACGCTGATGGCACAGCAGGCGCATATGCCGAATGTGGAATTCACTGATGCGCAGGTCCGCAGCGTCACGGTGTGGAAGATTGAGTCCGACTACTTCACCACCAAGGTTCGTGCCAAGCCCGCGCCCGCGCACATGCATCAGCACCCTGCCGTGCCGCGCGCAGGTGTGATCGGTGCCCGATAACATCATTGCAGCAAGGATGGGATGTCGGTTGTGGTGCGG
>PPYF01547182.1_pt1 | contig 16828 bp, 13 predicted proteins | sample 1559871 | NCBI WGS metagenome assembly PPYF01 (sample SAMN08240021, study PRJNA423297) | Human gut metagenome, whole genome shotgun sequencing project.
CCGATATCTTGATTCTTGACCAGGACTTGAATATCCGTGCCGTATGGGCAATGGGCAAGCTGGTCGAAGGAACTTGTACATTATAACAAAAGTGCTTTCAGCTATTTGAAACTCTTTATAGTTTGCCTTTCTGAATGAAATGAAGAATGACGAACTATAAAGAGTTTTCTTGTCTTTTTTCAGTGTGTAACACATACCCCTTCTTCATCAGTGATTCTATCTTCACGCTGGAATCATTGCGCAACGCTTTTCGTAAATAGGTTATTTGTACATTCAATGCCAGCGAATTGGCATAGGATGAAGTTCCCCATACATGTTTCAAAAGTATTTCCCGGTCTACCGGAACATGGAGGTTTTTAGCTAGTATTCGGAGTATCTCAGCCTGTCGGGAAGTAATCAGTACCTTGTTATTTCCCGTCCTTATTTCATTGGTGGTATAGTTAAATGTACTTTTTCCGAATGTATAGCTTTCTGTTTCAATTCTGTTGTTTGCACATTGAAACCGTTCACGGATACGTGCCAACAGCTCTTCGGGATAAAAAGGCTTTGCTAGATAATCATTGGCTTGCAGATCAAAGCCTTTCAGACGGTCGGCTTTATCGCTACGGTCTGAAAGAAAGAAAATAAGTACCTGATGATTTTGTTTCCGTATTTTTGCCGCTACCTCGAAGCCGTTCAGTTCGGGCATATTGATATCAAGCAATACCAAATCAGGCCTTATTAAGGGAAATTGTTGTAAGGCAATGTTTCCGTTTCCTGCGTAAGTAACTTCATAGCCTTCTGCCTCCAAAAAACGTTTTAAGAGCATGGAGTATTTTAAATCATCATCTGCGAAAAGTATTTTGATTGTTTTCATCTTATGTGGATTGTTGAAATGATTATTGAGGTAGTACAATACTGAAAGTCGTTCCTTTACTCAGCTGGCTGGTCAAGGATACATGTCCGTGGTGTGCTTCGGTGAGGAGCTTTACGTAACTTAGTCCTAGTCCTATACCCGGTATATTTCGGTCCGGTATATGGTTGCCGCGATAAAACTTATCAAAAACCTTGCTTTGCTCTGCTGGCGGAATTCCAATTCCGTTATCTGTTATTTGTATAGTAAGGGTGTGTTCTTTCTGTATACAGGATAAATCAATCCGGACTTCTTTGCCGGAGTATTTGATGGCATTCTCTATCAGGTTGCTGACGATGTTGGCAATATGTACCGGGTCAGCGGTGACCAAAGTGGATTTCATTTCATAGTGCGGATGGATGGTAACCTTTTTATTGGTAGGAACATTGACCAGCCGGATTAATTTATCTACGGTTTCCCGTAAATCAAAAGTACGGATGTGGAGAGGCGTGTGTTCATAGTCAGCCCGTGTCATATCCCTTACTTTGGCCAGGTAGGCAGAAAGATTGTCCAGTTCAAACATGGAATCCTTTACTACTTCATCCATTGCTCTTTCGTCTGTACGCATGGACTTGTTGTTGAGAAAGGCAATACACATTTTCAAGGTCTGTACAGGGCGTTTCAGTTCATGTATCATGGTATTTACAAAGCTTTTTCTCATTTCGTCTATTTTCCGTTGTTTCAGAATGGTCTTGATCTGGTAGATAAGACAGAATACCAAAAGCAGAACTAATATCAGGCTACCCAACAGCTGCCATGCCATTTGCTGGAGCAGGGAGGGGAAAGGTATCTGTATGGATGCCGTCAATGCCTGTTTAAGTAAAGGATTATAAGGATAAGCAATATACATTTCAGGTTTGAACAATCGGGTGGAAGAGGTATAGCTTCCATGCCACAGGATAGAATCAGTCTGTATCAGTCTGATATTTGTCAGTTTTATTTGGTTGGCTTGTAATAGTGAATCAAATTTTCCGGCTTGGAAGGGGTGAGTCATCTCGGCTTCATAGCGTGTGGCTGCATCAAATAGAATTTCATTGGAAATGTTCTCTACCCGAAAACTGTCGCGGACTATAACGCTGTCCTCATTCAACAATGCATTCTGTTTTATTAACGAATCCAGATTATCAATTTCACTTTGTTGTCTATAAAAACTAATGATGCAGGTTGTTTTGCCGTTTTGGTTCACCGAATCCGGCATTTCTATTTTGTAGCTCAGTGTATATTTGTGGTTGTTAGTCCGTTTGTCATAGCGTGTATTCATTTCTTCTTTTTCCAATTGCAGTATTTGTTTATGCAGTTCCTGCATGAATGTTTTCGTTGAATAGCAATATTGGTGGTGAAGCCAATAACCTTGACCACCTATTATCAATATAGCTGTAATGATAGTCAGTATCCATACTGTTTTTATTCTTTTTTCCATCTTTTCTTTTTTTGTTAAAGCAAAGGTACGGGCTATCCTTGGATATGCAATGTACACGAGGATTGTTTTTTTATCGGCGTAATATTTCAGTAATAACTTTGTGGTATCGGGAAGGAGGGAAGGACTTAGCTTTGCAGTATAAAATTCATCATTTAAAAACAATTCGGATTATGAAAAAGAAATTGGCTAACCTGTTATTTATGGTAACTGTGGCATTACAGGCTACGGCGCAGATAACCATTCTCTCTATGGATGATGTGAAGAAAAGCGAACCCATAGATGAATTGGTTTTCCGTGCTCAGTATGAGTTGAAGATGGTAGAGGATACTACCAAGACCGACTGTCAGCCCAATTCGGAAACGATGATGTTGGAAGTGGGAAAGAAATGTTCGCAATTTTATAGCTACACTACTTATCTTCGGGATTCTACTTTGATTGCCGACTATGCTAATAAAGTGTCCCAAGATATCTTGCAGCAACATGCCAAGGCTTATGGAAACGGGCGTATTACATATCGGATTTATAAGAACTATCCTACGGGAAAGGTGACAACGCTTGATCGGTTGGCTACCAGTAATTTCCGTTGCGAGGAAAAGAATGAAAAACCGGTATGGACCTTATTATCCGATACGGCTACTATTCTGACTTATCATTGCCGGAAAGCAACTTGTCGCTTCCGGGGAAGAAGTTATACGGCATGGTTTACGATGGAAATTCCTGTAAGTGAAGGGCCTTGGAAACTTTGTGGATTGCCCGGTTTCATTATAAAGGCTGAAGATGCCCGGGGACATTACTCATTTGAATGTACAGGTATCGAGCAATCTGATGAATCGAAGCCGCTTCTTTTCAATGGTAAAGGTTCTGAATCCATCAGTCGTAGAGATTTGAATAAGGTATATGAGCGTTATGCCAAGGACCCGGTAGGCTTTATTACTTCTACAGCCCCCAATGTAAAATTGACGGTAAAAGATGAGCAAGGTAATGCATTGAAAAACTTTGAGTTACCTTATAATCCGATAGAATTATCTGAAAAATAACAGGATGAAAACAGCAATCATTCTCTCTTTGTTGAGCTTTTTGTTTCATATTCAAACAAACGCACAAAACACGATAGAGGGACGGGTAACGGACAAAGTTACCCGTCAGCCTTTGGAATCTGCTACCGTCACTTTGCAACAGGAAGGGGATGGCAATATCATCAACTATACTTTGACAGATGTTGACGGATGTTTTCAACTTTCTTCTTCATCCTTGAAAGACAGGACAATAACGGTGTTTTATATGGGGTACAGGAAAAAGACTGTACCGGTACTTGCCGGTCGTCCGCTAACTATTGAACTGGAGCAGGAAGCTATCATGCTGAAAGAAGTACAGATTCGTTCGGGGCGTGTATGGGGACGACAGGATACCTTGAAATATGATCTCACCCGTTTTGCATCTTCCAAAGACCGGAATGTTAGCGATGTGTTGAAAAAACTTCCCGGCATCAATGTGGAAGAGAACGGAACTATAAAATATAATGGAAAAGCGATCAGTAATCTTTATGTGGAGGGAATGGACGTGAGTGGCGGGCGTTATAATCAAATAAATAATAATCTGAAAGCGGATGCCGTACAGGCAGCGGAGGTCATTGAAGGGCACCAACCCATTAAGTCCTTGCGTGGCAAGACCTTTACGGATGACGTTGCCTTGAATTTGAAACTGAAACCTGAAGTCCGTTCCAAATGGATTTATACCGTTATGGCAGGGGGAGGTTATGGAGAGAAAGCACTTTACGACGCTTCGTTCAATGCATTGCAATTGAGTCGTAACCGGCAGACTGTCTATACTTACAAGGCAAATAATACAGGCCGGAATCTGTTTTCCGACCAACAGAAACTGGCATCCGGCAATAGCTTTGACCGGGTGACGGACAGCAATCTTCCCATTTTTCTTCCTTTACCCGAACCGGCCATGCCCTTGTCGCAAAAAAGGCTGTTATTCAATGAAACGCATACAGCCTCTGCCAACCGCTTGTACCGATTGGATGAAGAAAAGCAATTACGATTTCAGTTAGGGTATATCCATGACCGTACAACCCGGCAATATGGAAGTGAGGAAATCTATTATTTTGCACAAGATACGGTGCATACGGCTACCAATCGGCATGACCGTTTAAAAACCGATTGTCTGAATGCTGAAGTGAATTATGAAGATAATACTGTAAGCCGGTACACTCGTGAAAATTTTTCGTTTGCAGGAACATGGAAATCAGGAGTTTCGGATATAACGGGTGATAATGCTATTTTTCAAAAGATAAAGAACTCACAATGGGAATTGAAGAATTATTTCAATCAACTTTACACCAAAGAAAAATACACTTGGGGAATCCGGTCGTATATCCGCTACACCCATTGCTCCGCTTCACTGACAGTGGCTCACCGCAACTTGCCCATTTTATTTGCTGATAACATGCTGATTGCCAACTGTATCTACCATAGGAACGAATTGAGTTCGTCCGATAACATCAGCGAAAACACATATCGAACTGTCATCGGACAGACACATGAGTCTATCCTTGCGGAATATGAAGAAATGAACACCGGCAATGCCTACACGGATAATGCCCTTTATGGGATGAGGAAAATAAATGGAGTGAATTATCAGCTTACAGGTGGTTTCTGTGGCGAACTTTCTTCGGTGAAACAGGAGAATGCTTACTCAGCCCATAGCTATTCTTTCTATACCGTTCCCCGTATCGAATGGGAGAGAAATGATTTTTTGTTCACTGCCGCCACTACTGTCCGGTGGACTCATCTGCCAAAGCAATCTTATAGCCGTTTTTGTGTCTCCCCATTCTTTTGTTTCCGTTATAAATTTACTCCCCGTTGGAAAATGTCCTTACTAGGAAGCTTGGATGAGAGTGAAGGAGGATTGAAGGATATCTACCCCTTTCGGTATCGTGAAGATTACCGGACTGTAGTGAAGCATACAGGAAAAGTTCCTGTAACGGTACGGCAACTTTATACCTGCTATCTGGAATACAAAAATACTATCAAGGAGTTTTTCTGGACTTTATCAGCTTCCTATTCCCACAATCGTTATAATCTGATAACAGAACGTAACTATAAGGACGGTAATTTCTATCTTTCGTCTGTGGAAAGAAATCATTCCTCTCATAGTTACATCTTGAATACCATAGGGTCGAAAGGGATCTATGACTGGAATTTGAAGACTTCTTTGGAATTGACTTTAGCACGCAACGAGGGGAAACAACTGAATGAAGGCATCGTTCAGGATTACAGGTATGACTATTTGTGCGTCGAACCTAAAATTGTGTGGGCTCCTTCTGTATTTTTCGAGGCTGAATACAAAGCGACGGTCAGTTGTGTGGGAGGCGGAATAGGAGAGGATACTAGTTTGGATCCTTTATGGGAGGTGGCTCAACGGCTGACTCTCAGTTTGGAATTTCATGATACGGAGTTTCGTTTATCCGGAGAGCATTTTTATAATGATTTAAGTAAGAACCAGCATCTGAATATTTGGCTTGCAGATGTTTCATTGATACATAAAGCCGGAAAATGGAGGTTTGCCGCTTCTGCTATAAATCTGTTTAATAAGGAACAATATCGTTATACTCTTTATTCTGCCGTGCAGAGTTATACTTCTTGGATAAAACTTCGTCCCCGTGAATTTATGGTATCCGTGCAATATCAGTGGTGAAAAAGGATTGGGATGGAGTCAAACGTGTAGTTTTCAGGTAAGGACAGTGCTGTGTGTTACTGAAAGTATGAGGTGGGCTGTATCTTTTTAGTATTGCATAATATATCCTCTTCTATCTCTTCTGTTGTTTCTTCATGGTATTCTTTGTAAATACCCCCTTCGTTCTTTTTCATTCCGGTAGAATATTCGGCAGCATACCTGTCAAGGGGCAGTTGGAAAATTTCATTTAAATGTTGAATGGTGGGTGTATTGACCGGCAGACCTTTGGCCTTCATACAGAATTCCAAGTGTTCAAGACCCGTGATTTGGGAATAAAAGAAGTTGGATGCAGACAGATAACCTGTTTTTAAAGTTTTGCTTTTGGTTATGCTTCCGGTATAATCATAGATTCCCATTATACAATTGAATAAAGTAGTCTTTCCGGCTCCATTCTCGCCCACCAAGCCATATATTTTTCCGGGGTGATACTCCAAATGAATGCCGTTTAATACTTTGACCTTACCGAAACTTTTATGTAAATCATTCACTTCTATCATAATAATCTTTTTAAGCGTTTGTGCGCATGGCAGGTCAGCAATGCTGTAAGTGCTATGCCGGGTATTAAAATAATTGGAACAAAAAGAGAGCCTAAATAAAAAGGCATTAATATACTTAATTGCACAATAAACAGCAATAGGGGGGATGGGATGATATGGCGCAACATACCGATACCAATGGCATAAATTAAGGTGGCGGTATAATAAGATAAGAAAAAGAAGATTTCATCTTGGTCATAGGTAGACGCTATAAGCGCTAAGCTGAAAGGAATGGAGGTGATGAAAACATTCCATGCTATGCTTTTTAGTTGGAAAAGGCATAAAGTCTTGAAATTTTTGAAATGAAGAAGATATCTGTTGTCCATTGTTTGCAGATAGCCTGATGCCTGTACCAATCCCCATAGTATGAGACATACTTTGTTTATTTTTATATTTCCGTGTACGGTTCCTGCGGTTGCAAAAAGAAAGAGTAGGATATAGACCCAGAAAGATTGGCGGAATATTCGTATATATTCATAACTTCCTTTGTAAAGAAAAGGAAGACGGACAGGTTTGTGTTCCGGTTTTATTTCTTTCAGGAAAGGTAATAAGGCGGCGAACAGCCATAAGCCGATAGCGTCGGTAAATTGTCCTTTTATTATTTCTATTCCGGCAAAAGGTAATGCGATCAAGGTGTATTCTTTTATCAGGAACCCAGAAAGATGAGGTGTTAAAGTGCGTAAAAACTCTTTGTCTTTCCGGACATTATGATAACCGGCTAATAAGAGAACGCATACCACAGGAATAGCGAAACGGTTTTCTGCCAAGAATAATATCATGATGGCAGCCACCGTTAAGATGGTAAGGAAGACTATTCTGAAGATACCCAATTCTATAACTATTCTTCCAAAATTTTTCAGACGAAGCAGCAGATACAGTTGAAACATAAAGTGCTTTTTATTCTGATTGAGGGTACAAAGGAATAAAATATCCGGCTAAGTACCCTCACTGTAAAGTGAAAATTTATTCTTTATGCTTCTTTTTCAGTTCCATCAACTCTTTATTGACGTGTGTCAATTCTTTAATTCTGTCCGATACATGATGGAAGAGGAAGTAGTCTGTCAGTACACCTGCTAAGATTAAACCAAACATTGTTATCATGAGCCACCACAGGTGGCGGTAGGTGTAAAGGAATATGCATATAAAAGGAGTTACCAGCAAATATCCGATGATATAACTCCAATTGATAAGCATTTTATATCGGAGTATATTCTTTATTTGCATTTCAAGGTTTGTTTCTTTTTTTATTTTAGTCAATAAAATAACTCCTGCAAAGTTGACTGTAAGAGCATATAGCAGAAGTCCGAATATTGCCGGCCAAAACACTAATTTACCGTTCAAATGAATAAAATCAACGAACATTAGAATCGTTACTCCTAACATAAATATAGAAGCTATTTTGTCCATCCTCAGCATTCTTTGCAGGCAACTTTCTTTTTGCCGTGACAACATCTCTATAATCTGTTGCTGATGAACCAGTTCATTCTGGCTGACCCGTTCATTCAACTCTTTCCATGCTTTTTGCAATTCTTCAAGTTCCATATAATTGTATGATTACAAGTTCGACATATTTTTTAATTTCTCTTTTATACGGTGCAGTTTTATCGCGACATTATTGCGGTTCGTTCCGGTGATTTCGGCTATTTCATCGTATGATTTCTCGTCCAGCCAAAGCAGGATAAACATACGGTCCACCTTGTTCAGTCGTTTGATGAGTGAATACATTTCTTTCAGCAGTTCGTTGTGTTCACAATCTTCCAGAATATCTATCTGCTGTTCCAAAGGTACATAGTCATACTTCTTTTTCTTTCGGAAGTCCGAGATACACGTGTTCAGGGATATGCGGTAAACCCATGTGACAAACGAACTTTCCCCCCGGAAGTTTTTGTATGACTTCCATATATTGAATACAGACTCTTGAAAAAGGTCGTTCACATCGTCCTTGTTGTCTGCATACATGAAGCATACCTTGTAAATGATGTGCTTGTATTGCACTAGCTTGTCGGCAAATTCCTGTTCTATACTCATCAGCTTTCAAAGGTGTTTTTATTAGGTTAGTCGGTGAAAAGAAGAGAAAGTTACACCTTTGTGCTATAAAAGTCTTTGTATTGAAAGTAGGTATTACAGGTCTGTTCTTTCAAATGCAATGATTTGTAATTTTCTTGATGTAGCAGGCTGGATTACTTTTTGCGGACGTTAAAGCATTTGTCGAAAAAGTCTTTTTTATTTTTCCCGTAAAAACTACTGTCCGGTCCTTTCCATGTCTTGGGAAATATCTTTTTAGTGAGTTCCACCTCTTCTTCAAGAATCGCAATATTATCAGTCATCAATGCCATGTTCAGTGCGCGGTTGATGCGGGAACCGGCATACCTGAGGCTGTCTGTAGCATATTCTTTTATGAGGATGGCATAGGCGGAATCGGCAGACCGATAATTTTTTTGGGCGGTAAGGCTGTCTCCGAAATAATCTTCAAACATCGCTTTCATTGACCATAAGTCGGCATTGAGGGTGGATTGTTTTTCAGCTTGCCGGAGTACAGACAGAATCTCATGGTACTTTTTGCAGGCTGATAAATAACTGATTCTTCCCACATATACTTTTATATTGGTAGGGTCAATGGCTAATGCGCTGTCAAGTTTGGCCCATATTTCCTTGTCGTTTATAGATATATGTTCACTGTCATTAAAGAAGAAAGTGCTGTCTAAAGGAGGCAACCATAGGTTCCTCGCTTCTGCTACCAGACGGTTGGCTTCTTGGGTGTGGAAGTTTTCTTCGGTAGTTACGGGGTTGGAATGGTGTTTGCATGAAACAGTAAGGGTCAATAATAAGCCAAGTAAAATAGTGGTTTTCATCAGTCTGTGTATTATGGTATTAGTTTGTTGCCAACACAAAAATAGGATAAAAAAATGATATTCTTTCTTTTGCATCAAATATATTTCCTTTGATGTTTGGTTATAAACCGTTCTGTCTGTCCGCAGAATACAATGAAACCGTTGTTCTCCGCAGATACCCAATCTTTTTATCAGGGTATCTCCCTGTATATCGCGTATCCTTTTGTTTATTCATTTAGTTTTTTAAGAAAGGGTCGACTACCTGATTATTTTTCTCCTTAATCCATCTTTTCCTTTATATTAAGCCTTTTTCCCCTAAAGATTAAGTATCTTTGTCCAGATGTGTTCTATCTCCATAGGTTGCGGAGTTGACTCCATAACCTTTGGAGATAACTCCATAGCCTTTGGAGTCAAGTCCAAAGCTTATGGAGATAGAATACAAAAGGAAGAGAACCCTTAACCATAGAGCAGAAAGGGCTTGCGGATACAGATCAAATCTTTTAATGATGGATATAAAATATGATTTCAAGGCCAACCCTTTCAAGGAAAAGGACGGCAAGCCGGTGCTTTATCCGGCGGTAGTGGTGAAGGAAACGATTACTACCGATCACATAGTGAAGGAGTTGTCCAAGCATAGCGCATATTCGGCGGGCTGTGTGGTGGGAGTGCTACAGGAGGTGGCCGATATGGTTGTATCCCATTTGCGGCAAGGAAAAAATGTGCGGCTGGACGGCCTGGGTACGTTTTCTCTTGCCTTGTCCTCGCGTGAGGTGACAGACCGGAAGGAGATACGTGCGGCATCCGTGAGGATAAAGAAGGTGAACTTCCGTCCGGTGCCGGAACTGGTGAAGCGGGTGCGGCAGGAAACAGACATCCTCCGTGCCGAGTTCGGCTTCTTGCCTACGGTGAAAAAGCGTAGCAAGGAGGAGCGTTGGACGTTGCTGGAGGCTTATCTGAAAGAACACGGTTCCATTACACGTCTGGCCTATTCGGAATGGCTGGGGGTGGCGCGCACTACGGCGGCCTACGAGCTGAAGGCTTGGTATGAGGAGAAGAGATTGGACAAAGAAGGAAAGCATTCTCATGCGGTGTATGTGCTGCGCAAGCAGGAAGGTATAGCCGAAGTATAGCCCCTTTTTTATCCGTTTGGGAATAAAAATAGAGGGAAAGTGGTGGTGGCAGCACTTTTTACCCATAAAAAAATGTGCTGCCACCACCCGTTGAAACACCTTGTTCATGGTGGTTCCAGTAGAGTGGGTGGTAGCAGTGGCAGCACATTTATAAAACTCCGGAGAAGGAGGGATTGCTTGTATTTGTACTCAATCTGAACTCGGAACAAGAGACTTACAGCTTGTCATGCAAGACCCCCGCCGCTTTCAGATAGGCCACGTAGTTCAGATAAAGTTGGAAACGGGCGTCAACTTTCGTTTCGTAAGCCTGTTGCCATAACGCTTGGGCTTCCAAATGGTCGGAGAGTGTTTCCAGACCTACTTCGTACTGGCTTTTGCTGACACGCCTGTTCTCTTCCGCCTGTTGCAGGGAACGGTCGGCAAGTTCGCTTTCCAGCTTTGCTTCGTCCAGATTGTTGGCGGCTTGGGTCAGTTCCAGTAACATTTGCTCGTTCAGGTTTTGCTGTTGAAGGCGAGTCTGTTCCAGTTTGGCTTTGGCTGCACGTACTTTGTTGCTGCGTTCTCCGAAATGGAACAAGGGGATGCTTACATTCAGAAGGACAGAGAAACTGGCGTCGTCCAGGAAATTCTTGTTGTTCAGTTCCAAACCATGTACATAGTCGTATGAGCCTTTGATCCCTACTTTGGGAAGCAGTTCACTGCGGTTCAGTTTCACCTGCTGGCGGGCTATCGCCACTTGTTTGTCCAGTATTCCGTATTCCGGACGGCGGGTGATATCCAGTACCTGTACTTCCAGGTCTTTCTCTATCTCCGGGAAATCTCCGGAAACATGAACTTGTGTGGTCAGTGGTTTCCCTATCAGGTGGCAGAGGTTCATGGTAGCCAGGCGGAGAGCATTCTCGGCTTTTCGGATACCTAGCTCGCTTTCATTCAGCTTTACTTGTACTTTCAATACATCATTCTGAGGTTTAAGTCCATGTTTGTAAGCACTCTCTACGTTATTTTTTAGTTCCGTCAATACAGCGTGGTATGCATCGGCTACTGTTTTCATCTCCTTTGCTTTTACTACCAGAGCGTATGCCTGATCTGTTTTCTGAATGACTTCTGTTGCGGTCAGATTTTCATTCATTTGTGCCATTTCTTTGCCCAGCAAGGACATTTTGTAGGCGGCACGGATTTTACCGCCCATGTAGAGGGGCTGTTCCATTTGCACACCGCCCATATAGACCCATCCTATTTTATAGTCCAGGTTAATGCCGGGGAAGTAGGCAAAGCCTGCGGGTTGTCCCGGATTGAACTGTCCTGTTCCATCGGGCAGAAAGACGGGCAGGTTGCCTCCGGCTATGCCGTAACTACCGTCGGCATTACTGTAAAGTCCTGTTCCGCTGACGGTGAAGTTGGGGAAGAAGTTCCCTTTGTAACTCTTGGCAGTATAACGGGCACTTTCCGTCTGTTTCACGGAAGCCGCCATTTCCTTGTTGTATTTTAATGCCATTTCGCGGCACTCTTTCAGACTCAGTGTTTCCTGTGCCCATGCGGGGGTGGCAAGATGCCACAGCAGACAGCAGAGGGGGAGTATCATTGTCTTTTTCATTTATTCTCGGTTTTGTATGTCAGTGAAATGAATCAATCGTTTTTTATCTTGAAGAACAAGGCATATAATATAGGGATAAAGAGCAGCGTGATCAGTGTGCTGCACAGCAATCCGCCCATGATAGCTGCCGCCAAGGAACCGAACATGGCATCGGACAGCAAGGGAATCATACCCAGAATCGTTGTCAGCGAGGCCATCATGACCGGGCGGAGACGGCTTTGGGAACTGTCTATCAGTGCGGTGATCGGTTCTATTCCTTCATTGATCTGAAGGGTGATTTCATCCATCAGCACAATACCGTTTTTAATCAGCATGCCGATCAATCCCAATGTGCCTACAATAGCCACGAAATTGAAGACTTTTCCTGTGAGCAGCATGACCGCTACCACCCCTACAAATATCATCGGAATACAGCAGAAGATGATGATGGGTTTGCGATAATCTTTGAACAGCATGATGAGGATGGCAATCATCAGAATGATGGCTAACGGGAAATTTTGGAACAGGTACTTCATGGACTGGTCGCTGGCTATTTTTTCTCCTTGCCATACCAGTGAATAACCTTCGGGTAATGGTATGTTTTCTATCTGTTCCGCGATGGCAAGACGTGCTTTTTCCGTTTCAATGCCGGGTGCGGGCGAACATTGTGCCCGCTGGCTTCTCTGCCCGTTGTAACGGGGAACTACCGGATCTTCCCACCGGATATCAATCTCTTTGCTGATTTGTTTCAGCGGTGTGCTTCCCATGATGCTTTCCACCAAATCTTCTTTCGAAAGTGTGCCGGCTTTCAGCTTCACCATGGTTTCCTCGTTCAACAGTCCGTTCAAGGAAGGCAGAGACGAGAAGACTTGTGCGTTGCCCAGGTCCTCTATCGGTTCTCCTTTCTCGTCGAGGCATTTCAGGTAGATGTTGTTTTTGTGGATACCTTCGTAGAAAGAGCCGATAGGAATGCCTCCGGTGGCTGTGAGCAGGGAAAGGCTGACATCATTACGGCTCAGGCCGAGGGCACGGGCGGACGGCTGGTCGTATTCGATGGTCAGTACGGGTACTTGAGGTTCCCAGTCGGTGGTGATGAGGCAGACTTCCGGAGTCCTTTCCATGATGGCGCGGGCGCTGTCGGCCAGTTGGTGCAGGATGGCAGGATCGGGACCCAGAAATTGCGCCTCTATGGGATATTTCTTGAACATCAGATTATATCTTTTCAATTTGATGTATGCGTCCGGATAGGCTTGGGAGAGGTAAGCTTGGATTTCGTCTATATGTTCTACCAAGGTTTCCGGTGAGGTGAAGTCGATAATCAGTTCGCCGTACGAAAGTGAGGGGTTGGCAATGCTCCGTACCAGATTATAGCGTCCGGGCGTACCGCCTATGGAGGTGGTGACGTGGGTTATTTCCTCCCGTCCTTTCAGATAGGTTTCTATTTCTTCCAAATCTCGAACCACACGTGTATAGTTATTCCCTTCCGGAAGTTTGTATTCCATATAAAGCTGGTCGTAAACCATGTCGGGGAAAAAGCCCTGACGCATATATTGGTAGCCGAAAACGGAAAGCAGCAACAGACCGGTCATGGCAAATACAAAACTCCACCGGTGGGCCAGACCGAACCGCAGTGCCGAACGGAGGGTGGCATAGATTTTACCTTTGTATACTCGCTTTCCGGTACTGTCAGTATCTATGGCAGGATGCAGCCGGCGGTCGGCCATCAGTGGTACATGGATCAGTGCCAATATCCAGCTTTCCATCCGGTTTTTGCCGGCCTTCAAGTCTACCAGTATGCCGTCTATGATGACGATGGCGTTGTCTACCAACATGCCCATTGCCAGTACAAAAGCAGCCAATGATACGCGCTGCATGGTTCCGCCTGCCGAATAAAGGAACAGAAAAGAACCGAATACGGTGATGACCAGGCTGATACCTATGATAAGGCCGCTCTTGAACCCCATTGCTATCATCAGTATCAGTACTACGATGATGACGGATTCTATCAGGTTGATGACAAAGGTTCCCAAAGAGCTGCCTACCCGTTCGGGCTGATAGAAGATTTTGTGGCATTCCACTCCTGCGGGCAGACGTTCGGCTTTGAGTTCTTCCAACTTGCTTTCTACGGCATGGCCTACTTTTATAATGTCCGAACCACTGGAGGCAGCGATGAGTATACCGAGAGCGCGTTCATGGTCATAGAACATTTCATTGCGTGTGGGGTCCTCGTAGGCTTTCTCTATACGGGCGATGTCACTCAGGCGAAGCTGGTCGTCATCGTGTCCTTGAATCAGCATTTTTCCGATATCTTCTACGGTTTTGAATTTGTCGTTTACTGTGACGCGGATACGGTTTTCACCATTTTCATAATATCCTGTATAGGTGGTTTTGTTCTGGCCGTTCAAGGTTGCCAGTACTTCTGCAGGTTTAACACCGAGGTTTGCCATACGGTCTTGCAACAGGGAGATATTGATGCATTCGGAACGTTTGCCGTAGAGTTCCACACGGTCTACCCCTTCCAGTTCGTTCACTTCCCGTTTTACCAGTTCGGCATAGTCGGACAGTTCACGGTCGGACAGTCCGTCACCTGTCAGGGCATAGAACATGCCATATACATTTCCGAAGTCATCTTTGACTATCGGGGTGGTGGCTCCTTCGGGCAACAGGGCGCGGGCGTCGCTTACTTTGCGGCGCAGCATGTCCCAGCATTGTTCCACGTCATCGTCCGGCACGGTGCTCAGCAGTTCTATCTGTATCAGGGACAGGTCGTTGTATGAATAACTTTCTATATTGTCAATGTTGCCCATGGTGCGGATGTTCTTTTCAAGCACATCCGTTACTTCCAGTTCTACCTGGTGCGCGGAAGCACCCGGATAGGTGGTGACCACCATGGCAAGCTTCACTTTTATTTCGGGGTCTTCCAATTTGCTCATCTGATAGCAGGAGTAGGCTCCGCCGAGTAGCAGAACCGCTATCAGGAAATAAATCAGATTCCTGTTCCGGAATGCCCATTTACTGATGTCCATTATAATAATCCTCCTATATTTGTGTTAGTGACCGGTGACAAAGGTTTTACAATTTCTCCATCCTCAATGTGGTGTACGCCCGAGGATACAATCTGCTCTCCCGGTTGCAGTTGTCTGGAAGTGATGAGACTGTGTCCGTTGTTCAACAAACGCAGTATGGATACTTCCTGTCTGTGTACGGTATTGCTGGATGGATGAAAGACGAACACATACGCTTTGCCTTCTTTTTGCAGGATGGCGCCGGTAGGGACAGAAAGAGTATTCTCCTGCTCTGTACGGCAAAGGATGGTTACCATGGTGTTCATGCCGGGAGAAGGGATAGCCCGTGTGCCGGGTACTACTTGCAGGCGCATGGTGTATAGTTGGTTTGCGTTGGCTTTCGGGGTGACACTGATTAGTTTCAGCGGGTAGGTTTCGCCCGGATAGATATCAAATGTGCAGTGATAATTGTCGAACTGCTCCCGGCGGATATATTCGGCCGCAGGCAGATTTATTTCCACTTCGGGGGTTCCGCCGCTGATCATGGCAATGACGGGCATTCCGGCTCCGATGGTTTCGTGAGCTTCGAACAGGCGTTTCTGGACATACCCGTTGAAAGGAGCATAGAGCTGGGTGTAAGCCAACTGATCTTTATGGTGTTTGTACTTGGCGGTGATTTGCTTGAGCCCGTATACGGCTTTGTCATTGGCGTTGGGGGTGGTTCCGTTGTCTTTGTAAAGAGCCATGACCCTTTCTGCTTCCGCTTTTATTTGCTGGTATTCTGCTTCAGTAGCATCCAGTTGTACTTGATAGTCGGTGGGGTCCAGTTCGGCCAGTAATTGTCCTTCTTGTACACGGGCGCCGTCTTTGACATGTATTTTGCTGATGGTTCCGCTTACCCGGAAGGCAAGGCTGATATCTTGTGCGGCTTTTACCTTTCCCGGAAATTGCAGGAACGTTTGTTTGTCGGCAGAAACAACTGTGTCTATTTTTACTGTCTGATGACCTTTGGCTTCCCGGGCACGTTGTGCGCAGGAACTTAGTAAGATCAAGGAAATACCTGTTAGAATAAGATAAATTCGTTTCATACTACTATGATTTTCGTGCAATTAGTTTTCTGATCGTCAATAGGGTGATCAATGTGGAAAACCAGCTTTTTATGCGGAAGCATCCTTGTATATCACTTTCGGATAAGCAACGTGCTCATTTGGAGTATCTGTTGGATAATTTGCGGGAGAGGATAGAGGCGGAGGATGTGCAAGAGGTGAATTTGCAGCAACAACGCCTGACTTTGGAACTGATCAAGTCAATGGGGCAGACTTTTTGCTATGAGATATTGAATATGTATTTTGCCAACCAACCCATGCAGCCTTTGCCGCAGAACAAGAAGGATGTGATTTTTCAGAATTTCATGCTGGCTCTTTTCCGTTTGTATAGAAAGGAGCGTGATGTTGCTTATTATGCGAGGATGCAGCATATTACTCCACGTTATTTTTCCACCATCATTAAAGAGAAGTCGGGAAATAGTGCTTTGCAATGGATTGTGCAAATGGTGATTACCGAGGCAAAACAGTTGCTTGAAGGATCGGATCTGAGTATCAAGGAGATTGCAGACCAATTGAATTTCCCTACGCAGTCTTTCTTTGGAAAGTATTTTAAGCAATATGTGGGGATTTCACCTAAAGAATATAGAAAAGGCA
>PPYF01525706.1_pt1 | contig 16825 bp, 17 predicted proteins | sample 1559871 | NCBI WGS metagenome assembly PPYF01 (sample SAMN08240021, study PRJNA423297) | Human gut metagenome, whole genome shotgun sequencing project.
ATATAGGACAGAGCTAATGGGTATTGCAGCGGTTAGCGTTCTGATTACGCATGCTTCAGATACTATTGTAGTGAGTGACATGCCGTTTTTTTTTCAGATGTTGTCGAAAATTGGAACATTGGTTGGCTCTCAAATGTATATGTTCTTCTTTTTATCAGGAATGGGCTCGTGGTTTTCTTATGAGAAAAACAAGGACGCAGTTATATACTGGAAAAACAGAGCAAAAAGAACAGTTGTTCCATATTTGTTATTGTCCGTTGTTGCTTATTCGATATTGGATTTATGCCTTCACCATGATTTCATTGGTTTTATTCTAGACCTGATTTGTGTATCCTTCTATACAAAGCATGTAGGAGCTTGGTATGTGGCGGCGATATTGATGCTTTATATGTTATACCCGTTATTACACGCACTGTCCCAAATAAATCAAAAAGCCCCGCTGATAGTAGCAATAGGAATCGGAGTGGCTTATTATGTGTTGACTAGTGATACTCCTTTTTCGGGTAATAAGGCTTATTCTCTTGAAAGCCACTGGGGGGGGATAGCCGCAGGTAGCATTGCCTTTTTGATTGGGCAGTATTGCGCTCCAAAGATAAAGAGTAATCAAAAATATAATATGAAGAGCCTTCTTATATTATTCATGATGTGGATTTTTCGAAAGCTTCTGTGGAAAACGGCTCCGACAAAATTAGATGTGCTATACTATATGCTTTTGGGAATTATAGGTGTCTTTATCTGGCCTATAGTTTTTGAAAAGATTAGATCAAGAAGATGGATGAACTTACTTAAAAGAATGGGTGGAATATCACTAGAACTATATTTGACTAATATCTATATTAATTCATTGTTTGGACAAATTGGATCACCGCTTAACTGGCTTGGTATAACTGATTCAACTAATACTGGACGTTATTGTTTTGTCTTGTTTTTTGGCATTTTGATAAGTGTTTTTATTACGAAATATAGAGTGAAAAGAGGCGAGCCGTAAGATGAAAATTCTGTATGCTGGTGCAATTGGACAGAAAGATACAGCAACAGCGGTGCATGTATTACGCAATGCACGCCTGTTAGAAAAAATGGGAAATGTCGTTTCATTTTGCTGTGAATATCCGGTTCAGGGAGAAATACTTCAGGATAAAAGCTTCAAAGTGGACTATTCCAAAGCGTATCGAGGAAGTAAAAAGAGAAGAAGTGCCCAATGGATGGTGGAACAAATTTTCGGATTTCGAATGTGGCAGAGAGTGAAGAAAAGTTTGTCGGAAATTCATCCGGATGTTTTGATATATTATGATCCGGCATCTATATTTTTGTACTGGAGAATTCTGAAACTATGCAAGAAAATGCATATAGGTTTTGCAGTAGAAGTTACAGAGTGGGCAGAAAGCAAAGATTATACAGGCATTGGAAAGCTAATTTGTTGGCAAAGAGATATGAGAAAAAAATATCTTGATGCAAAGTGTGGAAATATCATAGCAATTAGTCCATTACTGGAAAGACATTATACCAGCCAAGGGGCAAATGTTCTTAGACTGCCACCAATTTATCAAAATGACGATTTTAGAACAGAGCCTATGCAGATAAGTGAAAAGCCATTGAAGCTTGTTTTTGCAGGGACACTTGCCCAAAAAGATTTCCTATTACCAATGATTAAGGCTGTAAATGAGATTAACTCAGAATCAATTAAAATCGAATTTACAATTATTGGTGTAGATAAACAGTCATTTAAAGAAAATAATTCTTTTGAATTTGAGAAAGGCGTAAAGTTCCTAGGTAGAATAGATCATGAAAAAGTACTCCAATATGTGGCGAATGCTCACATGTCGGTGCTTTTGCGTGAAGATAAGCGCTATGCAAAAGCAGGTGTTTCAACTAAATTTACGGAAGCTATGTGCGTTGGTACTCCAAGCATTTGCACTAAAGTGGGTGGGACAGATGTTTATGTTAAAGATGGTATCAATGGCATTCTAGTGGATAACAACGATATTAACACTTTGGTTGCAGCACTTGGACGCATTCTTCAGATGTCTACTGACCAAATGATCGCAATGAAAAAAGAAGCTTTAAAAACGGCAAATGAATATTTTTATGATGAAAACTACAAAGAAGCATTTGCAACGTTTTTAAATAAATGTTAAAAGGAGTATAATAATATGTCTGCATTTGATAACGCAACCCTTATGATTACTGGTGGTACTGGTTCTTTTGGTTCTACCGTTCTGAAGCACTTCCTGGATTCTGACCTGAAAGAGATTCGTATCTTCTCCCGTGACGAGAAAAAGCAGGACGATATGCGACATGAGCTTCAGGCCAAGCATCCGGAGGCTGCTAAGAAGGTCAAGTTCTATATCGGCGATGTCCGCAACCCCCAGTCCATCAAAGATGCCATGCCTGGTGTTGACTATATTTTCCACGCTGCCGCTCTGAAGCAGGTTCCTTCCTGCGAGTTCTTCCCCATGCAGGCTGTTCAGACCAACATTATCGGTACGGATAACGTTCTGCACGCTGCTATTGATGCTGGTGTTAAGCGTGTTGTCTGCCTGTCCACCGATAAGGCGGCTTACCCTATCAACGCTATGGGCATCTCCAAAGCCATGATGGAGCACGTTATTTACGCCAACGCCCGTGTGGCTGCGGAGCGTGGTGGCACCACTATCTGCTGCACCCGTTACGGCAACGTCATGTGTAGCCGCGGCTCCGTCATTCCTCTGTTCATCGACCAGATTAAGGCCGGTAACCCCATCACAATCACCGACCCCAACATGACTCGCTTCTTGATGAACCTGGATGAGGCAGTAGATCTGGTTATGTTCGCCTTCCAGCACGCCAACCCCGGCGACCTGTTTATCCAGAAGTCTGATGCTTCTACCATCGGTGATCTGGCTAAGGCTGTCCAGAAGCTGTTCGGCGACACCGGCACGAACATCATCGGCACTCGTCATGGAGAGAAGCTGTTCGAAACCTTGATGACCCGTGAGGAGCGCCTGCGTAGCGAGGATATGGGGCATTACTTCCGCGTGGCTGCGGATAACCGTGACCTGAACTACGACAAGTTTGTGGTTAAGGGTGAGGTACATACCATGGCAGATGAATCCTACACCAGCCACAATACAAACCGTCTGGATGTGGAAGGCACCGTTAAGAAGATCCTGACCACCGAATATGTCCAGAACGCACTGAAGGGCATCCCGAATGTTTAAGGAAAAGTTGCTGCTGATTGGTGCCGGTGGCTTCGGGCGCATGGTAGCGGAACAGGCGATGCTCCAATACGATGATTGCGCTTTTGTGGACGATGGGCAGGCTGTTGGCACTGAGATCTGCGGCATTCCGGTGGTTGGGGGTCTTGTTGATCTTCCGGAGCTACGGAAGGACTACACCTTGTTAGTGGTAGGCATCGGCAACAACCAGTTCCGAGCACAGGTGTATGAGAAAGCAAAATCACTTGGCTATGCGTTCCCAAACATCATTGCTCCCAGTGCCTACGTCAGTCCGTTTGCTGAAGTCGGCTGTGGCTGTGTGGTGCTGCAAAACGCTTGTATCCAGAATGGAGCCTCTGTCGGAAGCGGTGTTTTGCTGAATGCCGGAACGGAAATCCACTGCGATGCAACGGTAGGGGACTACGCCTTGATTTACACCAGCAGCGTGATTCGCACAGGTGCAACTGTGGGGAAATTTGCCCGCATCGGCAGCAACTGCACTATTTGCAATAATGCAACAGTGCTGGATGGTGCAGATGTTTCGGACTGCACAGCAGTACATTAAGAGGTGAAAGAATGAACATTCTAGTCACAGGTGCCAAGGGTATGGTGGGAACCGCCCTGTGCAACAACCTAAAAAACATCCGCGATGGGAAAAACAAGACCCGTCCGGCACTGGATATTAAAGAAATCTACGAGTATGATCTGGATTCAACCTCGGAGGAACTGGACGAGTACTGCCAGAAGGCGGACTTCGTGTTCAATCTGGCAGGCGTGAATCGCCCGGAGAATCCGGAAGACTTCATGAAGGGCAACTTCGGCTTTGCATCCGACTTGCTGAACTGCCTGAAAAAGCACAACAATAAGGCAACCATCATGCTGTCTTCCTCCATTCAGGCCACCCTGGCAGGCCGTTTTGGCAACAGCGAGTATGGTCGTAGCAAGAAAGCTGGCGAGGAGCTGTTCTTCCAGTATGCTCGGGAGACCGGGGCAAAGGTGGCGGTCTATCGCTTTGTCAACCTGATGGGACACAGCCGCCCCAAGTACAACAGTGCCGTCAGTACCTTCTGCTGGGCGGTCGCCAATGACGAACCCTTCACTGTCAACGACCGCAGTACCGAGTTGGAACTGCTGTACATCGACGATTTGGTAGAGGGAATGTTTGACCTGCTGGAAGGCAAGGAGCAGCACTGTGAATTTGACGGCGTGGAGACAGTTCTGCAAGCGGATGGCCACTACTGCTGCGTTCCCGTGACCCACAAGGTCACGCTGGGGGAGATTGTGGATCTGCTGCAAGAGTTCAAGGCACAGCCGACTACGCTCATGATGCCTAAGATGCCAGACGGTTCCTTTGCAAAGAAGCTGTACTCCCTGTACTTGACCTATCTGCCTACGGACAAGTTTAAGTATGCCCTGAAGATGAACGTGGACAACCGTGGCTCTTTCACCGAGTTGGTGCACACCGCCGACTGCGGACAGGTGAGCATCAACATCAGCCGCCCGGGCATCACGAAAGGGCAGCACTGGCACAACTCCAAGTGGGAACTGTTCATTGTGGTGGCAGGTCACGGACTGATTCGGGAACGGAACATCAACACTGGCGAAACGGTAGAGTTTGAAGTTTCCGGGGATAAGATCGAGGCTGTCCACATGATTCCCGGCTGGACTCACAACATCATCAACCTGAGTGAGACGGAGAATCTGGTGACGGTGATGACCTGCAATGAAATCTTTGACCCGAACCATCCGGACACTTTCTTCGAGCCGGTGTGAGAGAAGCTACTGGTTGACGTTAGGAGATTTTTATGGAACACAATTTTAAATGGAAAAATGACGGGCGTACCAAGGTCATGATTGGCTGCGGCACCCGTCCGGAAATCATTCGGCTGGCTGCCGTTATCAAGCGCTGCCGGGAATATTTTGACTGCTGCGTGGTCTATTACAATCAGAATTGGGACAGAAACCTTTCCACCGTTTTCTGGGAGGATTTCGAGCTAAAAAACACCTTCGGGGAATATGGCCCCGACATTCTGGTGCCCGTGGTAGGCGAGAATCTGGGCGTGACCTGCGGCAATATTCTGGGACGCAGCTATGAGCTTCTGTCCGAGTTGCAGCCGGAGGGCTATCTGGTGCTGGGCGATACCAACTCCTGCCTGTCTGCCATCTCTGCGAAGCGGCTGCACATTCCTCTGTTTCACATGGAGGCCGGCAACCGCTGCAAGGATGAGTGCCTGCCTGAGGAGACTAATCGCCGCATCGTGGATGTGATTTCTGACGTGAATATGTGCTATTCCGAGTTTGCCCGGAAGTATCTGGCAGATACCGGCCTGCCCAAGGAACGCACCTACCAGACCGGCTCTCCCATGGCGGAAGTCCTGCACATGAATCTGGAGAAGATCCAGAAAAGCGACGTGCTGGAGCGTCTGGGACTGGAGAAGGACAAGTACATTCTGCTGTCTGCCCACCGTGAGGAGAACATCGACTCTGAAAAGAACTTCCTGAGTCTGTTCACTGCCATCAATGCGCTGGCAGAGAAGTATGATATGCCCATTCTCTACTCCTGCCATCCCCGCAGCAAGCACCGTCTGGAACAGAGCGGCTTCCAGCTTGACCCTCGTGTCCGGGTCAACGAGCCGCTGGGCTTCAACGACTACAACAAGCTGCAAATGAACGCTCTGGCAATCGTCTCCGACTCCGGCACGCTGCCCGAGGAGTCTAGCTTCTATCTGTCCATCGGTCACCCCATCGCCGCTGTGTGCATCCGCACCAGTACGGAACGCCCTGAGGCGCTGGAAGCCGGCGACTTCATTCTGGCTGGTATTACCACCCGGGAACTGCTCAACGCCACCGATATGGCCATTGAGATGAAGCAGAAGGGTGTTCTGGGTAAACCCTGCCCCGATTATGTGGACGAGACCGTGTCCATGAAGGTGGTTCGCATTATTCAGGGATATGTGAATGTAGTTAATAAGATGGTGTGGAGAAAATACTGATTCTCTACAGCAGCCATGTGTTCAGCCACATGGCTGTGCTGCTCAAATGTGCTACCTCTCCGTGGTGAGCAGTAGGCAACGGATAATTATCCGGCTAAAGGCACATTTTATTCGTCAATTCACTCTTTGGATGAGGAAAAACTATAATGGGAAAGTATTTTGGAACTGATGGCTTCCGTGGAGAAGCTGGTATTGATCTGACTGCCGACCACGCCTACAAGGTGGGACGTTTCCTCGGCTGGTACTACAACGCCCTGCGTGAGCGCAACGGCAACAAAGAGCCTGCCCGCATCGTCATTGGCAAGGATACCCGCCGCAGCTCTTATATGTTCGAGTATAGTCTGGTGGCTGGTCTGACCGCCTCCGGCGCAGACGCCTACCTGCTCCATGTCACCACCACGCCCTCCGTGGCTTATATTGCCCGTGTGGATGACTTCGACTGCGGCATTATGATCTCTGCAAGCCACAACCCCTACTACGATAACGGTATCAAGCTGATTGACTGCTACGGTGAAAAGATGCCCGAGGAAACGCTGCTGCTGGTAGAGGACTACATCGACGGCAAGCTTCATGTATTTGATAAGGATTGGCCGGAACTGCCCTTTGCTCACCGTGAGCACATCGGCTGCACCGTGGACTATGTGTCCGGCCGCAACCGCTACATGGGCTACCTGATCTCTCTGGGTATCTATTCCTTCAAGGGTGTCAAGGTTGGTCTGGACTGCGCCAACGGCTCTAGTTGGAACATTGCTAAGTCTGTGTTTGATGCGCTGGGTGCTGACACCTACGTCATCAATGCACAGCCCAACGGCACCAACATCAACAACAATGCGGGCTCCACCCACATTGAGGGTCTGCAGAAGTTCGTGGTAGAGAAGGGGCTGGACATCGGTTTTGCCTATGATGGCGATGCTGATCGTTGCCTGTGTGTGGATGAAAAGGGTAATGTCATCACTGGCGACCATATTCTGTACATCTACGGCTGCTACATGAAGGAGCGTGGCAAGCTGCTGACCAATACCGTCGTTACCACGGTCATGTCCAACTTTGGTCTCTACAAGGCTTTCGATGAGCAGGGTATCGGCTACGCAAAGACTGCTGTGGGTGACAAGTATGTTTACGAGTATATGGCAAAGAACGGCTGCCGCATTGGTGGTGAGCAGAGCGGTCATATCATCTTCTCTAAGTACGCAAGCACCGGTGATGGTATCTTGACCAGTCTGAAGATGATGGAGGTCATGTTGGCGAAGAAGAAGCCGATGAGCGAGCTGGCCGCACCGCTGAAGATCTATCCGCAGGTGTTGGAGAATGTCCGTGTGACTGATAAGAAAGCTGCACAGAATGACCCGGCAGTGCAGGAAGCTGTAAATACAGTTGCTGAGGCTCTGGGCGATACCGGCCGTATTCTGGTGCGTGAGTCTGGCACTGAGCCGGTGGTTCGTGTTATGGTGGAAGCACCTGACCATGATACATGCCAGAAGTATGTTGACGAAGTGGTCAATGTAATCTGCGAAAAGGGATATAAGGCGTAAAGTCAACGTCGACTCTGGCAATTACCCGGAGTCGTTTTGCATAAAAAGGGAAAGTATAATAGAGAATTAAACAACGGGAGGGATAAACCTATGTGTGGAATCGTTGGTTTTACTGGAAATCGACAGGCAGCACCAATCCTGCTGGATGGTCTGTCAAAACTGGAATATAGAGGATATGACTCGGCCGGACTGGCTGTCCGTGACGGAGAAAATCTGGCACAAGTCGTGAAAGCGAAGGGACGCCTGTCCAATCTGATCGAGAAAACAGATGGTGGCAAGGCATTAAAAGGAACCTGTGGTATTGGCCATACTCGTTGGGCTACCCACGGTGAGCCGAGCCAAACCAATGCACATCCGCATGTTTCAGGTAACTGCACCCGTTCTGGTTCAGGCACAGTAGAGTCTGAGGTTGTTGGCGTACATAACGGTATCATCGAGAACTATACTGAACTGAAAGAAAAGCTGTTGAAGCATGGCTATACGTTCTATAGTCAGACGGATACTGAAGTAGTCATCAAGCTGGTGGACTATTATTATAAAAAGTATAACCTCGGTCCAATCGATGCCATTGCTAAGACGATGGTACGTGTCCGTGGCTCCTACGCTCTTGAACTGATGTTCCGGGATTATCCGGGTGAGATTTGGGTGGCGCGTAAGGATAGCCCGATGATCATTGGTATTGCGGATGGCGAAACCTATGTAGCTTCGGATGTCCCTGCAATTCTGAAATACACTCGCAATGTGTACTACATCGGAAATCTTGAGTTCGCAAGGCTCGTTCCGGGTGAAGCTCACTTCTACGATTTGAACGGTGATGAAATCGAGAAGCAGACTACGGAAATTAAGTGGGACGCAGAGGCGGCGGAAAAGGGCGGCTTTGAGCATTTCATGATGAAAGAGATCCATGAGCAGCCGAAAGCAGTTCAAGATACCTTGAACTCTGTCATCAAGGACGGTGCTATCGACCTGTCCAGCGTGGAAATCACTGAGGATGAAATCAAGAACTTTGAGCAGATCTATATCGTTGCCTGCGGTTCCGCATGGCATGTTGGCATGGCTGCTCAGTATGTGCTGGAAGATATGGCTGATATTCCGGTGCGTGTGGAGCTTGCATCTGAGTTCCGTTATCGGAAGATGCCACTCAACCAGAAGGCGCTGGTGATCGTTGTCAGCCAGTCTGGTGAGACAGCCGATACACTGGCAGCACTGCGTCTGGCAAAAGAAAAGGGCATTACCACAATGGCAATCGTCAATGTAGTGGGCAGCAGCATTGCCCGTGAAGCAGATAAAGTGCTCTACACCCTTGCAGGCCCGGAAATCTCTGTTGCAACGACTAAGGCATACAGTGCACAATTGGCGGCTATGTATTGTCTGGCGGTTCAGTTCGCGAAGGTTAGAGATAAAATCACTGAAGAGCAGTACAGCTACTATATTTCTGAACTGTTGACTCTCCCGGAAAAGATGCAGAAAACTTTAGAAGATAAAGAGCGCATCCAGTGGTTCGCAGCAAAGTATGCCAATGCACATGATGTGTTCTTCGTAGGTCGTGGCATTGACTATGCTGTCGGCTTAGAGGGAAGTCTGAAGCTGAAAGAAATCAGCTACATCCACTCTGAGGCATACGCTGCTGGCGAACTGAAGCACGGAACCATTAGTCTGATTGAGCAGGGAACGCTGGTTATAGGCGTACTGACCCAGAGCGAACTCTACGAAAAGACTATCAGCAATATGTTGGAGTGCAAGAGCCGTGGTGCTTATCTGATGGGGCTTACTACTTATGGCAAATATGAAATCGAAGATCAGGTAAACTTTACAGTCTATGTTCCGAAGGTGGACGAGCACTTTGTTGGTAGTCTGGCAGTGATTCCGCTGCAGCTGCTTGGCTACTATGTGTCTGTTGCCAAGGGGCTGGATGTGGATAAGCCGAGAAACCTCGCCAAGAGTGTGACTGTGGAATAAAAGATAGCAAGAGGAAAAAGTTATGAACACAACATTACTTATCATGGCGGCCGGTATCGGTAGCCGCTTCGGAACGGGAATTAAGCAGTTGGAGCCGGTGGATGCTTCTAATCACATCATCATGGATTACTCAATCCATGACGCAATTGAGGCAGGCTTCAACCGTGTAGTATTTATTATCCGTAAGGATATCGAGAAGGAATTCAAAGAAGTCATCGGTGATCGTATCGCAGCTATTTGCTCTGCTCATACTGTAACTGTGGATTACGCTTTTCAGGACATTAACGATATTCCGGGAACTCTGCCGGAAGGCCGTACAAAACCGTGGGGAACCGGACAGGCTGTGCTTGCTGCAAAGAAAGTTCTTGATACACCGTTTATTGTAATCAATGCAGACGATTACTACGGCAAGGAGGGCTTCAAGGCTGTTCATGAGTATCTGGTGAATGGTGGCAAGTCTTGTATGGCTGGCTTTGTGCTGAAGAATACTCTGTCTGATAACGGTGGTGTGACTCGTGGTATCTGCAAGATGGACGACCAGAACAATTTGACTGAGGTTGTGGAAACCAAGAATATTGTAAAAACTGCACCTGGGGCAGAAACAGACGGCGTAGCTGTTGATGTAAACTCTCTTGTTTCCATGAATATGTGGGGCTTGACACCGGAGTTTTTGGATGTGCTGGAAGATGGCTTTAAGGAGTTCTTTGAAAAAGAAGTACCAGAGAATCCGTTAAAATCAGAGTACCTGATTCCTATCTTTATCGGTGAACTGCTTGAGCAGGGAAAGATGTCTGTGAAGGTTCTGAAAACCAACGACACATGGTACGGCATGACCTATCACGAAGATGTTGCAGCTGTAAAGGACAGCTTCAAGAAGATGCTGGAGAACGGCGTGTATAAGGCTGATCTGTTCAGTGATCTGTAAACGACGATGAAAGAAACGATTGATTTACTCGGAAAGATTCTCACAAACATCTTGACTGCTCTCTATGAGCCGTTTGGATTTTCACTTCTGCTGTCCTTCCTGGCCATGTCTTTCTACTTGTATGCGTATGAGCCAATACATGCTGGCAAAGGCTGGAAGAGTGCCATCGTGACCTGGTATCAGAAGTTCAAAGAGAGTGTGTTCTTTCGGAAGTTGTTTTTACTGGCTTTTGTGAGCAGTCTGATACTATTCAGAACCCTATTGAACCGAAACCTGTGGTTGAACCCGTTGTCTGATGTCATGGGTGGCTGGAGCATCTGGGAGACAGTGAATGGCGAGCGGAAGCTGACTACCGAGTGCATTGAGAACGTAATCATGATGGTGCCGTTTAGTTCGGTAGTGATGTGGACGTTCGAGAAGAAAGTTGGTAGCAGCTGGAAGAAAATCCTGTGGCAAAGTGGAAAGGTAGCATTTATCTTTTCGGTAAGCATTGAGATGCTGCAGCTGCTCTTGCGACTGGGCACATTCCAGCTATCGGACATCTTCTACAACACAGTTGGTGGAGTGCTAGGCGGTGTGTGCTACTGGGGGATAATGAAGATAAGAAAACGGCTGTAAAAAGATATAGAACTGTGATATACTGGGAGCAACAGTTCCCTACGCTGTTCTGATAATCACACACCTCTTCGTGATAAGTAGCAGACAACGAAACTTCCTTACGGCTAAAGCATATGGTAAATTTGTATTAATATCTGGTTAAGTTTGATTGGAAAGACTTGTGTGAATGGGAGAAGCAAATGATTCTAATAATTTTTGCCATTGGTATGATAGCTTTTTGGGGATTAAGCCGATATATTTATCAAAGGGCCTGCTTAAGGAGAGAAAAACAATGGCCAGACTTAGAAACTATTGATAATTGTGGGAACCAAATTCTTAAAGAGGCATATAAAATTAAGAACAAGCCAAATAGAAAGATTACGATTACGAGCTCCGACGGAGTAAAATTAGTTGGTCATTATTATGAAAGAAAGAAAAATGCCCCTGTGATAATCTTTTTCCATGGACTTCGATGCAGTAGTTATTTAAATGGCGTACCGATTTATAAAATTACAGAAAAAAGAGGATGGAATCTTCTGCTGGTGAGTTTTCGGGCGCATGATGAGAGCGGAGGAAATATTTCGACACTAGGTGTTTTAGAAAGGTATGACTGTTGTGACTGGGCAAATTGGGTAGCATCCGAATTTGGAGAATGCGTGCCGATATATCTTATGGGACTTTCTATGGGTGGTGCTGTCGTATTGATGAGTAGTGACTTGAATTTACCAAAGTCTGTATGTGGAATCATTGATGATGCGGGGTTTACAACGCCCTTAGAAGTGATAAAGATAGGGAGCAAAAGTTATCTTCATTACGAATTATTAGCTAATATATTTACCAAGATAGTGAATGTTGCAACAAAAACCTTTGGCTGCTTTGATTTAAATGATGCAGATACATGTGAAGCAGTGTCAAAGACTAGTGTACCAATATTAATTATTCACGGAGATAAAGATATCCGAGCACCTTTATCTATGGCGTACAGAATTTATAACAGTTGTCAAAGCAAAAAAGAGATATATGTAGTTCTTGGAGCAGAGCATACTGAGTGCTATAGAACAGATCCAGAGAAATACGAAAAGACTGTGTCTGAGTTTATTGAAAAAAATCTTCCGTGATAAACTGCTCTGCGCTTTTCCAGGATTTATCGGCCGTGCATCAGCATGGCTACGCTGCTCGAAACTTTGCACACCTCTTCGTGGTGAGCAGCAGGCAACGCTGATATGGCGGCTGAGATGTGAAGAATGGTACACACTAAATAATCTGAGATTGGATTTGTGCGAGATGAAGAGAGTGACGATTACGTGTTCAAATGGACCGGTTGAACTAAGTGAGTCTGTAGAGGATTTGTATTCGGTATCAGAAAAAGCAAATAGTGCGTTAAAAGAACTTAGAATGGGCTTGCCAACATGGACTGCAAAAGAAACCTATAATAAAATGCAAGTCTCTTTGTGGATATATGATAACATAGAAGTTAACGCTTTTTGCCATTATGAGGATGGACAAAATTATATAGCTTTGTCGGTAGGGCTTTTAACGATGCTGTGGAAAGAAGCAGAAGAATTTGTTGATCAAGATAATTTGGGTTTGGTCTTCAAAATTTCTGAAGAAAACAAACAGTATTTCAAAGATATGTTGTTTTTCTATATGGTCAATTTTACTGTTGCCCATGAATATGGACACATCGCACACGGACATCTTAAAGATCGGGTGTGTGAAAATAATATTGATGAAAAATTTTCTGCAACGGAAAACATTAGCAATGAGGAGAGAAAAACAAGAAATTGGAATATACAACTGAGAGAATATGATGCGGATTCCTTTGCAGTTGCAATACAGTCCATGCTTTTCTTGCAACAATGGTGGGATGATATTAAAGCAAATCTTGCAAATTTTGATATGATGTTCGTTGCAAATTACCTTTGTTTTCGCACGTTTGCTGAAAATACAGGGAGAGATTTTTCAAATTATATGACGAAAAATATTGATGAATATGATCATCCGCATCCTGGTATAAGAATGTATTATTCAATTATACTTTACTCTTATTGGCTCATCAAACTTCACGGAGAGAATGAGGAAGTATTAACGATTCTTGAAAGTGGAAGCCACGCAGTTGTGGCATACGAGAAGCAAGTATTAGAAACAAATGAACTTAGAGAATGCTATTATTCAGTTGCGTATACAGAAAAAGGCGTTCAGCATTTGATGAATCTACATAATGGATGGCAAGAATTGGTTGATTACTATAATCAATACACATACATTCCAATAGAGAAAATGGAACGTATTGATGGGTTGCTTGCATCACTAGATGAAAGTGGTTCATTTATTAGACAGTGATGTACCATACTCTGATATACTTAAACAACTATAAAAGAAAGAGGTTATCACGATGCCCAGAACTAAAGGTAGTAAGAATAAGCCCAAAACTGTGACTGCTGATTTCGCAACGCAGATTGCAGAAAAGCAGTCCGCAAAGGAAGCGCTCACAGCGGAAATCGCATCCATCACCGCAAACATTGACACTTTGAAGGCTGATCTGAAAGTGAAGAAGGCTGCTTTGAAGAAAGTCGAAAAAGAAGTGGAAATGCTGGAAGCAAAAAAGGCAAAGGCAGATGCCAAAGCTGCAGAAGATGCGAAAAAGGCAGAAGCGGAATCCGTTCTGAAAAAGCTGCTTGCCGAAGGCATGAGTGCCGATGAAATTCTCGCAAAACTGAAATAACAGGAAAAAAACCCGTGATGGACAGGCATAACGCACTGTTCATCACGGGTTTTAGGGTTATAAGAACATAAGTTTATCCAGCGGCCACATCAAACTGAAAATGTGCCGGAAGGTTGAACTGTTTGATAAACGCATGGTGCTGGGCGTGATAGTGCCTTAGATCATATCCCAGATGATGCAGCTCAAGAAGTTTCACCATCACTAGGTTGAGATGAATTCGTTTCGCTACGGAAATTTGCGCCGCGTCCAACCTACGCTTTGTCATTTGATAGACTTCATCACTGTCCAGCATCAGGTGGGATGTGAAAGCGTTATGCTCGTAAAGAAGGATGTGCTTGTCCTTAATGGTCAGAAACTTGTCCAGGGTATGCAAGTCCATGAGCAGCTGATGCTCCAGATAATGCCCCAGCGCATAGCCGCACACCATCTGCTTCGTCTGTTTGTCCAGCTGGCGATTGATAAGAATCAATGGCTTATCAAAATAGAGCGAAAGTAAACCCAACATATCTTTAATGCGGGATGTTTCACTGATGTCCAGGCTGCAACTGCGCGCGATCTGTTTGATGTTGCGAGTTCCGGCATTTTGGACAAGTTCGTTGGCGGCTTGGTGAATAAACGCAGAATCCATAATGTGATCTCCTTCCGGGGATGGCATAGTGAATGGAACAGTGGTTTACAGGTTCATTATTCGTTCCTTTTCTCGTTTTTGTTCTCGGTACTTAAAATAGGCTTTGTGCATTTCATACATGATGCCGTCCATATCCTGTGGGGTCAAATCTCCGCTGGCAAATAGCTCAGTAAGCTCAAATGCGAGATGCTGGGCTTCTATTTTGCCCTTTTTTCCGTAGGCTTCGGCGGCACGTTCGATAAATAAAGACTGATCCGGCTGTAAATAGGTCAAAGGTACATGGAATATGTCGGCCATCTTTTCAAGCATTTCAATGCTGCGAGGATAGCGGCCATCACGCTCCCATCCGATGATCGTTCGTTTGTTGATACCCAGACATTGTGCCAATTCGTCCTGTGTTAAAGAATGTTTCTTTCGTAGATCGCGAACTTTCTCTCCAAATTTCATGTTTGCAACCTTTCTATGGCGAAGTTATCGTGCTGTAACAATGTGCAACGGGATTTGTAAATATTCAATCTGAAAGATGCAACGAATTTTCACATTTTCCTCTTGACACGGCGACACGACTTGCTTATAATATATGCTATATTCTATCATCTTTTGGATTATTATACCGTAAAAAACGTAAATATGCAAGTCGAAAAAGGTGAAAAAAGAGCGGAAGTTCAAAAGGTGAAATTGAATAGAAGAAGAAACTTAAACCAACACAAAGGAGGCCGTGAGAAGATGAGCAACGGAGAACATGAAATCCGCACCCCAAAAGGGCTGCGGATCGGGAATCGCAGTGTCGTTGATGGAAAGAATATGCTTCAGATCAAGCGTGGTGGCTGTGAAGATTATATTTCTGCTGAATCTCTGGTGGAGAGCATTCACGGCCTTCCCGTGAAGAGTATCGAATTTTTCACAGCAGAGAACCAACGGAAAGAAGCCTGAAGCAGAGTGCTTCATCGACACTGAAAGCGCAGAGGTGGAATCTTAGGCGGCACCTGGTTAGCCGACCAGCTCCATCAGACGTTCTTTTGGGTCTACAATATAATATCTGTTTGTTAGAGCGATACCGTAGCAATATGTGATATAGGCCGGAACAGAATGAGCGAATGCAGTGCAGTAGTGCGCCTGCAAGTAGTTCATCCTGTTCCGGCTTTTTTATTTTTCAAAATTTTTTGAAAAACTGTATTCCAAAATGGCTTTGTGGATTCCTATTAGTATAGGGACTTCAAACAAATAGAAAGCAGCAAGAGGAATCTTAGATTCCCGTTCAAAAAAAAACGGGTGAATCTGAGACGATTTTTGCTGCTTTTTTCAGTTCACCCGAAGCCGAAAGGCAGAAAGGTGGACAAAATGCTTACATTGAAAAAGGTCAAGGAACTGGTAGGAGCACCTTCCCATGCAAAGCGCACTCCTTCTCCCAAGATGCTTTACGAGGAAGGTATCGTGCTGCTTCGCAGGGAATTTGATCAGGGCAGTCATCTAACGGTCTACAACAGCGGTTATGTTTTGTTTTCTGCAGGGAAGCGAAATACCGTGTTCCATATCCATGACTGCTGTGGAGACTATGCCTACGATGCAGCAGAGGGAAAGGGCGATGTGATTGAGGAAGAGTATTTTGAAAACTGCGAGTGGCATATCCGTGCTTTGTTTGAGGGTGAGCGGAAGATGGAAGATAATCAGGCAAAGTGCGAGGGCGCAGGGCGAAGCAATGTGTGCGTTTCTTACCACGCTTTATCAGAGGACTGGAGTGAGATTGCTGACCGCACGATCAATATGTTGGAAAAGATTATTGAGAATGAAGCTGTTCATGCGATGCTGGCTGTTCTGACAGATAAACAGCGTGACCTCATCCATCAGCAGTTTGTTCTTGGAAAGACCCATCAGGAAATTGCAGACGATATGGGAATATCGCGTGGGTCGGTAACAAGAGCGGTAAATCAGGCTCTTGAACGGATTCGCCGAAAATTTGATTTTGAAACACATTATGAATTGGCAGCGGGAGGTTTGGCATGAGAGGGGAACGTCAAATGAACAAGAACTCACAGAGGTTAGAGGATGGTGCAAGCGGTTCTCCTTATGTAAATAGGTATGGCGAGTATACCATCGAGGTCGAATTTGCAGGTAGCTGTTCTCTGGAAAGCTGTCTTGCAGCCTATCTCAATGAAAAATATCGGATTACATAAAAATAAATTTTGAAAAGTGTATGAACTGTTGCAGGAAAGCGGAATTTTTGTCTTTGCAACGCAACACCCTTGTTTTGTCACGTTGACTGAAAAATATA
>PPYF01130035.1_pt1 | contig 16824 bp, 16 predicted proteins | sample 1559871 | NCBI WGS metagenome assembly PPYF01 (sample SAMN08240021, study PRJNA423297) | Human gut metagenome, whole genome shotgun sequencing project.
CGACAACACTTAGCGCGGCAAGCGCATTGGCAATCATGCGAGCGTGAGCGCGGCGGGCGTTAGCTTCGTCGACCCATTCCTTCTCTTCGCTCAGGATCGTTGACATGCGCTCCTCGCTCGAAGCGGAAAGCCGAGGCACCCAATCGCTGGGGAAGGCGATGCGCGCCTCGGCGAATTCGCCCTGATGCACGCAGGGAATGGTATAGGTGACCATGGGTTCGTCCGCATCGAGCGACACGTCGCCCGTCAGCGGGCCGTGGCCCCATGCGCGGAAGTTATCGCCCTTGACGGCCGCCGTCCCGGCGGCGGCATTTGCGAAGTACACCTCCATCTCGACATCATCGGAATCCGCAGACCAGCCGTCACCCACAAATTTCCAATAGAGCTCGGCGGTATCGGCCCAGTTCATAACCGCACCGGTCATGGTGTAGCTCACGTAATAGATCGCGCTGTCGCCGCTCTCGTGGGGGCTGAACACCTTGATTCTCACGCCATCGTCGGACTGTTCCACCGTGTAAACGCCGTCGTCGCCTTTGTTTGCGCTGTCGACCTTGTTAAACGCGGTGTCGTCTTCCTCAACGCTCAGCACATCGACGGTCGCCGTGCCGCCCTGCTGGTCGGTGCCCGTATTGATCTCCCAAAACACGCCGTTGATGTCGTCATCGAAATCAAACTGACGTCCCTCGACAACGGTCAGCGAGCCGTCGGCCTCGACCGTGGCACCGATATAGGTTTGGGTCATGGAGTAGCCGTCGGCGTGCGCGGCGACAGGCAGCAGCAACAACGCAAGCGCGACGAGCACGCAGACGGAAGCGAATCGCGCAAACAGGCAGCGCTGCCGACAAGTATTGGCAACGGGGGCGTTCATAGGCACATCCTTTGTCTGTAAAACCAACATCGCCATTGTCCCACGTTTGCGGGCACACATGACGAATATCTGGGCCAACGGAACGTCAAATGGGACAAAAGTCCCACCCGAGTCTGGCACTTAGGGACGTTCCTAATGATCTATTGGGGACGGAGGAAAACGGATCATTGGGTTGAACCGACGGACTGCAACAAATTTGCCGTTTGGGACGTTCTTTGGCCGAATCCCGCGCCAACGATAGATACCACTTCACAGCTCCGTCACAGGTGTAGCGGCTTTGTGTGGGCGCGGCATGCGCTGATTGAGCCGTCAGTCGAGGGGCATAAGCCAATTGAGCGAAAACGGTTGCCCCTTTCCCGTTCGCTCGAGGATCATGTCCCCCTTTTCCGCGGAAACCCCGGCAGTTGCGAAGAGCTGCCGGGGTTTCTGTCGTTCGTGGGGCCGAGTCGGTGCGCAGCGATCGAGACCTTGAGACGCAAACCCACCGCGCGCAATGCGCAGCGCCGCCAACTTGCGAGCCACGGAAACGCCTTCCCTACCGTGCTCCGCGCTATACTCGTCCGCATGGATATCAAAACACGCAACATACCAACGCCCGCCGCGGATGCGCCAACGACGCAGCCTGCCTCCGTTCCCGCACCTGTCGTGGGCCGTTTTGCCCCGTCGCCCTCGGGCCGCATGCACCTGGGCAACGTGTTCAGCTGCCTGTGCGCGTGGCTTTCGGCCCGCAGCCAGGGCGGCAGCATCGTGTTGCGCATCGAGGACCTGGACGATCGCTGCAAGCGCCCGGAACTTGCCACTCAACTGATTGACGACCTGACCTGGCTGGGACTCGAGTGGGACGAAGGCCCCTACTACCAGCACGATCGCCTCGACCTGTACGAGGGCGCCTTGCGCCAGCTGCAAGACGCCAGCCTCACCTACCCCTGCTTTTGCACGCGTGCCGAGCTCCACGCTGCGAGCGCGCCGCACGCCAGCGACGGCACGCCCATCTACCGCGGCGCCTGCCGAGGCCTTTCGGCCGAAGAGGTCGCCCGCCGCAGTGCCCTGCGCGCCCCGGCCACGCGCCTGCGCGTGCCCGACATCGACGACCTCGCGGGCGACGTGATCGAATTCGTGGACCGCACGTACGGGGCCCAATGCGAGGCGCTCGCCACCGAGTGCGGCGATTTTTTGGTGCGCCGCAGCGACGGCGTTTTTGCCTATCAGCTAGCCGTGGTGGTCGACGACGCTGCCATGGGCGTCACCGAGGTCGTGCGCGGATGCGACCTGCTGGGCTCCACGCCGCGCCAAATCTACCTGCAGCATCTGCTGGGACTTCCCACGCCGCACTACGCACACATTCCGCTGCTCATGTCGCCGGATGGCCGCCGCCTTTCCAAGCGCGACCGCGATCTGGACCTGGGCGAGCTCCGCGCCCGCTTTGGCACGCCCGAGGCGCTGCTGGGCTGGCTCGCCGGGCAAACGGGCATCGCGCCGGACGCCACGTCACGCTCTGCCGAGCAACTGGTCGAACACTTTAGCTGGGACGTCATCCGCGCGCACAGGGAGAACATCACTGTAACGGCCGAGTAGCCAGCCACCCCGCCACTACGCAACATCCCAGGGCTGGAGTTCGTCACCCAGGCGAACGATGTGGTCGTAGAGCACGGTGTGGCGCTCGGCCGGGTTGGCATCCCGATGAAAATGCCCGTAATACCAGCGTTTGTAGTCCATGCGATCTTCCAGCTCATCGAAAAATGCCGTAAGCCGATCAACGGCGGGGTAATTCCAGCCGGGTGCCGGATAAAGCGTGGGCGAAAGCATGCGCGTCGAGCAGGTGTGGGTGACCACGTAGTCGACCTTCCAACCCACGCTGTCGAGCTTTGCCCGCGCCTCCTCAAAGTTGCGCTCGTCCGGCAGCTCCTGCGGCCACCAGCTGGAATAGGGAATGCGGTATTCCTTATCCACACTCGTGGCGCCGCCCATGGTAAAAATCGTTGAGCCGTCGAGCTCAAAAACCTCGCCGCGCGTCAGGCGCCGTATGGGAGAGGTATCCGACAGGCGCTGCGTCAGCCCACCGTGCCACAACTCCATGGGACGCTCCGCCCAGTGATCGAAACGCTCGTGGTTGCCGTCGACGAACAGCACGGTATAGGGACGCGATTCCAGCCAGGCGATATCGGCGCATTCCTCAGCAGAGAAATCCCACGGAAAGCCAAAGTCGCCCGCAACAATCAGATAGTCGTCGCTCGTCAGGCTATCCCCAAGCTCCCAATCGCGCAGCTTTTGCATGTCGAGGCCGCCGTGAATATCGCCTGTCACATAGACCGTCATCGGATCACCACTTCCCTGTAAGTCGCTAGCCCACATTCTGCACGATCACTAAGTCAACCGTTCCAGCCCTTCCATCCTTTGGGACCTACCCTCGCTCTTCCATCCAAACGGGTCAAACACCCAAAAGATCAAATCGAGCACGCCGCCGGTCATCATGGCGCCGGCAAGAGCCATGCAAGCATGCAGAAAGCTGGCACTTCGGAGCACGTCGAACGGCCCCAGAACAGCCAGCAGCGCGACCGCTGCGCCGGCTACGCACAGCGCGAGGCACGGCCCCGCGTCCTTAACGCACTTCTTTGCGAGATGCTTGGTGTTGTCACTCATCAATATCGAACTCCTTAGAGGGTCGCTACCTTAATTTGCGCCAACGCAGAATCAGTCGGCAAGTCAAGTCTCACATGCCGTGCGGACACGATTGCAGCACCCTCCTGTCAAAAGACAACGCGCGTCGCAAGGTTCATGTCCCTTGCGGCACGCGCCAAAAGTGATCAGCTTTCCTCCGTCTCCAACAGGTCAAGCGGCGGCGATTGTCGGAGAGGAAGACGCCAGCGGTGTCATGGGCCGCGGCGATGTCTCCAAGCATAGAAAACAGACGCGCTCCAAACGCCCTAAGCCCCAAGCCTACCCATTAAGAAATCGACTGCAGAAACGATTTTGATGCCGTCGATGTCGGTCGGATGGCTTCCCCGGCGAACAATGATGATCTTCTCGTAACCGCCGGCGATCTTCTCAAGCGACCTGAGCTCAAATGGACGCAGCTCGCGCTTACGCGTCGCCTCCTCGTCAATTGACTCTGTGACCTGAATAAACTTACGATCCGAGCCGTCACCGATTGCAACGAAGTCGATTTCGGCATCTCGAAGATGACCCGTGAAGACTTGGTATCCGTCATAGACAAGGCGATTGTAAACGGCATTTTCGAGAACACGCCCACTGTCGCTGCCGCGATACCCATCCAAAAAGGCTCGAAGCCCCAGATCCTCAATGTAGAACTTGCCACCGGTCTTCAAAATGTCCCGACCCTTAATATCAAATCGGCGCGCATGCGAAAAGATATAGGTCTCCTCAAGGGCGGACACACAAGTGTCCACGACGCCATGCGAGGATTTCACCCCGTTCTCCGCCAGCGTTCCAACGATCTTATTAATTGATGTCGGGTTTGAAATGTTATCAGCTAAGTAGGATGTAACGCGATCGAGCACGCCCCTGCTCGTCACCGACCGTCTACCCCGACGCGCCTCGCGAGCCAAAATGTCGCGCCCGACGATTGTTTGGTACGTGCTCCAGATATAGTCCTTCATTTCCTGCTCCGGTAGCTTTGAAGCAGCAAGAAACGGCAGGCCTCCAAACGTCAGATAGCGGTCAAGAAGATCGTCGAGTGCAACAATATCCTCCCGACCAAAAACAACGAGCCTATTCGTGACGTCAGTCGGACCAAGAAAGTCGACATATTCCGAAAAAGTGAGCGGATGCATCCGAATCTCGACATACCTGCCCGAGATTAAGGTCGCAATCTCTGACGAGAGGAGAAAAGCATTCGAACCCGTAACATATATATCGCAGTCCCGGTCGACACGAAGTGCGTTAATCGCCTTCTCCCATCCGGCAACCTCCTGGAGCTCGTCGAAGAAGAGATAGCACCTCTTACCAGCAGGCATTAGGCCGTCGACGTGGCAGTAAAGCTCTCGCCAATCACGCACGCCCTCCAGCTCAAACGACTCCATCTTAAAAGTCAAAAGACACTCGGACGGAACGCCGTTATCCTCCAAATGTTTGCGCATCATGTCCAGAAGCGTCGATTTGCCGCAACGGCGCATACCCGTTACGACCTTGATGACATCCGCATCACGAAAGGCGATCAACTTTTCGAGATATCGATTTCTAGGAACCATCCGTTTATCCATCGCCCGCCCCAATCTGCAAGTTTTTCTCATAGCATGACAAAAACTTGCGAATTCTGCAAGTTTTTGTCACGCAACGATAAGAACTTGCAGAGTCTCCGCCCCATTAGCATCCCCATGCCACCTCGCCCCTCTCGAACGAAACAAATCTAGGTAGATACACCCCGAGCCAACAAACGCAACCATACGTCCGATGTAAAGCCCGCAAGTTAATTACCTCCCACCTATCGTGCTGGCGCCTCGACCGCCATAGACGCCAAATGTCCCCGCCAGACACCTGCCTCAAAATACTGCAGCAAGAAATGACGACACGACGCAGTTCGATGTCCCCCATGTGTATCGTCTTGACAAATGGATTCTTTTATATGAGCTGGCCGCATTGAGACAAATCCAATAGAATGAACCTTTGCATTTTTGCCACGCACGTTCGAAGGGAGTCAAAGTGAAGGCAGCCTCTTTCTTCAGCGGAATCGGCGGTATTGACCTCGGCTTCGAGCGTGCCGGCGTTGAAATCGTCTTCCAAAGCGAAATCAATAACTTTTCGCGGGCAGTGCTACAAAAGCACTGGCCGGATGTCCAGCTAGCAGGAGATATCAATGAAGTCCAACCCGAAAGCATCCCCCAAGCAGAAGTCTATTTCGGAGGATTCCCCTGCCAAGACCTTTCGCTTGCCAACCAAGGAAAGCGCCTCGGTCTTGCCGGATCGCGAAGCGGACTCTTCTTTAAGTTCGCAGAACTCGTCGCTGCCGCAAAGCCTCGATGGATTTTTATCGAAAACGTTCCCGGACTCCTCAACTCAAACAACGGAGAAGATTTCAGAGCCCTGCTCACCAAATTGGATGAGCTCGGGTATTGCGTATCATGGCGAGTGCTGGACGCAAAATACTTTGGAACACCCCAACGACGTCGCCGCGTCTATATTGTCGGAAGTCTTGGAAACTTCGGCTCCGCTGAGGTACTTTTTGGACAAGGAGCAGCTCGAATCTCTTCTAAATCGCGCAGAAGCACGGACCACTCCTATGCCCCAGGACTTGAAAAAGAGCATCGAGTCTCAGATTACTACTCTATCCAACACGCCGGGATTGGCAGAAAACCTTCAGCGGGCCCGCAAGCAAAAGGATACAGAAACGACGGAGAAACTTACACTTGCGATTCAAGAGGAAGCTCCGACGCTATTTGTCAGACGCATGCTTCCTTTAGAGTACGAGAGACTCCAGGGGTTTCCGGACGACTGGACTCTCGTAGATGGACAGCTCTAGGAAACGCTGTCTGCGTGCCCGTTATAGAATGGATTGCGCGCCGTATCGTCGAGGTCGATAAGGCTCAGAACAGCTAGAACGGAATGTCAATCCTTTCATTCTCAAGACTGTAGAATTGCCCCTGAAATGCCTCCAGGGTCGGTTGTCCTTGGTTGATTAGTGCTTGAACAAACGTCTGGTAGTTCGTATACAGCGTCCGGTCTTCATCGATTGTCAATGGAATGGGGCCGTCCTCAACAGGGCGGCTCTTGTCCTCTTTAAAGGCGAGAAGAGCCAACGTCCAGTTGTAATCCTTCAAATCGGGCAGATTCACCGACTCTAGCCGCTCCATAAGATAGTCGTAGAGCAGTGTGCCCACACAAAACGCAATCCCAAGGCCTTTCCATGTCTTCATGGCGATATTGCCCTTGATTAGAAATTGCTCTTGTTGTCTTCTCCAAGCATTAGTGACCAAAGTATTTGCAGTGGTTTCGGCACGCAGCTGCTCATTCGTCCTCTCGTTTTCAGTCGTGTTTTTCCATTTGCGAACACGCTGAGTAATTTTGCCGGTATCAGATGTTTCTCCACCGCCTTGCATTTCAAGAACAAGTCGATTAGGACCAGATGTCGACGACTCCCCGCTGCGCGTGGTAATTATAAAATCAGCATGATATGCACTGCCCTTGCTTACTCGAAGGGACTCTTCTCGTTTGACGCAGACATCAGACGGATCAATGCCCCCATCAAATATATGCTGCGCAGCCATAGTAAGTATTTTCTTTTGATGCGAACAAAGCGGGACATCTTTTTTGGTGGAGCACAATCTCTCCGAACACGATATCCAGAGTACTCCGTCCTGATCCCTTACCGAACAGACCGGCTCGTTTTTTGCTTTAAGCTTCTTGCACGTATTACCGCCGGAGAAGGGACAGTGCGGAACCGACCCTTCCGGGCTCCATCCGGCATGTGGAATATCTATGGGGTGAATGGGCGTCAAAGCGTCTGTTCTTTGACCATAATACTCTGCAACTCTCGTACTCATTTCCCATCCAATCGTAATGCTAGGTAGCTGGATAAAGGACGCTTTTAGCCAAGCGGTACACAGTCACACCATTAATGGTATAGCTGCAATCCAATTCTAATTTACCCCTTGAATACCATATCGTTGTGATATTCAATAAACTCAGCCCTAGGACTTGATTGTTTGGGCAGTGTAATTCGCTCACCGTTATAACGCCATAGATACTCATCTTCGGGCGCCTCGTGCCTAACCATGCTAGACACTATAATCTTCAAATCCTTCGTTATGGTTATAAGCCCTTGGTCAAATGCCCTATCGTGAAGAGCATTCAAAAGCAATCCGTTGTCTGGCGCAAGCCTCTCAGTTTTGGGATCGGACGCCTTCCATGGCTTGATGTGGCTTGCTACCAGTAATTTCTGATTCGATAGACCTGTTAAACAGCAATGCGAGTTGTAATTAACGAGCAATGTATTACGAAAGAACTGCTGATTAACGCGGGTTGAGATAATCACATCACGATCTCGTCCTTCCGGCAAGCTAGCTCCAATTGCATCTTGCAGATCGTCGCTCATCACATCGCCCGAATCAAGTTGATCAAGCTGGCCAAAGAAAGCATCAGCCGCTTCCTCAATCAACTCGTCGCCACCCGATGAGTACTCCGCCCATACCATCTTGTCCATCTTGCTGGCATTAACCATTCCCACCTTGCCGCGCGCACGACGTCGTTCATCAAACGAAGCGAGGTTCCATATCTTCAAGGAAACCGCTGCCGGCGTTCTACCGATGGCGCGAGCTAACGTCCGCACGTCCTCACCTTTGTCATCAATCAACCTTGCAGGCAGAGCAAGGTACAAAAACAACGCCGCCAGGGTTTCTTCCCTCGACCAGTTTTTTCTTCGCTCCGCCATATCGACCATCTCGCTTGCACGTCATTTGCTCAGTGAGACCAGGATAACCCAAAGTACCCGATTCAAAACTGTCCCGGACGATTCCCCGCGCCACCCAAAAACTCATCCAACATTAATCTTGGCTCAAGAATCGCTTAATCTATAACCTGCACTATAGAGTTCGACCAAGGGCGGGGCGGCGCCGCGCAACGCAGGCCGCCGAACGCAACGCTCGCGCCCGGGCAGATCGCCCGGCGTCGCGCCCATCGAACGAAAGGACAGGTCATGGACGACCTCGAAAAAGTTGAAACCATCCGCACCAAGTGCAACGTGAGCTACACCGATGCCAAGGCCGCGCTCGACGCCGCCGATGGCAACGTTTTGGACGCCATCATTTGGCTCGAGTCGCAGGGCAAGACCCAGACCACGTCGGCGCACGCCGCCACCGAGTCCGCGCCAGTCAATGAGCCCTCGGCCGAGATGGTCGCCGCGCAGGCCGCCTACGAAAAGTCGAGCGAAAAGACCGACTTCTCCAAGAAGATGGACAGCGTGTGGGAGTACCTCAAAAAGCTCTTCCGCCTGAGTCTGGACACCAAGTTTATCGCCACGCGCCGCGACGCGATCATCCTAAACATTCCCATCCTGATCCCCATCGTCGCGCTGTTTGCCTGGGGCGCCACGATATGGCTGATGCTGATTGGCCTGTTCTTTGGCATGCGCTACCGCATCGACAGCGACGGCGACGTGCCCGGCAGCATCAACAACCTTATGAATCACGCCGCCAACGCCGCGGACGACATCAAGCAAAGTCTGAACGACGACAAGTAATCGCAGACGGGGGCACACATGGCACGGATCCTGATCGTAGAGGACGAGGAGAAAATCGCCCGCTTTGTGACGCTCGAGCTGGAGCACGAGGGCTACCAGGTGGAGCACGCCGCCGACGGCCGCACCGCCGTGGACCTGGCGCTGGAGCGCGACTACGATTTGATTCTGCTCGATGTGCTGTTGCCGCAGCTCAACGGCATGGAGGTCTTGCGGCGTGTCCGCAAGCACAAGGATGTGCCGGTGATTATGGTCACCGCGCGCGATGCCGTGATGGACAAGGTTGCCGGACTCGATGCCGGCGCCGACGATTACCTGACCAAGCCATTTGCGATTGAGGAGCTGTTCGCACGGATCCGCGTGGCGCTGAAGCGCTCGGAGGCCGTGCGGGCGGCTTCGGGCGTTGGTGGCGTTGAGGCGGGCGGCGCGGACGTCGGCGCCGTCGCGATACCCCCGGTCAGCGGCTCGGCCCAGGCATCCGCCGCGCCCTCCCCCGCCGCGCTCACCGTGGGTTCGGTCGCGCTCGACCCCGACCGCCGCGAAGTCACGGTCGGCGGCTCGCCCATCGCGCTCACGGCTCGCGAGTTCGACGTCCTCGCGCTGCTTATGACGCACGCCGGCACCGTGCTCGCGCGCGAGCGCATCGCGCACGAGGCGCTGGGCTACGAATACGTAGGAGACACCAACAACGTCGACGTGCACATCGCGCACCTGCGCGCCAAGATCGAGGACGCCGGCGGTGCCCGCATCATCCAGACCGTGCGCGGGGTGGGCTATGTCTGCCGCGCGTAACGCCGAGGCCAAGCGCGTCACCTCCATCGCCCGCGCCATCAACTGGAGCTATATGTGGCGCCGCTTGGTGAGCTACGTCTGGCTCGATCTGTTGCTGGTGGTGATTGCGGCGGCGATTCTCGTCTATGGATACAACCAGACGCTGCCCGACGGCGCGTTTACCGCGGGATGGATCCCCAGCGCCACCGTTCGCGGCATGTCGCTGACGCCCGCGCGCGGCTGGGACCTGACAACGCTCACCTATACCGTCGAGCTTGCGCGTACCACCAAGACCTTCCCCCTCGCGCAGGACCTCGCCGCGCTGTGGCCCCTCTATATCGTTGTTGTAGGTTGGCAGGTCATCAGCGTGCTCAACATGCTCGGCGGCGCCCGCCGCGTGCGCCGTACCATGGCACCACTCAACGACCTGGCCTTGCGCGTGGACGAGCTCGGCCGTATGCAGCTCTCCGGCGGCAAGATGGAAACGCTGGAGCAGGCCATCGAGCGCGCAAGCGTCGACTCGCCGAGCATCACCACCGGCGACGCCGACCTGGCGAGCATCGAGGTCGCGCTCAACCGCCTGCTGCGTCAGATGCAAGAGGCCAAGCTGCAGCAGATGCGCTTTGTCAACGACGCGAGTCACGAACTGCGCACGCCCATCGCGGTGATTCAGGGCTACGTAAACATGCTCGACCGCTGGGGCAAAGACGACCCAGACGTGCTGGCAGAGTCCATCGCCTCGCTCAAGGCCGAAAGCGAGCATATGCAGGAGCTCGTGGAGCAGCTGCTGTTTTTGGCGCGCGGCGATGCCGGCCGCACCGTGCTGCGGCGCGCGAATACCAACCTGGCCGCACTGATCGGCGAGGTTTGCGAAGAATCGCAGATGATCGATACCGAGCACACGTATCGACTGGCCTTTGACGCTGCGCTTGCCAGCGACCCGCGCTGCGACGCGCCCGTTGACGTGGCGCTCGTGAAGCAGGCTCTGCGCGTAATCGTGCAGAATGCCGCCAAGTATTCGGACGCGGGAACGACCGTCACATTTGGCATAACACCCGATGCGGGCACGGGCACAATCGACATAGCCGTTGAAGACGAGGGCATCGGCATGAACCAGGAATCCGCAGCTCACGCGTTCGAGCGATTCTACCGTGCCGACAACGCACGCGATGCCGGCGCGCAGGGCTCAGGCCTGGGGCTCGCCATCGCCAAGTGGATCGTCGATAGCCACGGCGGCGTCATCGGTGTGACCTCGGTCGAAGGGGTCGGCAGCCGCTTTACGATTCGCCTGCCGCGGTAGGGGCGCCTCTCACGAATCGAAGGTGAATGCTTTTCCGCGAAGTGAACGACCTATTTTGGACCCCCGAAGCATCCGTACTTTTTGGCGCCAAAATCGCAAGAAAAACCTGACAAAACCGCAGGAAACGGCGTCTCCAAAGCGTCGATGCTCCAGGGGTTCGATTTCACTCGTTCACTTCGCGGAAAGCCATTCACCTTCGATTTACGGCAGCCCGTCAGTCACCCTCTCGGTATTAAAAATGGGGCAAGGCCACGCGCCTTACCCCATTTTTTGCTAACTAAAGCAGCTTGTGCGCTACTCGCGGCACAGGTGCACGGCGAAACCGGCGAACTCGCGCTTAAAGTACACGAGCTTGGTACCACCGTCGGGCAGCAGCGCGCGCGACTCTTCGTTGACCTCGAGCCCGCGCTCGGCAAACCACTTCTCAGCTGCATCGATGTCGTTAACGGCAAAGCCGATGTGGCCCTTGGTGCCACGACCGTTCTGCTTCATGATCTCGACCAGCGAATCGTTGAAGTACGAAACCGGGGTCTCGATGACGGGCAGGCCCATCATCGTCGAGAACAGCTCCGCGATCTCCAGGGCGTCTGCCGGGTCGGTGGCGTTAATGCCCACATGGGCAACGCGCATACCAAAGAGCTCTACCGGGTTGGCGTTCTGCTCACTCATGCAGTCAGCGCCTACTGAGCCATGACGTCGAGAACGGCCTTCTCGGCAGCGACGCGGTTCATGCCGGTCATGAAGGGCACGCCACTCACGTACGGGCAGGTGAGGCCCTCGGGGGCAACGGTGGTGGCGATCAGCAGGTCAGCGCCCTCGTCGCAGTAATCCTTGGCCTCGGAGATGGCGCACTGCACGATCTCGTACTTGTCGGCATAACCGTTGGCGTCGAGCAGGGTAGCGACCTTCTGGGCAACGAGCGTGGAAGTAGCAGCGCCAGCACCGCAAGCCAAAACGATCTTCTTCATAGGTAATGTCTCCCTTCATGGTTTACTTTAGGTAAGTGTACCGCAGCGAGCGATGGCACTCGGCCTCGATGAGCTTTTATGCCAGTTTGCTTGCGCGCTGCGTATAATACATCTAGTACGTGTTGTCATACCGCTCGCTTTATGAGCGACTAAGGACCCTAATATGCCCGATTCCCGCACCCTCTGGACCGCCGTCGTTATCATCTGCATCGCCGTGTCGGTGTTCTTTAGCGTCAAAAAACGCACCACGTTTAAACGCCTGCAGCAATTGATGGCCGCCAAGCAGTGGGACGAGTTCGATCGTTTGCTCGACGGCAAACTCACCAGCATGCTGTACCCACGCTACAACCGCGACTACCTGCGCCTGAACTCCTATCTGCTGCGCGAGGACCACGAGCGCGCCAGCGAGATGTTCGACCTGCTGCTGGGACTCAACCTGCCCAAGATGCAGCGCGTCGACCTGGTCATTAAGGCCTTTAACTACTACGTTGGCCAGGAGGACCGCAAAAAGTCCAAGGAGTTGCTGCACGAAATCAAGGGCTTTGAGGGCGGTCAGGCCGAGGCAGTCGCACACGAATGCCAGCTGATGTACGACACGATGATCCTCAAGCGCCACAACGACATTCCCGAGCTGGAGCGCATGCTCGAGGATGTCGGCGACGACCCGGTCAAGCGCTGCCGCCTGGAGTACCTGCTGGCCCTGCAGTATCAAAACAAGGGCGACGAGGCAAAGTTCCAAGAGTTCCTTGAGAAGTCGGGCCAACACTCGATGGCCGTCAACGCGTAGCGGACGGCTTGTGCTAGACTTCTAGTCTCACGGGGGCGTGGCGGAATTGGCATACGCAGGGGACTTAAAATCCCTCGCCGCAAGGATTGTGGGTTCGAGTCCCACCGCCCCTACCATATATTGTTTACGAGTCCGTATCCCCCAAGGGATGCGGACTCGTTTCTTTTGGACGCCGGTGGGGCTCTAAGTTGCGGTGGAATAGATCCTGTTTATACCGTTTACCAGCTTATTTAGGAACTATTTCACCGCAACTTATTTAGAGGGCGCTCAGGCTCGGGGTCCAGCCGATGGTGGGGGCGGCGCCGTCGAGAGTCTCGTTGATGGTGGCGGCCATGCCGGCGAGCAGGCTGTTCTCGCTCACGGTAAGCGCCCTGTAGCCGCCGGCTCGCATGAGCTCGCGGATTACCACGGCGCCAGCCAAGATCACGCCCGCGCGTTTGGGCTGCACACCCGGTAGCGCGGCGATGCTGTCCGCGTCCAGCGTGGACATGCGCTCGATAGCGGCCGAGACCTGCTCCAGCGAAAGCTCGCGCAGGTGCACGAAGCTCGAATCATACGGCTCCAGCTCGTGGACCAGAGCCACCAGCGTAGTCACCGTGCCGCCCACTGCGACCAAGCGTTCGGCGCGCTCAAAGTCGACAGGCAGACTCTCAAAGTAGCCCGCAAACTGCTCGTTTGCCCATGCGGCAGCGGCAGCAAGCTCGCCGTCCGCAGGCGGCAGCGCCGAGAAAAACCGCTCCGTCACACGGCGGCAGCCAATGTCCAGCGAGCGCGTCCCTTCTAGCGCAAAGACGCCACGCTCCGGCGCATAGACGCCCGTCGCGAGCTCCGTGGATCCGCCACCCGAATCGGCAACAATAATGCGCTCGCCGGCAAAGTCGTGCGCCACGCCAAAAAACGTCAGGCGCGCCTCGACCTCGCCCGGAATCACCTGCGGTTCGAGCCCCAGCTTACGCAGGCCGTCCAGCAGCAGGGCGGCATTGGATGCATCGCGCGCGGCGCTCGTGCATGTGGTGCAAATGCACGCGGCCCCAAAGGCACGCGCCTCGTCCACAAACATGCGGCATGCAGCGAGCACGCGCTCGACCGCCGCCTCGCAAAAGCGGCCCGTCGCGTCGACGCCCTCGCCCAGATCGGTAATCTCGGTGTGCTTGGACGATTCCACGATCGCCCCGCCCTCGACCTGGGCCAACACCAGTCGCGACGACACCGTTCCCAGGTCGATCGCCGCCACCTTATAGCGTTTGCAATTTGTCATTGCGGCCCCCCTCCGGGCACTATTTGCCGTTGGACACGACCGCCTGGCCCTCGACACCGTTAAACCCAAACAGCATGTCGAGCGCCTGGATGTACCACGGCGCGTCCTTACCGACTTCTTCGATTTCCTTGGCAACTTCGCTGGCCTTCTTGGCGTTCGACGACTTCTTGCTCGAAGACGAATCTGAATCGTCATCCAGACCCAGCACGTCAATCTTGGTCTCGCCGGGCATCACCAGGCCCAGGTCCTCGGACGCCGCGTCCTTAATGCCCTCCTCCGAGAGCAGTTTGTCGACGCTTTTTTGCAGCTCATCATTGTATTGCTGACGAATCTCGACCTGCTTGGCCAAGATATCGCTCGAACGCTTTGCCACGTACAGATCGCGCACAGGGAAATACAGGCTCACGAGCACCAGGGCAACGACAATGCCGATGAATAGCCCTCGCTGAGGACCGTGGGTAAAGTCGTAAATTGCCTTGACCACTGCGTTGTCGTTGGCGTAGTGCATAAAGTCCGAGCCGGAAAGACGGCTTGAGGGCCTGGTCGACTTTTCGTGCGTTTGAGCCGAGGGGCGCTGCGTACGCGAAGCATGCGTCGGGCGCGCCGAACGTGACGGGCGGTCCGTCGACATATTCATTTGAGCATGGGAGTCCGAATTGCCTGCCGTGCGATGCGTGGGACGGGCAGCGCCCGTATAATCGGGCCCGCCAAGCTGCACCGAATGCGCACGACGAGACGACGGCTCACGCGAACCGGCGGAATAGTACCTGTTGTCGTAAATCTGATCCATGTGCGCCTTGTGCGGTTGAGGTTTGTTTGCGCTAAGTCCTTTAGTTATAGCACGAGCGCCCGCACCGCCTTCGCCAGCCTTTGCTCGACATAAAAAAGGCGCTGAGCCGTATGGCCCAGCGCCCATAGTTCTTTGCGGCATCCAGCCAAGGCGGGGAGGAACCGAGTCAGCCTCCCCCTCGCCAAATTCGCCCGTTTAGCGAATGTTGTAGAACGCGGCCTTGCCGGCGTAGCGCGCGCTGCCCTCGAGCTCGTCCTCGATACGGATGAGCTGGTTGTACTTGGCAATACGATCACTGCGGCACGGGGCGCCCGACTTGATCTGGCCAGCATTGACGCCCACGACCAGGTCGGAGATCGTGGAATCCTCGGTCTCGCCGGAACGGTGGCTCACGATGCAAGCGTAGCCGGCCTCTTTGGCGGTTTCGATGGCCTCGAGCGACTCGGTGAGCGTGCCGATCTGGTTGACCTTGACCAGGATCGCGTTGGCGGCGCCCAGCTCGATGCCCTTCTTGAGGCGCTCGGTGTTGGTGACGAACAGGTCGTCGCCTACGAGCTGCACCTTGTTGCCAATGCGGCGGGTGAGCTCGACCCAGCCGTCCCAGTCCTCCTCCGCCATGCCGTCCTCGATGGAGATGATGGGATAGGTGTCGACGAGCTTCTCCCAGTAATCGACCATCTGAGCGCTCGTGTACTCCACGCCCTCGCCCTTGAGCTCGTACATGCCGGTCTCGGCGTTGTAGAACTCGGTGGACGCCGGGTCCATGGCGTACATGAAGTCGACGCCGGGCTTAAAGCCAGCCTTCTCGACGGCCTTGGTAATGTACTCGAACGGCTCGGCATTGGTCTTGAGGTTGGGTGCGAAGCCACCCTCGTCGCCCACGCCGCCGCCAAGGCCGGCCTCGTGCAGCACGCCCTTGAGGGTGTGGTAGACCTCGGCGCACCAACGCAGGCCCTCGGCAAAGCTCGGAGCACCCACGGGCATGATCATGAACTCCTGGAAGTCAACGTTGTTGTCGGCATGCACGCCGCCGTTGAGGATGTTCATCATGGGCGTGGGCAGCAGGTGAGCGTTGACGCCGCCCAGGTACTGGTACAGCGACAGGCCCGCCGACTCTGCCGCAGCGCGGGCAACGGCCAACGAAACGCCCAGAATGGCGTTGGCGCCGAGCTTGGTCTTGTTGGGGGTACCGTCCGCGGCGATCAGCGCGGCATCGACAGCGCGTTGGTCGAAGGCGTCGAGGCCCACGACGGCGTTGGCACACTCGTTGTTGACGTGCTCGACGGCCTGCGAGACGCCCTTGCCCAGGTAACGGCCCTTGTCGCCGTCGCGCAGCTCGCACGCCTCAAAGGCGCCAGTCGAAGCGCCCGAAGGCACCATCGCGCGGCCGAAGCTGCCGTCCTCGAGCACGACCTCGACCTCGACGGTGGGATTGCCGCGGCTGTCGAGCACCTCACGACCGTAGACGTCCAAAATATCGCTCATGTTGTCTCCCTCTCACTTGGAAACGGGTTGAATGCTTGGCGACACGGCATTGCGCCAATGTGGTACTTCGGTTTGCAAGTTAGCCTTGTCGCACTTTTTGCATTATGCCCTAAGTTAGCCGAGGGATACAATTGTTTTTCGAAAAATTTAGCGGGAACGATAAGGCATATCAGCCCGTCGCTCCCGCAGTCTTACTCCTCTGCCTTTGCGGCATCCCAGAGGTCATTGAGGCCGTGGGTCGAAAGCTCGGCCAGATCCACGTGGGCGTCGGCCGCCATCCGCTCCATTGCGGCCCAGCGGCGGCGGAACTTTGCCGTGCTGGCACGCAGGGCGCTCTCGGCGTCGATTCCCTCCTTGCGCGCAACGTTGACCAGGGCAAAGAGCAGGTCGCCAAACTCCATCTCGCGCT
>PPYF01130163.1_pt1 | contig 16824 bp, 15 predicted proteins | sample 1559871 | NCBI WGS metagenome assembly PPYF01 (sample SAMN08240021, study PRJNA423297) | Human gut metagenome, whole genome shotgun sequencing project.
GTTCGCCGTCATCAAAAGAAATGAATTTTATACTCCTATTTACTCTTAAAAAACTTGCAAAAACCATAAGAATATGGAATTTAAGGAAATACTCCGGCGCCGGCGCAGCGTCCGCAAATATCTTTCCCGCCCGGTGGAGCGGGAGGTGCTCGATACCGTTCTTCGGGAGGCTCTCGCGGCCCCGTCGTCGCGCAATTCGCATTCGACGCACCTGCGCGTGCTCACCGATCCCGAAACGATCGCCCGCATCGCCCGGATGCGGGATTACGGTTCGGCATTTCTGGAGCATGCCCCTGCGGTCGTACTGGTCGAGGGCGATCGTACGGCGACCGACCTTTGGCGTGAGAACGCGGCGATCACGGCGACGGCCCTGTTGTTCGCGGCCACCGATGCGGGGCTGGCCTCCTGTTGGGTGCATGTGAACGGACGTCCCTGCCTGAAGGATCAGCCCGACGGAGCGCAGGCGGAAGATTATCTGCGGGAGTTCCTTCCCGTCCCGGCGGAGCACGGCATCCTGTGCGCCGTCGCCCTGGGTTACTCCGACTTCGAGCCTGCGGCCCTGCCCCCGTTCGATGCGGGAACGCATATCCACTGGCCGGAAAAGTAGCGGGGTCGAATCGAGTCCGGGGCGGGCGAGTGTCGGGAAGGACCTCGTTCGGTCGTTTTATGTCGTTTGCCGGTGCTTGTATCGGGAACCCGGCGATTCGACTTTCTTGGGTTGAATTTATCTTTTTCGCGGCGAAAATCCGGTTCGTCGAATAAAAAAACCGCAACCTCTCCGTTGCGGTTTTTCTGTTTCGGTACGCCTTGTCATTTCTTGTTGAAGAGATTCATCGTCCGTTCGGGGCCGATCGCGGCGAACGAGAGAATCGCGTCGCCGAAGTATTTGAGTCGTTCGGGCATCGCCTTGCGCTCTTCGTCGTTCCAGTGCCCCAGTACGTAGTCCACCTGGTGTCCGCGCGGGAAGTCGCCGCCGATGCCGAAGCGGATGCGGCTGTACTCCTCCGTGCCGAGCAGTTCGGTGATGTTCTTCAGTCCGTTATGCCCGCCGGCGCTCCCCTTCGTGCGCATCCGGAAGGTTCCGAACGGCAGGGCGATGTCATCGACGACGACCAGCAGATTCTCACGAGGAATCTTCTCCGCGTCGAGCCAGTAGCGGACGGCCTTGCCCGAAAGGTTCATGTAGGTCGAGGGCTTGAGCAGCACCAGCGTATGCCCTTTGCTGCGAAGCGTGGCCACGGCGCCGTAGCGGTCGGTGGTAAAAGAGGTGTTGGATGCTTCGGCTAAAGCATCCAACACGTCGAATCCAATGTTGTGCCGGGTATCGGCATATTCGGCGCCGATGTTTCCCAGACCAACGATCAGGTATTTCATAAGGGTAATCCGTTGAGATTACTTCGCAGCCGCAGCGTCGGCACCGCGCGAAGCACGGGTTACGCGCACGGCGCATACGGCCGTCGTTGCCGGGGTGAGGAATTTCACTCCGTCGAAGTTCAGGTCGCCCACGAAGATCGTCTTGCCTACGCCCAGCGGAGTTACGTCGATAACCAGTTCGTCGGGCAGCTTGTCGAGCTGTGCGCTCACGGTCAGCTTGCGGGCCGAGAGAACGAGCTTACCGCCGATCTTCACGCCTTCCGCATTACCGGTCAGACGTACGGGGATCGAAATGGCTACGGGTTTGCCCGGCTGTACGCGATAAAAGTCCATGTGGAGAATCTCCTCGCGGATGGGGTGGAACTGCACGTCGCGGAGTACGGCTTTTTCGGTTTTGCCGTCGATCTCCAGATCTACGATGTAGGAGTTGGGCGTGTAGATCAGGGGTTTGATCTCCCGGGGATCCACCGAGAACGAAACCGTTTCGCCGCCGCCGTAGAGAACGGCCGGAATCTGACCTTCGCGGCGTACCGCCTTTGCTGCTTTCTTGCCGTAGTTTTCACGCTTGACGGCCTTTACTTGGATTGTTTTCATTGTAATTTGTTTTTTGTATGTGTTACCTTGGGCGCTACTCAGTCCGCCTCTCGACGGGCGGACCCCCTAAACGCTTGCGGGGCCAAAGATAAGCATTTATTCCCGGAAAACAAAAAACGGCACCCTGCTTTGCGGGGATTCCGGATTCTGCGGGCGTCGCCGTCCGTGGCGGCGGAGAACGGCGGGCCGCTGCCGGAGTCGGGTTCGCTATGGCTTCAGGACGAGGCCGCCCGCGATCAGCACCCGGTGCAGGACGTTCTTTTCGGGAGCGTATTCCGGGTAATCGGACGGGTGTGCGTCGAGGTGATCCGAGAGGGCGTGCAACAGCGCCGAGAGCCGGTTCCGCAAGGCCCGGTGCGATGCGGCGAGCTGCTGTTGTCCGGCCGGCTGGCAGGCGGAGGATTTGGTGACGGTCGTGCCGCCCGCTCCGCCGTGCAGATCGAGCGCGGGTTGCATGGCGACGCGCACGGCGCAGGCGGCAGCCGGCGCTGCGAACTCTTCGCGCAGGGTCGGGTACTCTCCTTCGGCGAGTTTCTGCCAGAGTGCCGGGCCGGTCACGGGGAGGAGATAGCGGGCTTCCGCCGCCGCGATATCGACGGTGCCGATCGCTTCGGGCGGCAGGTAGCCGCCGTCGGCGAAAGCGAGGTCGATGACCTCGCGCGGGGTTACGAGGGTGGTCATGGTCAGTCGATGCTTCGGAGGTTATACTTGGTGATTTCGGCCAGGAAATGTTGCTGGCGTTCGTCTTCGGGGTCGTAGTCCAGGCCGTCGGCTTTGCGGGCCTCCCAGACTTTCATATAAAGGGGTTTGGAGCGGGTCGGCGGACGATTGACGATTTCGAGCGACGAGGGGTCGGCGCCGAGGATGCGTCCGATGATTTCGCGGATCGGCTCCAGCAGCTCGGCCTGTTCGCCCAGGATGACCGTGTTGAGGGCGATTTCGTATTCGTGCAGGATGCGTTCGGCGCTGAAGCCCGAGGCGTAGTCCAGTCCGCTCAGGGTCCGGAACCACGAATGGGCGACCACGATGTCCGAAGTGGCCTGTTCGTGCAGCGACCGCCAGTCGCCTTCGTTCTGCGAGGCGATGGGGATGAAGCGCGAGTGGTCCTCTGCAGCCCCTTCGCGCAGTACGAACATCACCTGCCCGGGGTTGCCGGCGAATTTCTCCTCGGCCGTGCGCATGATCCGTTCGGCCTGCGCCTCGTCGTCCATCGTGCTGTCGAGCATCATCACGCCCGAGAGTTGGAACGAGTTGTCGAGCCGCGAGATATTCCAGCGGTCGGTCTTGTAGGCGATGGCCGACACGCCGAACCCGGCGATGTAGGGCGGTACGCCGTAGTGCTCGAACATCGGTTCGTAGTCCTTGTAGTGGACGATCGCGCGGAGCGTGCCGTCGTCCTGCCGTTCGAAAAGCGGGTAGAGGGGCAGCGTGCGGGCGTCCGCAGCCGAGAAACGGGACCAGTCGTGGTGGAGCAGGATGTGCCGTGAGTCTTTGGCTACGCGGCAGCGCGAGGCGTCCTGATGGTAGAGGGCCAGGAACGAGTGCTTTTCGTCGGTGACGACTTCCAGGAAGGCGTTGCCGAAGAGCGACTTGTCGAAGGACAGCTTGCTGCATACCTGCCGCAGGGATTCGCCCGATCCATTGACTTGCGCGACGAAGGCGCCCAGCAGGGGGACTTCCGGATCGAACGTGAAGCCTTTGCCGGAGATGTAGTCGGCCTTGTCGTTGATGATGCGGCGGTGCGTGGTCGAGCGGCGCGACATAAGGGCCAGGGCTGTGGGGAAGAGGTTGTCGTCGCCCCAGCGCCAGAATTTGTCGCTTTCGACCCGTGCGGCGCCGAGCGTGAGGTAGGGGTCGTCGCGGCGGACGGCCTTCATCAGCGCCGTTTTCTTGAGTTTCTGTTTCGTGTTCATGGGTATTGGTTTGAAAAACAGAGGCTGCCGGACGGGTTGCCGGACAGCCTCTGTCGGTTATTGTTCCCGGATGGGCGGTGCCGGGGCCGTATCCTCGCCGGCCAGCGTCAGGACGAGGACGGGACGTGCGGCGAATTTCGTTTGGGATTCGTACCGGATCTCCGTGAGCCGCAGGGGTTGCTCGGCTCCGAATTTTTCCGACCTTCCCGCCAGCAGGAAGACGCCCGATGCGGTTTCGATGCGGGCGACCGTGCCTTCGGTCGCGAGCCGTGCGAGCTGTCGTTCGCCGAGGCGGTCCCGGATTTCTTCGGGATCGGCGACCAGCGTGAGCGTATGGCGGAAGCGCGGAGGTCCGTCCGGATTCAGGTTCTCTTCCCGGAACGACGAGGACTGTTCCAGGATCAGCCATTGATCGGCCGATGCCCCCGCTCGCAGCGTCAGCCCTGTGCAGCAGCCGTCGCCGTAGGTGGCCGATACGATGTCGGAGGCCGGGATCAGCCAGACGGCTTCGATGCCTCCCGCAGGCTTTAGGGGCCGGGCGTAGGGAGTGGTTCCGGACATGGTCAGATGCGCGATGCGAATGCGACCAGTCCTTCGTCGAGCACGTCGCAGCCGGCCATGAAGACGGCGCGCTGGCGGTTCTCCATTTCGTCGGGGTTGTACCACATGCGGATTTCGTTGCCGGGGAAGTCGGCCGTATTGACGGCCAGCACCAGGTTGCGGCGGTCGGTCAGGATGCAGAACGACTTGGGTACGGGCGACGAAGAACTCAGTTTGGCCAGGTAGGACGAGATGCGCAGATCCACGACGGGAATGCCGTGATACAGCAGGTTTTGACGGCCGTTGATATAGTCGGTGTAGGCACCGTCCGTGCTCATGCTGTCGAGGTGCTTCTCGTAGGCGCTGTAAACGTCCGACGAAACGAAGAAGGCCAGTTGCCCCTCGGCTTTAAGGTCTTTCAGGCGTTCGTCCGCATTTTTCCAGAGATCGTCGAACATGGCGACCGAGTTGGCCGGTGTGTTCATGGCGTCCGTTTCGTAATTGTAGGTATAGACCTTGTTGTTGTTCGAGTAGGTGGCGATGGTTTTGAGAAAGCCGTCGAAGGTGTTCGCGCCGCTTTCGGCCGACGTGTCGCCCACCCACATCGTCGAGCGGATGCTTTCGGCGATGGCCTGTTTGAAGAGCGTGGTTTCGGCCTCTTCGAGTTCGGTGCCCGTGAGATCCTCCATATTGACCTCGGGACGGTTGGTAATCAGCTCATAGACCAGCGAGAAGTAGTCTGCGGCCGAGTAGCCCAGTTCGGCTTTCACGCGGTTGAGAGGGATGGTTTTCTGGAGTTTTTTCGAGCCGGCGCCGCCGCTCCAGCCTGCTGCGGTGAATTTTTGCAGGATGTCGGTTTTGGGCTCCCACATCTGCACCGTCGTCGGTACGGGCATGTTGTAAAGGACGCGGACGCCCAGGTCGATGGCCGAAGGACCGCTCAGCATCGGGCGGAAAAAGATCGTTTCGAGGTTTTTGCCGGTGTAGGTTTTGGCATTTTCGAGTGCGCTCATAAGATAATTTGATTTTTGGTGATTGAATGGGTTGTTCGAACGAATGGAATCGGTTCGGGTGTAGCAGTTTTGCGGAGGGTGTCCGAAGGCGGGGCGCCGGATCCTCAGCGGGCGGGTTTTACCGGATCAGTTGCTTTGCATCTTCGGCATAGGCTCGCTGGTTGGCCGAGGGAGTCGTTTCTCCGATCGACGGATCTTCGCGGGGGAGCGTGCGGGTCGGAGCCGCGAATTGCTGGCCTTCGTGCAGGGCGAGTTCCGAAGTGCGGGGGCCGGACCCTTTTTCCGGGTCGCCGAAATGGAGGATGTTGCGGTCGGGGGGAAGGGCGTCTGCCGGACGGACGAGTCCCAGCTTGCCGAGCAGCTTGCGCCATTGTCCGGCCGGCGTCGCCTGTGCCGCAGGCGTTTTTTCCGTAGCGGCGGGTTCGATGATCCGATCGACGAGTCCGGCGGCGAGTGCCTCCTGCGGAGAGAGCCAGCGGCCGGAGCCGTTGTTTTCGGCCATCAGGAGGGTGAACTCCTCCGGAGTGCGGCCAGAACGGGCGGCATAGACCTCCGCCAGGCGTGCGTCGGTTTTGCGGAGCAGGTCGATGCGGGTCGCAAGCTCTTCGGCATTGCCTTCGGCGGTGCAGATCGAATTGTGGATCAGGTAGAGGGCGTGGGCCGATATTTCGCGGCATCCCTCCGATGCGGCCTGTGCGATGACTGTGGCCGCCGAAGCCGTATAGCCGTAGCAGCGGGTGACGATGTGTCCGTCGAGCGACGAGAGGGCCTCGTAGATCAGCAGGGCGTCGTTTACGTCGCCGCCCGTCGAGCGGATATTGACGACGATTTCCGGGGCGTCGATTTCGCGCAGCCGGTCGAGGCTGTCCCGGAATTTTTCGTAGGTGGCTACGCGCGACGAGGGTTGGTCGAACTGCCACTCCTCGGGGACGCCGATCACCCCTTCGATGTCCACGAAGCAGGTGTCGTTGCGGTTGGTGATTTGAATGTCGGATTGCATGGAAAGTTGTTTTTTGCCGGCTCGCTCGCCGGCGTTCGGAATGGGGTTGGCTGTGGGCGGGATCGTTGCGGTTTCGCGGCGTCCCCGCTCCGGCAGGAGGGTTGGGCGGATTTTCGAGGAGTGCATCCCGTGAGAGTGCGGGGAGTCGTACGGCTGCGGTCCGCGCGGATGAAGGACGGTCGAAGGGCTATCCGTTGGGCAGACGGGTGAAGGTGCAGCGGGTCGAGGCGGCCGAGGGGTCGTAACCCTCGATGCGGCGGAGCGTGCAGCGGATCTCTTCGCCGCCGATGCGGAACAGGAACGTCGAGGCGATGCAGGGGGCGAGGCGCTGTATCTGAAAGAGCCGTTCGATGTCGCACGGTTCGAGCCGCAGGTGGAGCGTGAGGTGCTGGCAGAGTTTCTCCTGTTCGGCCTGGGTGTCGTAGAAGCGGTGCAGTCCCTGTTGTCCGTCCCGGTCTTCGAAGCAGAGCGTGAACCCGTTGTCGGGATCGTTACGGTGGAATGCGGCCAGGGGGTAGCTGTCTCCGGTGGAAGGATAGCCCCAGCGCTCGCCGGCGGGCAGGGGCTGCATGCCGCAGTAGCGGACGATGCGGGGCGTGAAACTGTTCCGGTCGGTGGTGTCCGGGGCGTCGCGGTCGCCGACCCGCAGGACGAGGGCCGAAGGTGCATCCGCATAACATTCCGTTTCGCTGACCGTCGGCGAGAAGAAGGGGTTGGCGAGGTTTCTTTCCCGGTCGATCGCCGCCGCCGAGTCATTGACCAGACGCCACTGGCCGAAGGGCTCTTCCAGGGTCGCGTTCAGCCGGGTCACCGCACCGTCCGCCTCCCGGTACTTGTAGATGCGGACACGTTCCGCATCCTGTGCCGCATCGCCCAGCAGGATCGGCTGCGAGCGGTCGATCCGGGAGCTCCAGTCGAAGGTCTGGCCGAGGCGGTAGAAGTCGTCGGCCGGTTCGACGTAAACCGTGCGGGTTTCCTCGTCGGTGTAAAAGCGCAGATTGAACAGGTGCCGCAGGGCGTCGAGTACGACCCATTTGCGGACGCGGTGCCGGGCGACGTCCTCGAAAGAGATCGGGGTGTTCAGACCGGGTGCGCCGGTGAAGTCGGGGCGCAGGGTGCATTGGCGGCTCAGGGAGAATTTCATCCCCGGTTCCGCACCGTAGAAATAGATGGTCGAGAAGGTTTTGGGCGAGGTCGGCGTGACAGTTACCGGGTTGGTACGGACGGTCATTTCCACTTCGGTCTGTCCGGTTTCTCCGATGTAGCCGTCGTAGAGTGCCCAATCTCCGGTGTAGGTCGTGTAGGTCGTGCTTCCGGCGGCTTTGCAGAGCAGTACCGGGGCCGTGACGGTCGAGCCGGAAGGGGTCGTGACCAGAGCCGACCGCGAATCGAACTCTCCGATTGCGTGCCCGGCCGTGCCGTTGACGGTGCAGGTGAGGCGGTAGGAGTTTCCTTCGGTGTGGTTGAACACGATGGCACGGTACTGGAAGGCGGGTTTGGTCGAGTTTCTGCGGTCGGCGTAGCGGTTTGCGAGGGCGCCCTGTACCTCGGTGCCGTCGCCCAGGTAGAAGGAGTCGATTCCTTTGAGGCGGTTGCGGTCGAGGATGCGGTGGTCGGTGATGTAGCGGATGTGGTATTCGAAGGCTACCGTCACCGAGGTCATGGGCCTGAAGACGATCTCCCCGTCTTCGACGGTGAAGCAGTGGTTGTTCGAAAAGACATCGGTGAGGGTTTCTCCCAGATCGTTTTGGTCGTTCGGATTGACCGTTTCGACGAAATTGCCTACCGAGTTGATCGACTTGTAGGGGTTGGCGTACACACGGCCGTCGCTGTTCGCCGTCGTCGCCGCCGTCGTCGTACGCCGGGCCAGGAAATCCATGTGGTTCCGCAGGGCGTTCGTGTCGCGCGAGGAATAGGCGCCGCTCAGGTAGAGCGAGCGGAAAAATTCGCCGTTCAGAAAATCGCTTTCAAGGGTGTAGCCCGCTTCGGAAAAGAGTGTCTGCACGACGGTTGCAGCCGAAATGAACGGGTGGTAGTCGTCCACGGAGAGGAATCGTTCTACGGGAATCAGTTCGACCGACGACAGTTCGGGGGTGTATTCGTCGCGGCATACCGGGAAGAATTTGACCGGGGTGTTGTTGGTCCAGGTCTGGCGGATCATCGTGGGCGTGAGCCGTCCCGAGAAGGAGATGCCGAGGGTGTTGAACATCTCCGCAGCGGCTTGCCGGGCCCATTCGGAGGTGCCGCTGCGGATCTCTATCAGATACCCCTCCGGGTCGGAGTCGTACGCTGCCGAGAGCAGCCGGACGGAGCCTTGCAGCAGTTTGGCCTCTCCGTCGCTCAAAACGGCCGTGTGCTGCGCGGCATTGAAGCGCTGGCCCGTGTAAGGCTCGGCGGCGAATCCGAAAATGCGGTCGTTGGTCCGGGTTGCCGGCAGCCGCAGTCGGAGGGCGTGCCCTTTGTTTCCGCTTCGCACGTCGGCGAGATCCTGGGCATCGTAGTCGAGGGCGATGCGCTGCGACGGGTCGAGGTCGCAGGGAATTTGGTCGATAGTGAGTTTCATAGGCAGCGGGTTTCTTGTCGGGGACGCAGGCTGATTTCGATACAGCCCAGGGAGCCGTGCCGGCCGATCGTCTGCTCCCGGGTCAGGATGTCCACCTCTTCGTATTTGTCGCCGTCGATCTTCCAGACTTGGGGCGATGCGGCGATTTCGGCCAGCGCTTCGATAACGGCGGCGGGTTCGAAGGCCGAGGCGAGGGTCGTCGTCCGTTCGTCGCGGATACTGATATCTTCGTAGCCCGCGTCGTCGGTGAGTACCTGTTCCTTGCGGATTTTCTGGACGACGCTTTTCACCACCGGAAAAGTGTAGTGTTCGATCGAACCTGCACGGCTTCGCCAGGCGATACGGCATCCTTCGTCGCATTTCGGAACGACCGTGTAGCCGATTTCCGCTACGGTCTGCCCGGCGGTGGCGATCCGGACGGTGATCGTGCCGACCGAGGGCAGAAAACTTCGGGTGTTGAGCCGGAAGAGGGTCAGCTCCTCCCCTCCGATCGCATTGTACGTAAGAGCTTCTGCCGTAATGTCGCTCGTGACCGTTACGGTGTGCTGGCCCGGGATGCAGCAGGTGATTTCGTCGCTTTCGCCGTAGGCGATGATGCGGTGCGAAGGCATCGTCGTCAGAATCCGGGACGGTTTCACGGAGTCGTGTGCCGCGACGAAGGTCCGGACTTCGGAGTAGGTCGTTCCGACGGCCAGTTGCACCGAAGCGCTCCGGCTTTCCGAATTGCAGAATCCGGTCATGCCGGACGAGGGGACGAAGCGAATGTTTTTCCGGACCATCGGGGCGATGTTCAGGGTGCCGGTCGGGGTGTTGTAAAACCGTTTGGAGCCGATCCTGGAGCCGTCCCTGGTGCTGAGTATTTCCAGAAACAGTTCCGTTTCCGCCGCGTTGGAGAACGTGTAGGCGAGCGGGCCGAATACGGAGGAAAACATCTCCGGCAGAGAGGTGAATGTCATGTGAAAACGGGTTTGGAAGTGGATGATTGTGTGCGGTCCGAGATACCGTGCGGTCGCCGGTGTCGGGGCTGTGGGCGGAGTCGTGCCCTTCGTTTTTTTCGAAAGATGCGGAGGCGGCATCGGAAAGGCCGATGGCTGCTGTGCGGGGTGTCCGGGTGCCTAAAAACAGATGATGACGTCGGCTTTGGCCGTTTGGGAGATTTCTCCGTGCGGGGTGTAGGCTCCCGATCCGGGTTGGACGGTGAGGTTTTCGACGGCTATGACCTTCGGGTCGGTGCTTAACTGGGTGAAGAGATCGAAGAGTTGCAGTTCCGTTTGGCTCCATACCTCGTTGCGCCGTTCGGACGAGAGCTTTGCCCCGGGGTGCAGCAGCCGCAGTTCGACGCTGTAGGTCGCACGTCCGTGCAGACGGCCTTCGACCTCCTTGAGCCGGATGGGTGGAAGCCAGGCTGCGGGCAGCAGGACGATCTCGCGCGGGGTGCGGTCGTCGGTATCGGTGTGGATCGTGTAGCCATACACGCCTGCGAGCTCCCGGATCGCACGGGTGAGATAGGTGCGGTTCATGTTGAAAAAGTTTTGATAAAATGTTTACAGATATTGAAAAGTCTGGATAATTTCCTGACAACAGAATTGTTGCGATTGTTGAAAAGGTCGGAAATATCCTGAGGCCGTCTGTTGAAAAGCGGATTTGTCGGGACAAATATAAACAATCCGAATACCCCTTGTCAAGAGATTCGACCCGGAATAATTTCGATCTGCGGCAAATAAAGTCGGTGGATAATTTGTTCGGACTGGGGTTCAATCTGTTGCGGTGACGGTCGCAGCGGTCTAATTTGGCCTTGAAAATTGGATATTTGAAATATAATAGCTACTTTTGCTCCGTAATATCTTCGTGAAGCCGGAGTCTTCCGGCCGAAAAGTGGAAAATATCCGTATCTTCCACGGCGGCGAAGAGCGAAGTTCAACGAAAAATTCAACGATATGGATGATGGTGTCGGTTCCAAGCATAGCGGCAGTGTCGTATCTCAATACGATACCATTCATCTACGGTATCCGCCACGAAGGTAACTTTCGTGCCGATCTGTTGTTGTCCCCTCCTTCCGAGTGTACGAAAAACTACGTCGAAGGGCGTGCCGATCTGGCGCTGCTTCCGGCTGCCGCCGTTCCCTCGCTCAAATCGACGGATGTGATTACCGAATATTGCATCGGAGCCGTCGGCCCCGTGCGAACCGTCGTGCTGTTGAGCGACGGCCCGGTTTCCGAGGTTCGGCGCGTCTTTCTCGATCCCCACTCCCAGACCTCCGTGCAACTGGTCGGTTATCTGGCCGCCCATCGTTGGAAAATCGCTCCCGAATGGTACTCTCTGGATGACTACGAACAGCTTCGTCATGCGCAGGAGGGGGACGCTTTCCTGTTGATCGGGGACAAGGTGTTCGATCACGAGGAGAAGTTCCGCTATAAATACGATTTGGCTGCCGAATGGCAGGCCGCGACCAAACTGCCCTTCGCCTTTGCTGTCTGGGTGGCTCGCAAGGGAACGCCCTACGAAGTCATCGAATCGTTGCAGCATGCCCTCACGTTCGGTTTGGAACATACCTACGAAGCGATCCTCGAAGCGGGATTCGACAAAAAGCCGTACGATGCCTATGAATATTTGACGCGTAATATCGACTATATCTTCGATAATCAAAAGCGCCGGGCCCTTCAGAAGTTCTGGGATTCGGGACTCAAGGTGTCGCCCCGTGTAAATCCCGGCTGAAGGGAGTAGGCAGGGCTCATGCCGCCGGGCGGCCCCCTGTCTTGACCAGTTCACGCAGAAAGCAACCCGGGGAACCGGATTAATACAGGGTGCTTTATGATTACGATTTACCTCAAGCAATACAACAAGATCATCCGAAACGCCGATACCGGGCTCTTCGAGGAGTTGGGTTACGACGATATCTTGTGGATCGATATGCTGCAACCCACGATCAAGGAGCAGAAAGCGGTCGAGAATTTCATGGAGATCAACCTCCAGACCAAGCAGCAGGTCGAAGAGATCGAATCGACCTCGAAATATTCCGAAACCGAGAATGCGATCATTTCGAACGCCAACTTTTTCGTGCCGACGGGCGAGAGTTTCGTCATCGAACCCGTGTCGTTCATCATTTCGAACGAAGGTGTGCTGGTTTCGGTGCGCCAGGCCGAGTCGCGGACGTTTCAGGAGACGGAGAAGCGGCTCCAGATCAACTACCGCAACTATCCAACGGGCTATCATATTTTTATCACGTTGCTCGAAGTGCGGATCGACTACGATGCCGACATGGTCGAGCTGATCGCCCGTCAGGTGTCGTCGTTGAGCCGCAATATCAATGGCGAGGATTCAATCGACAAGGAGGTGCTGCGTCGCATCAATACCTTGCAGGAGAGTACGATGTTGCTGCGGGAGAACATCTTCGACCGCCAGCGCGTGCTGTCGGGCATTCTGCGCAGCGAACGGTTCCCGAACGATATCTACCCGCGTTTGCAGTTGATGATCAAGGACGTGAATTCGCTCATCAACCATGCCGATTTCAGTTTTCAGCGTCTGGACTATATCCAGGATGCGGCACTGGGTCTTATCAATATCGAGCAGAACGAGATCGTAAAGATCTTCTCGGTGGCTGCTGTGGTTTTCATGCCCGCGACGTTGATCGCAAGTATTTATGGCATGAACTTTTCGATCATGCCCGAGCTGCACTGGAAATACGGCTACCTGTTTGCCATCGGCTTGATGTTGCTCTGTTCGGGGCTTACGATCTGGTTCTTCCGATTCAAGAAGTGGTTATAAAGACAGTCCGCTTCGACTTCGGCTTCATTTTCGTCGGTCGGGGTGTTTTTTACCTTTTCAGAAAGTCGTTCCCGAAACCGGGGAGAAATAAAGTACGGATATGACAAGACAAATAGCCGATCCACTGCGGATCGGCTATTTTACAATTACCCGAATTTGTGCTGCCGGCTATTGCAACGCAGGATCGACCTCCGGCGTGCAGGTTATCGAGGCGGTCTTGACCGTGCCATCCGAAGTGGTGAACTCCACCGTAAAAGTATGCACTTCGCCCGGATTGTCGGGAACCGACGTAAAATAAAGTATAAACGAGTAAATCGACAAGGAGGAAAGAGTGTATTCGACCACCCGCAGATCGTCGGGTTGCAAAGCCGACAACGGTTTGTTGTATAGAAATAGAATTTCTTTCCCAAGATCGGAATAAGAATGATAATCGTTCTCTATGTATTCGGCATAGCTTACATACCGAACTCCCATTTTATCGTTCAACGGCGATCCTGCCGGGTATTTGGCGCTCCAATCTTTGTCGCTGGTAACTTTTATGCCGGTGAAATTGTCTGCGAATGCGGTCAAATCCGACCATGGAAGCGACTTCAGATTGTTGTATTCCGTATCGTGATTGCGCTCTGCGATTCGAAGAAAATCGTCGGTATGCTGCGCCCCCTCCTGTTCCGGTGTCTGATAGTACACCGGATCCTCCAGAAGTACCTGAAATCCGGACATGGAATAGAGCGTCGATGGTTTTTCAGCCAGCATGCCGTATAAAACATAGCTCCCGTCCACATAATTTTGAACGAGATATTTCGAATAGCCGGATCCATTTCCAATCCACTCCTCCGGTTCGTTGCAACCAACCAGACTACTCAAAAAAATATAAATCAATAACTTTTTCATTTGCTCAAATTATAAGTGACGGCCGAAAAATCATGATCGTAATCTCTGTCTTCTATTGACTGCGGGCTGACAGGTCCCCTGTCTGTATAGAACGCATTGAATGTATAGTATCCGTCTTTTTGTCCTCCCCAGCCGAAATTGGCATGCACAAATTCTTTCGACTCTGTGTGGTATTGAGTAGGCAAAAAAGCATATCTGGTTATCACGCGTCTTTCACGGAGCAACCAACCGTCCAATACCCATGCGTGACTATTAGTACTGCTCTTCCCGGAATAATAAAATGGAAGTTTTTTCACGAAAATCATATCCCGAACTTTGTCGGTAGTTATAGGCGATAAAGCTATATTTGAATAGCCTAATCCTATGTCACCCAAATATTGGAGTAACTTCACTACGTTTTTCGTTGGGGCGGGAGAACCTCCGTCGTCACTGTGGTATTTCACACCAACTGCCTCTCCCATTTTATTGATGAAATAGGCTACAGCCCATGTTTGGGCATTCATGGATTCCCCACTTACAACAGGTTTCACTAACTGGGGATGTGTTACCGCTTCTTCGATATTAAGCCACATGGCTTCATTCAAAAGCTGATCTCCTATTTGATAAAATTTTTTATTATAATTTAAAGCGTTGAAAACTAAAATTTGTGCAACTGCTACCGGGACACATCCGGCAAAACAGTTTTTGCCATTTTCAATTGGGCATAAATAATTATATGGTTTGGTTTGGTTCCATCGGGTTTTGAGGAGAATGCCTGATTGTTCTTTGGTTTCCCAAGGTTCATAGTCAATACCGACAGGTTGTTGTCCTTCCGGCCACCAATGTTCTATATCGGTAATAGGGCCTCCGACGATGCCGTTTCCGCCACCGCCGGTATCGACACCTCCGATCGCGGCCTGTGCAACCATTTGCAGGGGGAATACCAACTCACCGTCCGCTTCGGCCTGTTCGGGAGTAACCGTTACGGCATACCGGAACTCTTCGGTCGTGAGGCTTCCTTCATCGACGACCGCATAGACCGGCTCCAACCGGTCGTCGGCGGAGGTTGGGGGACTTCCTCTGTGGTCAAGTCACTGGTACAGCCGACAAGCAACCCTAAAATTGCCAGTAGCGACAAATACTTCATGTTTTTCATATCAAATTAGGGTTAAAGCGAATAAAATGACAAATTCAGAGATGTTTTTATTAAAAAAACAAAAATCGTGCAATTATTTTTGAATATTCAAACTTTTGCAATGTGAAATCGAGCGAAAAATCTTTTGTCGGTTTGGATATATACGACAAAACCGACCGGGCAAGGGCGTCCCGCCTTCCGTCGCATTTTCGCGCCGACTTTTCACCATCCTTCCCTCCCGCCGCACCGACCGGCCTCCGGTCCGTTGCGCAGATCGAAAGCTCCGTAGTAATAATACCCGTTGGCTGTCCCTCCCCATCCGAAATTGATGCTCTTTTTCGAGCGTCGGGGCACTGGTGAAGACGATTACAGGGGATTTTGTCTGTGAACTGAAATCTGTCAATGAATAGTAAACCATTTTCATGTCGGCAGCAGTCAACTCCGACGGACGCTTTTCGATGGTTTTGAGATAATCGTAATTTTGCAGAAATTCATACTTATATTCTCCCATATCGTAACCGTCGTGTACGAAATCGGAGGAAGAGTTGATGCGCACCTGCAAAACATCGTCGAGCGATGTCCCGGCGGGATGTGCTTCATCCCAGTCGGCATTGCTTGTAACGACCATTTTACTGAAATTATCGGCAAAAGTGGCGACCATAGGTAAAGCACCGTTAGCTAATACCTGATTAAAATCAATATCGTTGTTTCTTGCAGCCCATCGGTTGAATTTTTCGATGTCTGGTCCGTAAAAAAAATACATTTTGGGAGATGGTATGCATATGACAAATCCCGCAATCTGTTTTTTCGATAACCTATGTGCATCCCCCGAACATTCGTTTTGAAATTCAGTCAACATGATCTGCCCATCGACATACAATTCGACAAAATTTTTATGGAACCCACCTAGTCCATCCTTTTCCGATTTTTCGCAGGCGACACATAATGTAACGATCGACAACAGCACGCCCAAATATTTGATTCGTTTCATAATAGGAGATTTTAAGGTATTTCCGTATAAGTAATCATTCGCAAATCGTCAGTGTAATTTCCATCTTGGGTACCTTCTACATTATCTATCCCACTTTCCTGATCAACAGGCTTTGTCGTCGTGTTAAAACTACCGCTAAAATAATAACCGTTACATAGTCCATTCCATCCGAAATTACAATGAATAAGCGTTTGTGGAACCTGCTCCTTTGAAGAGATTGATGTAGTACCGTTACGATAATAAGTTTTTATATAACGCATTCGATATAACCAACCATCTATATTCCACTGATGATTAAGTTTTCTGCCAGTACTAGAATGTCCTCTTACTATAGTTGTTTTTTTTCGATCCAACATCATCGTACGTACATAACTATCACGGTAAGTGTGATCATTTACTCCCTTATAAAGGACATAAGTCAAACCATCTCGAGAATCTTTTAGACTCGCAGAACTTCCATCCAAACCATAATCCATATTCAGGACAACGCCGATTGCGTATATTAACATAGACACAGCTTTGGCTTCAGGAGTAAGAGTGGACGGTTTTCCTTCTGTGGCTATAAGAAGATTAGGATTCTGAATCGCACGTCTGATCAATGTCCAATCGATCGGAGTTCCTTTGATCGACCCGACTACAGAACCATAATGCCAATAATTTGATACTAAAACCTGTGCCACAGCAATAGCCGAACATCCTGCCCAACAACATTTTCCATTGATTTGTGTGACACTTGCATTAAAAGGATACCCTTGTCCCCATTTCACCGGGATCAGTGGTCCGACTTTTTCTTGAGTGACATAAACATATTCTCGTCTTAAAACATCGCCGCCTAAATCCCCCGTGTGACGTCCGTCGTCGCTCATAGGTGCGACTCCTCCATCAGCATCTGTATCGGCGTTTTCGATTCCGATGATCGCAGCCTGTGCAACCAATTGCAGCGGGAAAACGAATTTTCCGTCGGCTTGTGCCTGTTCATCGGTTATGGTTACGGCATACCGGAACTCTTCGGTCGTGAGGCTTCCTTCATCGACGACCGCATAGACCGGCTCCAACCGGTCGTCGG
>PPYF01220215.1_pt1 | contig 16818 bp, 15 predicted proteins | sample 1559871 | NCBI WGS metagenome assembly PPYF01 (sample SAMN08240021, study PRJNA423297) | Human gut metagenome, whole genome shotgun sequencing project.
ATTTCTTTCGGAAGAACAAATTTACAACTGCGCCGTAGTTCCATCATGTAACGTTAATAGCATAAAAGTAAAACCTTTGCCAAACCAACCTGAAATCAACATCGGCGCTGACTTGTAAATTTTTCTGTAGAAAGAGAATGTCCCCCTTCTTCCGTCGCATAGAGAAACCTTATATCTAAAACAACTCCCCCGCAAATCCGTCCCACTTGCCAAACCCAAAGGCTCCCAGACCCCGCAGTTAACCAGCAATTTATAAAGTTTTGAGATACTCCACAATACTTGTCACACTGTTGGCACCATCCGCCACCGCGGTCACAATCTGACGCAGCTTCTTGGTGCGGACATCTCCTGCCACAAAAAGCCCCGGCTGCTCCGTCACCCCGTCTTCTCCGGCACGCACATAGCCATGATCTAAATCCAGCACAGAAGCCACCGCATCGGTCTGCGGATTCATACCGACTGCGATAAAGATACCGCTGACCGGCAGTTCTTTTTCTTCTCCTGTTCCGGTGTTTGCGAGTACCAGATGATCGACCATCTGCTCCCCACAGATTTCTTTCACCACGGTATCCGGCAGGAAGGTGATCTTCGGCTCATTTGCCACCTGTTCCTGCAGTACCTTCGTACCACGCAGTTCCTGTCTGCGGTGAATCAGATACACTTTTTCACATCCGGCTGCCAGATACAGGGCATCTTCCAGTGCCACATCTCCACCGCCGACAACCGCCACTGTCTTGTTACGGAAAAAAGCTCCATCACAGGTTGCACAGTAAGACACCCCGGCTCCTGCCAGTGTTTCTTCTCCCGGCACCCCGAGTTTCCGGTGTCCGGCTCCGGTTGCCAGCAGTACTGTTTTTGTCTCATAAACAGTTCCGGAAGCACCGGTGATTTTCCACGTTCCGTCTGTATTTTTTTCTACGTTATCCACTTCATCGCTGATGAACGGAACCTCCAGTGCTTTTGCATGCTGCTCAAATTTCTGCGCCAGATCAAACCCATTGGTTTCCGGCAGCCCCAGATAATTATCAACTTCCTGCGTATAAATCATCTGTCCGCCACCCATCGGCTCTTTCTCTAAAACAACCACATCCAGACAGGCGCGCTTTGCGTAAACAGCTGCCGAAAGACCTGCCGGACCGCTTCCTATAATGACTAAATCGTACATGTTATTCCTCCTGATTTTCAAAAAAATCTATTTCATAAATAATGGCATTTTTATTCTTTCCTATTTTACCATACCCCTATACAATGCGCTATTTTCTTTTCTCCAATAATAACAAAATATGCTCCTTTTACAAAAATTTTACGTGATTTGGGGTTGAAAAATCCATTTACAAATGCTACCATAACCAAGGATTTAAATCCACAATCATAAAAATCTGAGTAATGGAGGTGAAATTCATGGACAGTAGCGATAGTTTTGGGCGAAGTAGACATTTGAATGCCGATGCTTTTTTCACTGGCAAAATTATCGTTTTCACTGGAAAATGAATTTTGCCGATTCATGATGTTTAAAGCACTGGTAGGTGCTTTTTTTGTGCCTGAATATATAAAACTGTATACCTGAGCCCTTTTCTATTGTGCATATCTGCAGCATGATGTAGCTTTTGTTGCACATGATGACTGCACACACAAGGAAAGGAGAATTCATATGAACAAGAAATATTTAGAGCTTACAAAGCTGATCCGAAGCAAACAAAATGACCATGAAATCTTAAAATGCTTATCTAATTATCACGAAAACGACATTGCCGATATGCTTACGGTTATGACTCCAAAAGAAAGGAAACGTATTTATACGCTTCTGGAGCCACAGAAGATTGCGGAAATCTTCGCATATCTGGATGAACCGCAAATCTACTTTGCCGAACTCTCCGTCAAAGATGCCGCCAAAGTAGTTTCCCTGATGGATTCCGATGATGCCGTTGACGTCCTCGAAACGCTCGACGATAAAAAGAAATATGAAATCGTGGAAAACCTGGACAAAGCTGCCATAAAAGATGTAAAAATGCTGCTTTCCTATGACGATGACGAAATCGGAAGCTGCATGACAACCAACTACATCTGTATTCCAAAGGGACTTTCCGTCCGTCAGGCAATGAGCGAACTGGTCCGTCAGGCCGGAACCAATGACAATATTTCAACCATTTATGTACTGGATGAATCCCTGAAATTTGCCGGTGCTATTGATCTGAAAGATCTTATTATTGCAAGAGAACATGATGTGCTTGACGATATTATCGTCCGCTCCTATCCATCGGTAACCGATCACGAAAAAATTGATGACTGCATGGAAAAAATCATGGATTATTCGGAAGATTCCATTCCTGTCCTGTCGCAGGACGGTCATATGCTCGGTGTTATTACATCCGAAGATATCGTAGAGATGGTTGACAATGAGATGGGGGAAGACTACGCAAAACTGGCCGGCCTCACCGCCGAAGAAGATCTCAAAGAAACCACGGTACAAAGCATGAAAAAACGTCTCCCATGGCTCATCATCCTGCTGTTCCTTGGGATGATCGTTTCCTCTGTTGTAGGTGTCTTTGAGCATGTTGTGGCTGTACTTCCGATTGTAATCTGTTTCCAGTCCCTTGTGCTTGACATGGCCGGGAACGTTGGTACCCAGTCTCTGGCAGTTACCATCCGTGTCCTGATGGATGAAACACTCACCGGAAAACAAAAACTTTTCTTACTGGTAAAAGAAATGAAAATTGGTCTTTTAAATGGTGGAATCCTTGGTATTATGGCACTTGCACTGCTTGGCATCTACATCCACCTGTTTAAGGGATACACCTGGATCGGAGCATTTGGCATCTCCGGCTGCGTCGGCATCTCTCTTCTCGTGGCAATGGTGATCTCAAGTCTTGTAGGCACTGTGATTCCCATGTTTTTCCATAAGATAAAGATCGATCCTGCAGTAGCATCCGGTCCACTCATTACAACCGTCAATGACCTTGTGGCTGTTGTGACTTATTACGGTCTGGCATTTTTGTTACTGATCATGTAAAAAGATAATCTCTGCACCATACTACCGAAAAATGCTGCCTGACAACAATATGTTACAGGCAGCATTTCTATTCAACAATTTCTAAGCTGCATAGGAGATATCGCTTACGCGAGATACCCCAGATAGAAAATCTATCCGCAGACGGATACCCTTTACTGAATAACCAGTTCTTCAATCGTCACATTTTTCTCTTTGTCAATGTCAAAAGCTTTAAGCACCGGCTGATCCATATCCATCAGGGAAAGAATCAGGTAATTGACCGTCGGATCATATGCCAGACGCTTATCTTCCTCGGACGGGCGTGACGGCGATTCCGGATGGGAATGCCAGTTGCCAAGCGGTACCAGATGGTTTGTGCGCATATCTTTAACTGCGGCAAGCTGTTCCTTCGGGTTCATGGAAAAATGCTCATTGGTGTGATCCACATTTTCCAGAAGGTACACCTTCTCGATGATCTTTTTGTCTCCGTCTTTGGTGCCTGCAATCAGACCACATGCCTCTTCCGGAAGGTTTTCCTTCGCATGAGCTAAGATTTTTTCATAGTCTGCTTTTTTCATGGTAAGCATAAAATTTTCCTCCTTTTCAAGGAGCAAATCGCATATAAAGTCTGCTTCGCAGAGGCGATTTGCGTAGGAGATATCGCTTACGCGATACCTCAATGATCCGGGCACTCTACCTGCTCGTAATCGATCAGTTCTGTGATGGTCGGATGATCGCCGCAGATTGCACACTTATGATCTGCCTTTGGCAGTTTGATCGTGTGGAATTCCATCTTTAACGCATCAAAAGTCAGAAGCTTTCCGGTTAAGAGATCGCCCACACCGATCAGATATTTGATGGCTTCCATCGCCTGTAAGGATCCGATGACACCGCCCATTGCGCCGATGACACCTGCCTGCTTACAGGTCGGAACTGCATCCTTTGGTGGTGGATTCTTGAATACACAACGGTAGCATGGTCCTTCTCCCGGAACATAGGTCATGAGCTGACCCTTGAACCGGATAATTCCTGCATGGGAGAATGGCTTCTTTGCCATTACACAGGCATCGTTGATTAAGAATTTTGCCGGGAAGTTATCGGTTCCATCAATGATGAAATCATAATCTTTAATGAGATCCATAATATTTTCAGAAGTAACGAACTCACGGTATGTATTTACAGTTACATCCGGGTTCATTGCGTTCATGGTCTCTTTTGCAGATTTTACTTTTGCTTTTCCTACATCTGCGGTGCCGTGAATGATCTGACGCTGTAAGTTGGACAGATCCACTTCATCTGCATCGACAATACCGATGGTTCCCACACCAGCTGCGGCAAGATACATTGCTGCCGGTGCACCAAGTCCGCCTGCACCGATAATCAAAACTTTTCCGTTGAGGAGCTTTTTCTGTCCCTTCACACCAACCTCCTGCAGGATGATGTGACGGCTGTAACGCTCCATCTGCTCATTGGTAAATGCCATTAGAAGCTTCCTCCTCCCATGAAGTATAAGAATTCAACTACATCGTTTTCCTTTAATGTTACGTTTGCAAGATCGTGATTTTCTACGAAATCATCGTTTACGGTAACGGTCACATATTCCGGATTTTCAACCTTCTCGTCAACAACGAGCTGTGCCAGCGTGGTTCCCTCTTTGATGTCTTTTACGTTTCCTGCGATTGTTACTTTCATCGGTAACTCCTCCTAAATATATTTTTTCACAATTTCTTCCAGTTCCGGTTTCTTAATCAGACCGCGCACACGCTCTGCTTCCTTTCCATCTTTGAAAAACAGGATGGTCGGAGAAACCATAACGGAATACTGTTCTGCCAGTTCCCCGTCAAAATTTGCATTGACTTTGACCACTTTTAAGCGATCCTCATAATCATCTTCGATATCGCCAAGAATCGGTGACATCTGTTTGCACGGAATGCAGGAATCGGAATAAAACTCCACCAGTACCGGTGTAGAAGCCTGCAAAACCTCCGCTTCAAAATTATCTTTACTTACTCTTGCTGCCATGCGCTTAACCTCTCTTGTCTACTCTTCGAGTTTCTTTACAATAAGGTCATAAGTTCCATCTTCATTGTCGATCAGCTTTAATACCTGCTGTCCCTCTTCCTTGAAACTTCTCGGTACGTTCTGCACCGGCTCTCCATCATTCATATGTACGGAAAGCACCTGTCCGATCTCTAACTCTTCCATGGCTACCTTTGCCTTGACAAACGTCATCGGGCAGACCACATCCGTAATATCTACAGTTTCATCAATTGTAAAATCAGCCATTGTATGCCTCCTTTATCTTCTCTTCAAATTTATCAAGTCCCACTCTCTCGAGTGTCATGCGGAAACGCTCTCCCGGATTGGCATTGTCATCAAAGAACTGGATTGCCGCATCGGTAATGCGGAATAACTGTTCCTCGGATGTCACAAGCGGAAGATACTTCTCGCCCTTGTATACGCGGTTTCCAAACAGTCCACCGAAAGATACCTCAAATGCAGGTGTCGCTTTCCATGCATCGGTCGGACAGGCCTTTACACAGCGTCCGCAGTTGTTACATTTTTCCTCATCGAGAACGATTTTTCCGTCCACGGTGCTGATTGCATCCACGCGGCAGGTCTTCTCACAGATCCCACAGTTGATGCAGGCTGCTTCCTCCCATTCCACAATGGATGCACCCTTGATTCCGACATCATTTTCTTCTGCCTTTAAGCAGTTGTTCTGGCATCCGGTTACACCAAATTTAAACTTATGCGGAAGTTCTCTTGCAAAATAACGCTCATCCAGTTTTTTTGCAATATCATAACTGTCAATATTTCCACTAGGGCATACCGCCGATCCCTGACAGGCTGTAATCGTACGGACACGCGGTCCACACACACCCGGCTTACATCCCCCGGTTGCCAGCACTTCCTTAACTTCTTCTACATCGTCAAGTTTGATAAATGGGATTTCCACACTCTGACGGGAAGTCAGATGTACGTGTCCGTCTCCGTATTTTTCTGCAACCTTTGCGATAATCTGTAAATTCTCTGCTGTAAGATTTCCACCTACCACAGCCAGCCGCAGGGAAAAATTATTTTTTTGTTTCTGGCGCATAAATCCGCCTTTTTTCAATGTAGCATAATCAACAGCCATTACTCTCTCCTTTAAACCTTGTGTATTTTTCTTTGTTTATCCGGCGGTATTTTGGATTGCTGCTGTAAAATCCTGCTTCAGATCTTCGATATCCTCAATACCGACACTTATTCTTATCATATCATCAAATACGGCAGCGTCAATCTTTTCCTGCTCGGTTGAGTGTGCCGCCAGTGTGGATTCCGGATGCACGATCAGTGTCTTGGTATCTCCGATGTTGGATACGATCTGTGGAATCGTCAGCGCATTCATGATTGCAAAAGCGCGCTCTTTGCTTCCCACGCGAATGGTTAAAATTGCTCCAAATCTTCCATCCAGCAACTGCTTTGCCACACCGTTCCACGGACTCGATGCAAGTCCCGGATAGTTTACGCTGATTCCCGGAATGGTTTCCAGATAAGCCGCAAGCTGCATTGCGTTGTCACACGCCCGCTCCATACGAAGCCCCAGTGTCTCCATACCAAGCAGATTATAGTATGCAGTCTGCGGCGCCATACAGGCTCCCATGTTGCGGAACAATCCGTTTCTCAGTTTTGCAGTAAAGGCAAATTTTGCAAACTTTTTATAGTCTTTCATGCCCGGATACCGCTCCAGATCCCATTTGAATCTTCCCGCATCGGTGATCACACCACTGATGGCACTGCTGTTGCCGTTGATGTATTTGGATGTGGAATTGATTACGATGTCTGCGCCAAGTTCGAGCGGACGAACGAGAAACGCGGTAGCTACCGTATTGTCGATCATGAGCGGAAGATTGTGCCGCTTTGCGATCCCTGCAAGTGCCGGGATGTCGGTCACATCCAGCTTTGGATTGCCAATCGTCTCCGCGAAGATGACTCTCGTCTTATCCGTGATCTTGGATTCGAGATCTTCCAGATCATTCGTATCTGCAAAAATTGTTGTAATCCCAAACGCTTCCAGATCGTGGTAAAGATCAATCGTTCCTCCATACAGGCTGGTGCTTGTGATGATCTCATCACCACTTCCTACGATATTCAGAAGGGCATTGGTAATTGCCGCCATGCCGGATGCACAGGCAACGGATGCCACACCTTTTTCCAGAACCGTCATGCGTTCTTCAAATGCTGCGATGGTCGGGTTATTGATTCTTGTGTAAGAATATCCAGCAGCTTTGTTGTGAAACAGCTTCTCATGCTGCTCTGCCGATGGCTGAAAGAAAGCACTGGACTGGTACACCGGGGTAAGTGTGGCTCCGGTCACCGGATCTCCGGTTTTTGTACCATGTAGTAGTTCTGTGTTGAATCCCATTTCATTTCCCCTAATTCATACTTATCTAATAGGTTTAATATGTTATAGTTAATATACCGCAATCATACCCTATTGTCAACCTTTTATTTCCACTTATTTTTCCAGCAAAAAAATCCCCGCTGGTGAAAACCAGCAGGGATTCCATTCTCATAATAAAATTACTATTCTGTCCAGTGCTCATCCTTAAATACGATGCGGCGGTAAGTCTCAAAATCAACCCACTTATTAAAGAAGTTCTCAGAAATCTCACTGCCCTCTGCGGAAAGCTCCTTCTTGAACGCATCCACATCTGCGGCACTTGTTACATGAACTGCAAATCCACGGCCGTTGACGACAGGCACATCGTTGTATGCAAAGTCAGCAAGCGGAATAATTGCAGTAACCTTCTGGTCACGGATGGATACCGCTACCTGCTCACGCAGAACAACCACATCAAAGCTGTCCGGATACTGATACGTCTCACCCTTGACCGGAATCACATCACCGATCGTGTAAGTTTTATCGGAAGGCTGTACCTTAAAGACGTTCATAGCCTCAAGGTCATAGTAATATTCCTCGAAGATATCTCCGTTTGCCTTGAGATTTCCGTGGGCAAATGCGCATTTTAAGTCTTTCGTCTCATCGAGCGTTGGATTTTCCACAACACCACATGCGGAGGTCATGTTGGAAATACGGTCGATCAGGATCAGTTCTCCCAATGTCTTATGCTTTGCAAAAGCATCAATGACGATCTCTTCCTGCAATACCAGATCGCAGACCGCAATCTCGTTCTTGCGCAGGCGGCCAACCGGAATAAATTCACCGGTGTTGACATCAATCTTGTACTGGATATTCTTTAAGATACCCGGAATCGTACGTGTACCGAGTTTTACGAGATAATCTTTGCCGACGGTCAGTTCCTCATCGTCCATCCAGAGGATTGTTGCGGTAAATTTCTTGCTGACCGGAAGCTTCGTATCTTTTGCGAGAACACATCCGCGGGATACATCCACTTCCTTGTCAAGCTGGATGGTAACTGGACGGCCTGCATCTGCAGTCTGTGCATCTTTATCTCCGACTAAAATGCTCTTTACTTTTGCATGCTCATTGCTTGGCAGAGTCACGATTGTATCACCGACCGATACAGCGCCACTCTCGATCTGTCCCTGGAAACCACGGAACGTGTGATCCGGACGGCAGACACGCTGTACCGGCATATAGAAGCCTTCCTCCTGCTTCTTTTCGCTCACATCGATATTCTCTAAGTAAGCAAGCAGTGGCTCCTGCGTGTACCATGGCATATTGTCGGAATGGGTGGTGACATTGTCACCCTCGGTTGCAGATACCGGAATGATCTTGACACTTGCTAAATGCAGTTCCTTGGAAAGTTCCTGAATTTGGTCAACAATCTCCTTGAAACGCTCCTCACTGTAATCGACAAGATCCATCTTATTTACAGCAAATACAAAGTAACGGATTCCCATCAGTGCACAGATTCTGGCATGTCTTCTGGTCTGTACGAGCACTCCCTGCTTTGCATCCACAAGGATAACGGCAAGGTCTGCAAAGGATGCACCGACTGCCATGTTTCTGGTGTACTCCTCATGTCCTGGTGTATCTGCAACGATAAAACTTCTCTTTTCGGTGGTAAAATAACGGTATGCCACATCAATGGTGATACCCTGTTCACGCTCTGCCATCAGTCCGTCCAGAAGGAGGGAGTAATCGATTGCGCCGCCGCGGCTTCCTACTTTGGAATCCAGCTCCAACGCTTTCTCCTGATCTGCGTAAAGCAGTTTGGAATCGTATAAAATATGTCCGATCAGTGTGGACTTTCCATCGTCTACACTACCGCAGGTAATAAATTTCAATAATCCGCTCATTTTAGAAATAACCCTCCCTCTTTCTTCGTTCCATGCTGCCGGCTGCCTCGTTGTCAATGACACGGGTGGTCCGCTCAGACTCTACAGCACTCAAGGTCTCGTCAATAATCTCATCTAATGTGGTCGCGTTGGATTCGATTCCACCGGTCAGTGGATAGCATCCCAAGGTACGGAAACGCACATTCTTGTATTCAATTTTCTCACCCGGACGAAGTTTCAGACGATCATCATCCACCATGATAATCTGTCCGTCACGCTCAATCACCGGACGCTTTGCTGCAAAATACAGCGGCACGATATCGATGTTTTCTCTCTTTATGTACTCCCAGATATCCGTCTCAGTCCAGTTGGAAATCGGGAACACACGAATACTCTCACCCTTGTTGATCTTGGAGTTATAAAGTTTCCACATCTCCGGTCTCTGGTTCTTCGGGTCCCATGCATGATTCTCATTACGGAAAGAGAAAATTCTCTCTTTTGCACGGGATTTTTCCTCGTCACGACGTCCGCCGCCGAATGCTGCAGTAAATCCGTATTTATTCAACGCCTGTTTTAATGCCTGTGTCTTCATGATGTCGGTGTACTGGCTGCCGTAATCAAACGGATTGATGCCACGCTTTACACCGTCCTCGTTGATATACTCGATCATGTTAATCCCCAGTTTCTTTGCCGTCTCATCACGGAACTGAATCATTTCCTTGAATTTCCATGTCGTGTTCACATGTAAAAATGGGAATGGTGGCTTCTCCGGATAAAACGCCTTCATTGCAAGATGAAGCATTACCGAACTATCCTTTCCTATGGAATAAAGCATTACTGGTTTTTCACACTCTGCTGCTACCTCGCGGATAATATAAATTGCTTCCGCTTCGAGCGCATCAAGATGAGATAATTGACTCATGATCTTCCTCCTTAATATTTATTCGAATCCTTTTTATTCACAACAATTGTTTCTATTGTACCATCTGTTTTTTTAATTCGCCAGTGTAACAGATCTCCTTCCGTATGAACGGTCATCTGGCTTCCCATGCCGCCGATGTCGGCACCCAGGTAATAGGAAATTGCCTCAAACGGACACTCCTTGATACAGGAGGCACATCCCCAGCAGTCCTTCGGATACCGGATCACGGCTTTTTTGTCTTCGCCGCGCACGATCAGGCTTCCCGGACAGACATCCAGACATTTTCCACATGCCCTGCATTTCATGGAATCAATCGCGATGCTCATAGGTTTCTCCTCCTTTCACCAGATCTCTGCGGATCATCGTAATCTGGTCCCCGTTCTTTTTCGAGTTTACATAGCAGAGCCATGCATCACTCTTCTCCGGATAATCCAGATTCTCCGCGAAACTGTGCCAGCGTGTCTCCTTGCGTGCACGCAGATGTGCGATCACAGTCAGGCACACGGTCAGGCGTTCTTTCAGCTCATAGATAAACATCAGCTCATGCATATCGGCTGCCGCAAGTCCTTTTGCAAGGATCTGCAGTTTCTTTATTTTTTCTTCCGCCATGGCAAGCTGCTTTTCGTTGAACTGGTAATGGGTTCCGATTCCGCCTGCATACTGTTCCATGACTTTCTGCATGGCTTCCTCGAGTTCCTCAACGGTAAATGCCGGGTCCTGCTTTGTGAGAAATGCATCATACTCGGCAATTTTATTTTCAAGAACCGCTTCTTCATCAGAAGCCGCCGTATCTGCCACCTGTTCTTCGTTTAATTTCTGCACGATGGAATGGGCTGCGATCTCGCCCTCCACCAGTGCGCCGGTTACATATTTCTGTGGACAGCCGCCTGCCACATCTCCGGCAGCATAGAGTCCGTGGATCGTTGTCTCTCGTTCAGTGTCTACCCAGTAACCGCTGGCGGTATGACCACCTACGATGTACGGCTCGGTTCCCTCGATTTCCACGTTCTGTTCGCTTGGATTTTTCCCGGATTCCACCCACTTGAGTGTCTGTCCCGGCGCCATGTTTAAGTATGCTTTTAAGAGCGATTCATCCTGTTCTGCGGAGATGCCTTCGGTGCGAAGATAACATGGTCCGCGTCCCTGTACATTTTCTTGAACAGTTCCGTACACACGCTGGGAAGTAGTCAGACCGTATTTTGTCTCATACACTTCTCCGTGTGCGTTGATCTGCTTTGCTCCGACACCCTGTGCAATCGTTCCGGTCGGAGCGATCGTATCTTTACAGCGCAGGGCGATGAAGCGCATCTCAAATGTGGTCATCTCGGCTCCGGCTTCCATTCCCATGGCATATCCGGCACCGGTGTTAAACGGCGGATACCACATTTTATGACGGGAAAAACCCGGATTGTTCGGGCGGTAAAGTCCTGCGGCTCCTCCGGTTGCGATCAGCACTTTTTTTGCGCGGATCTCGTAGGCCGTACCGTCTGCAATGGAAAAACCGACGGCTCCTTCGATCTTATTATTGTTTACCAGATAATCGGTGATGTTTAACTGGTTGATGACGGTCACATCGTCTAATTTGCTGACAGCATCTGCAAGAAGCGGCTTGAAGTTTTCGCCGTTGATCTTGATATTGCGGTTTCCTCTTGCCACATACTCGCCGTTTTCGTCTTTTAAGATGACCAGACCAAGCTGTTCCATTTTGGCGGTCACACGGTTGAGTCCTTCGGACATGGTCAAAAGCAGATCCGGCCGGACGATGCCGTCGGCATCTTTTGTGGCGTAGTCCACGTAATCCTGCGGAACATGACCTTTGGTGATATAGGCATTGAGCGCGTTGACTCCGGCTGCCAGACAGCCGCTGCGCTTGATGTTGGCTTTTTCTGCTATGATTATGGAATAATCGGATTGTTCACGGATGGTCATTGCCGCGTAGCAGCCTGCTGTGCCGCCCCCGATGATGAGGACATCCGTATGGAGTATTTTTTTCCCCTCGATTTTCATAAGTAATCCTTCCTTGTGATTAAATGTAGAAGACCTCGCCTTCCTGCATTTCCTTATTTTCTACAAGATAGGTCTGGTTTTCATCAAATATATACAGGCGGTAAATTAAGACATATACCTGTTCTCCAATTTCAACCGGATCTTTTTCAAGTAAGCGCTCGGTGACGATCGGGATACCTCCCACATCAACGACAACATCCAGATGATTTCCTCGGAATATCACATCTTTTACGATTCCACGCTCGGCGGCACTCATGTGCTGCGGTGGCTCGCTTCTGGACATGCGGACAAATTCTGGACGGATAACTGCGTGGGTTGCGCCCTCGACCGGATCAAATCCAAGCAGACGCTCATAATGCTCTACGATCGAGGAACGGCCGATAAACTGTGCCACGAACGGGGTGTCCGGTGATTTATAAATTTCCATCGGCGTTCCCATCTGCTCGATATGTCCATGGTTTGTGATGATAATCTCATCGGCCACCTCGACGGCTTCATCCTGATCATGGGTGACAAAAATGCTTGTAATGCCAAGCTTTACAACCATCTCGCGAAGCCAGTTGCGAAGTTCGGTGCGGACTTTTGCATCGATTGCCGCAAACGGCTCATCGAGAAGAAGTACCTGCGGATTCGGTGCCAGTGCGCGGGCAAATGCCACTCGCTGACGCTGCCCACCGGACAACTGGTTCGGATAACGCTTTTCCATTCCGCTTAATCCGGTCAGTTCCAGCAGTTCGGTCACGCGCTTTTTGATTTCTTTTTTCGGCACCTTGGCAAGTTCGAGACCAAAAGCTACGTTGTCGTAGACGGTCATATAACGGAACAATGCATAGTTCTGAAAAACAAAACCGATGCCTCGTTTTGCCGCCGGCACATCGTTGACACGCTGCCCGTCAATATAGATATCGCCGCTGTTTGGTGTCTCAAGCCCCGCGATCATGCGAAGCAGTGTGGTCTTTCCGCTTCCGGAAGGTCCAAGCAGTGCGACTAATTTTCCTTTTTCAATGCCAAAGCTGACATGGTCGGAAGCCCGGAAGTTTCCGTAATTTTTACAAATATCTCTCATTTCCACGTACATAGCCTGACTCCTTACTGTATGCCTTTACTGTTTTTGCTTCTGTATTCAAAAATGTTTCTGAGTATCAGCACGATCACCGCAATAATGACCAGAATGGAAGATACCGCAAATGCGGAGGTGATGGAAGTATCCGTCCCCGACATATATAAGGCATCAATCTCCAGCGGCAGGGTAAATGTCTGCCCTCTGGTCTTTGAGAGTGCATTGACTGCTCCAAACTCGCCTAACGCACGCGCCGTACATAAAATGATACCATAGATCAGTCCCCATTTCATCTGGGGAAGGGTAATTTTCCGGAAAATCGTAAATCCCCCGGCTCCCATCAATGCTGCAGCCTCTTCTTCGTCTTTGCCCTGTGCATTTAAGATCGGGATGATCTCACGCGATACAAACGGGAAAGTGACAAAAATTGTGGCAAGCACCACACCCGGTAACGCAAACGTAATGCGGATGTTTGTTCCGAAAAACTGGTTGATCGCCCGGATTGCCGGATACGTCCAGCCGAGTCGTCCGAAGGTCATCAAAAAGGCAAGACCTACAATGACGGGAGAGATCGAAAACGGGATATCGATCAGCGTGGCAAGCACCTGTTTCCCACGGAAAGAAAACTTTGTCAGAAGCCATGCCGCCATGATTCCGAAAAACGTATTGACAACTACCGCGATCACAGTTGCAAGCAATGTAACCAAAAGAGCCGAACGCACATATTCGGTTGTGATCGCCTGCAGATAAAAAGCAAATCCTTCTTTCAACGCACTAAAGAGAATCGAAAACAGGGGAAGAATCAGCATAACAAATATGAAAAGAACGCTGATGGCTATTAAGATGTATTTCGTACTTTTCTTTTGTTCCATAAAAACGAACTTCCTTTCTTAAAACAAACTGGCTGGTTTCCCGTTGTACTTACACATTGTTGGTTCTGGCTGCCTGTTTCATCTGTACGATATTCACAGCAAGCAGTAAAACAAACGATAAAATCAACATTACCAGCGCGATTGCCGTGGCACTCGCATAATCAATATACCCAAGCTTCTGCATGATCACATAGGAGATCACCTGCGTATGTTCCCTTGCACTGTTTCCGGATATGTAAATGACACTTCCGTACTCACCAATCCCTCTGGCAAAGGCAAGCCCAAATCCGGTTAAAACCGGGGGCATCATCTCCGGCAGAAGCACTCTGCGGAAGGTCTGAAACCGGTTGGCTCCAAGCATAAATGCCGCTTCCTCATACTGTCCGTCGAGTTTTTCAAGCACCGGCTGCACGGCACGGATGACAAACGGAATTCCGACAAACACCAGTGCAATGACCAGTCCCAGATGTGTGTAGGATACTTTGATGCCAAGTTTTGCAAGCGGAGTCCCGAGGATTCCGTTTTCGGAATACATTTTAGAAAGTGTGATACCTGCTACCGAAGTCGGCAGTGCAAACGGAAGCTCAATACAGCCATCGAGGATACGTTTTCCCGGAAACTCATATCTTACAAGCACCCAGGCAATGATCACACCGAACACACTGTTTATAAGTGCCGCAATAAACGAACATCCGATGCTGGTCGCAAATGCATGCCGCACGGTCGGCTTCGTGATCAGGGACCAGAACTCTGCCGGACGCAGTTTTAATGCGGAAACCATCACAGATGCCAGCGGGATCAGCACAATCAGGGAAAGCATTGTCACTGTAATTCCCAATGTGAGGTGATACCCCGGTATCACACGTACTTTTTTTGTCTTATTCGTTGCCGTAGATTTCATCAAACATTGCTCCATCGTCAAAATAGTTCTTATATGCTTCGTTCCAGCCGCCGTAATCTTTGATCGTATATAATTTCACATTCAGGTCAAAACGGTCGGAAAATTCCTTCAGAATTGATTCATTGCTCGGACGGTAACCATACTCTGCCGCCAGCCGCTGCGCATCATCGGTGTACAGATAATTCAGGTACTCGCGGCTCACTTCCTGCGTGCCATTGGCATCTGCGTTGTCATCCACAATCGCCACACTCGGCTGTGCCAGAATACTGACACTCGGCGTAATCATCTCATATTCATCCGGATAACTTTTCATCGTGGTAATTGCCTCATTTTCCCACGCGATCAGTACATCCCCTTTCTGGTTTTCCACAAATGTGGTAGTGGAACCGCGTGCTCCGGAATCCATGACGGAAACCTGCGAGTAAAGTTTCTGCAGAAATGCTTTCTGTTCCTTCTCATCATCGGTCTGCTCCTTTATATAGGAAAGTGCTGCTAAAAAGTTCCAGCAGGCACCACCACTGCTCTTTGGGTCCGGGGTGATGATCTCGACCTTTTTATTCACCAGATCGTCCCAGTCTTTGATCTGTTTCGGATTGCCTTTCCGGACGAGGAAAACAATCGTCGAAGTGTATGGGGAACTGTCATCGGCAAATTCCTGTTCCCAGCCTTTTTCAATCAGTCCGGTCTGCTCGATCAGTGTGATATCATGCTCCAGTGCCAGTGTCACGACATCGACGTTACATCCCTCCACAACGGAACGCGCCTGTGCACCGGAACCTCCGTGGGATTGAATAATATTCACTTCTTTTCCCGTTTTTTCCTTATAATATTTCTCAAACAGAGGATTATATGCTTCATAAAATTCTCTTGTCGGATCGTAGGAGACGTTGGTGATTGTCCGTACATGACTTTTTTTGCTTCCGCATCCGGTACATCCAATCAACAGAATTGCCGCCATGGACAGTACCGCTATTTTCTTTACCATTGAAAATAATTTTCGCTTCATGTTTCCGCCTCCCTTGACTTTCGTTTATCATACCCCTTAATTCCTATCATGTCAATAGGTATTGTAGGAATAATTTTCCTTTCTTTTTATAGTACCATGGAAAAATTGAATTTTACTTGAATCTCAATGCGGAATTTTTTATGGACAATGAAATGGCTGGTTAACGGCATGGTCTGGGAGTCTTTGGGATTTGGCAGAAGGGACGGATTTGCGGGGATTGTTTTAAATATAAGTTTTTTCGATGCGACGGAAGAAGGGGGACATTCTCTTTCTACAGGCGCTCCCGGAAGGAAATGCGTGCAATGAGCGTTTACGGTAAAGTGATAAATACTTTGGAATCCTGACATGCTAATAGGTGGAAATTTCATTGCCGGTATTTTGTGAAACAATAGTTCTATTAAAGCCTTTATATGTTCGGGCATTATAAACTTATAAATAAAGGATGGGTTCTATATAATCAAAATTCATAGGAAAGATGTCATCGTGGTATCTATCCCAATAAATTTCATGTAAAAAATACCATTGCGGTACCTATATATTGAAAATTTAACATTCAGATACCGGAAAGTCTCTATAGATCAAAAATTGCTTCTTCAGATACCGCTTTTTCTAAAAAAACGGTATCCGAAGAAGCAATTTTTACTATATAGGTGACATTTTCTGATTTCAAGCATTAAAATTTCGGAAAACCGTCACCTAAAACTTTAATTTTTCATCTATAGATACCCGGCCTTATCATCAAGTGATTTAACAGGGTATTTTTATGTTTATTCCAGTTCATGGGATTCGTAGCTCCTTTTGAGGCGTCCCCT
>PPYF01024791.1_pt1 | contig 16816 bp, 16 predicted proteins | sample 1559871 | NCBI WGS metagenome assembly PPYF01 (sample SAMN08240021, study PRJNA423297) | Human gut metagenome, whole genome shotgun sequencing project.
GTTATGACGCGTGAACTGGTAAATCTTCTCTTGAAAAAAGGAGCAAAGATGGCAGCTGTCTTTTCTGGAAATGAGAGAGAAGGTTACCGATATGTGCTCGGAAGCCGCAGCCTGGATGTCAGGGAAAATGGAAAGCTTCTCAACGAAGCGTTTCATGGACGCGGGGGAGGAAAGCCGGAGATGGTGCAGGGAACTGTACAAGGGAAAAGAGAAGAGATTGAGGTGTTCCTGAATTGTAGATAGAAATAGAGAAGAAAAATATCTGCTAAAACAGATGGACGAGAGACAGAAAAGCAGAAAGAAGAGAGGAGACTGGATGAAGCAGAGAAGTATTTTAGGGCGAGTGGCTGTTCCGCTTTTGATCTATTATGGAATATCGCTCGTCATTACGATGTTTGCAAGCGCCATTGTTGCCGGACTGAAGATGCCACAGTATCTGAATGGTCAGGTCGAGTATGCACAGATGGTAACCGAGATGACCAATGAGATTTTAAAGTATACGACTATCATCACTGGAGTGACAGCAATTGTAGCGATACCGATATTTTGGTGGATGTTCCACAAAGATAACCGGATCAGAAGACAGATGGGGATGGCTGAACCAGCGAAAGCCTCACCGGTAAAATATGTCTGGATTGTTATACTTGGTGTGGCGGCTTGTGTGGCGCTGAACAATATTCTTACGTTGAGCAATCTTGCGATGATTAGCTCTTACGAAGAAACTGGGGCAAATTTTTATAAGGTGAACATTGTGGCACAGATTATCTGTCTGGGGATTCTGACGCCGATTGCAGAAGAACTTGCTTTTCGCGGTTTGATTTTTAAACGTTTGCGGGAAGTAATGAACATGAAACGAGCTATTTTGATCAGTGCACTGATTTTTGGAATTTATCATGGCAATCTTGTTCAGGCAGTTTATGGAGGTGTGTTGGGTGCCCTGCTTTCATATGCTTATGAAAAATACGGATCGATCAAAGCGCCGATACTTGCACATATGGTATTAAATCTGACCTCTGTGATCTTGTCAGAAATCGGTGGATTTAGTTGGATGTTTGAACAACCGATGCGAATGGGAATTGCAACAGTTGCATGTGCAGCAATCTCTGCGACAATGTATGTTATGATTCAGAGAATCGGGCAGGGAGAAGCAGACCAAACATCATCAGAACAGCAATAAAGATTGAAAAAACAGAATTGCAAAATGTCCTGCGGGAATCAGAAGATTTCCAGCAGGACATTTTGCATAGCGAGAAGAGAATCGGAACTATTTTGCAGGAACAATTTCCAACCAGTATCCATCAGGATCTTCAATAAAGTAGATTCCCATTGCTTCGTTTTCGAAACAGACACATCCCATTTCTTTATGTTTTGCGAGAGATTCTTCGTAACAGTCTGTCTCAAAAGCAAGGTGAAATTCGTTGTCACCAAGATTGTATGGTCGGTCCCAGTCACGAAGCCATGTAAGTTCTAACTGGTGAGAGGTTTTGCTGTCGCCAAGATACACCAGGGTAAAACTTCCGTCTTCTGCATGATGTTCGCGGACAACGTCAAGTCCGAGCGCTTCCTTATAAAAGGCAAGAGATTTTTCCAGATCTCTTACATTAAAATTATTGTGTACAAATTTAAAACTCATAGTCTGCCTCCTGAAATTTTTCTTTGAGTATAACTTGTCGGAGAAAAAATGTAAAGAAGTTTTCCGAATTTCAAAGTGAAGAATCTGTGAGAGAAAGGAGAAAGATGGGACGGAAAAATATTACAAAAATGTTAAAAGTTATTGCATTTTAGGTGAAAAGAAGCTATAATAGCCCATATGAGAGTAGATATTTGATCTAAAGCAATAAATTTAGAAAGTCAGGATAGGTATTTTATGTATAAGAAAAAGTTTGGAAAATTAGTGATTGTTTCATTAATGGCAGCAGCCTTAACAGTGACACCGGTATTTGCTGCACCGACAGTCAATGAATTACAGCAGAAGAAAGCAGAAGAGCAGAATAAAGTAAGTTCTCTGCAGGCAGAATTGACAGAACTTCTTACAAAGATGAGCGATCTGGAAGCAGATCTGATTGAAAAAGGTACAGAAGTGACTCAGGCAACAGCAGATTTGGAAGATGCACAGAAGAAAGAAGAAAAGCAGTATGAAGATATGAAACTTCGTATCAAATACATGTATGAAGAAGGAAATACTACATTTGTTGAGAAACTTTTGACAGCAGACAGTATTTCAGAACTTCTGAATCAGGCAGATTTTGTACAGAGTGTCCATTCTTATGACAGAAAAATGCTTCAGGAATATGTGGATACTAAACAGCAGATTGCAGATTTGAAAGCGACTCTGGAGACAGAGATGGCAAATATGGAGCAGTTGCAGGATGATTATGAAGGAGAAAAGCAGAATCTGAATGCAACAATTGAGACACATAGAGCAAATGTAGCAGATTTTGATGTGCAATTACAGGCGGCAGTTCAGGCAGCAGCAGAGGCGGCTGCTCAGAGAGAGGCAGAGCTTCAGGCTTCCGTAAATGAAATTACAGGTGGTCAGAATAATGGCAACACAGGTGGTCAGTCAGGAAATGTTGGAGGTTCCGGACAGAATAACAATGGAAATACAAGTGTGACACCACCGCAGGGTGGTTCTGGGGATACAACAGGTGGTGTAGAGCAGACACCAAGTGTACCAGAGATCCCACAGCAGCCAGAACAGCCGCAGCAACCACAACAGCCTGTGACTCCTCCGGTAGGAGATACAAGCGTAGGACAGGCGATCGTCAATGTCGCTTATGGATATCTTGGCATCCCATATGTATGGGGAGGAACGACAACAGCTGGATTTGACTGTTCCGGTATGGTGCAGGCAGCACATGCGGCAGTTGGAATCGGTCTTCCACGTGTCAGTGAAGCGCAGGGGGCATGTGGACAGGCAGTAGGAAGTATGGCAGAGGCACTTCCGGGTGATATTGTATGTTATGGTTATCATGTAGGAATTTATATCGGCGGTGGACAGATGATTCATGCACCAGAGCCGGGAGATGTTGTAAAAGTATCTTCAGTATACGGCTCTCCATGGTTTAGACGCTGCTGGTAATCAGAGAGAATAAAAAAGGATCAGAGAGCTTTCAAAAGTGTTCTGTATATTTGGAGAAACACGATGTGCTACTTGATAGTTGAAGAGGAGAGGGTTGAAGTTATCAACCCTCTTTTGTGTATTAACAGGAAATCATTCAAAAGAGAAAGGAAAACGTATGAGAAAGAGAATTGGGAAGACAGTTGTGGCAGTGACTTTAGTCGGTTCGATGGCGGTAACACCTGTATTTGCCGCTCCGGCAAAGGAAAATGAAAAACAGACGAAAGAAAGTTCCGTGTCAGATCTCCAAAGTGAATTGGAACAGGTGATGACAAAGATGGCAGACCTAGAGACAAAACTGATCGCAAAAGGAGAAGAGATCCAGAAAGCTTCCAAAGAATTGCAGCAGGCGGAAGAAAAATCAGCAAAGCAGTATGAAGATATGAAGTTACGTATTAAATACATGTATGAAGCCGGAGATACAGAACTTGAGAAATTTATCAATGCGGAGTCGGCCGGGGACGCATTGAATAAGGCAGAATATGTGCAGGCAGTTTATACTTATGACAGAGATAAACTTCAAGAATATGTTGATACGAAAAAAGAGATTGAGAATCTGAAGACTACATTGGAAAAGGATAAGGCATCTCTGGAGAAAATGAATACAGAACTGAATGTGAAGAAGGAGACATTGACAACGACTATCCAGACAAAGCAGGCAGAAGAACAGCAAGTACTTGCAGCTGCTCAGGCGGTAGCGGAAAAACGTCAGGCGGAAGGAAAAGCAGAGAAGACGGATAATCCAGAAAAAGAAGAAACAACACCTGCACAGCCAGATGAAAGTGTTCAAGAACAAGTACCGGTAGAGCCGGAGACACCGAGTGAACCGCAGACACCTGCACAGCCGGAGACACCGAGTGAACCGCAGACACCTGCACAGCCGGAGACACCGAGTGAGCCACAGACACCGGCAGAGCCGGAAACACCAAGTGAGCCACAGACACCGGCAGAGCCGGAAACACCAAGTGAGCCACAAATACCGACAGAGCCGGAGATGCCGAGCGAGCCACAGACACCGGCAGAACCGGAGACACCAAGTGAGCCACAGACACCGGCAGAGCCAGAGACGCCAAGTGAGCCACAGACACCGGAAGGAAATCAGAGTGTGGCACAGAAGATTGTAAGTGCGGCATATAGTTTCCTTGGAATCCCATATGTATGGGGAGGAACGACAACAGCAGGATTTGATTGTTCCGGTATGGTACAGGCGGCTCATGCGGCAGCAGGGATTTCTATTCCACGTGTTTCCTGGGATCAGGGAGCGGCAGGAGTTGAAGTATCTGCTTCGGAGGCACTTCCAGGAGATATTGTATATTATGGATGGCATGTGGGAATCTATATTGGAAATGGTCAGATGATCCATGCACCGGAAGAAGGAGATGTAGTAAAAATTTCAACGGTAGACTGGGCGGCGCATACATTTGTACGTTGCTGGTAATGGAGATAAGGATGGACGAAAGAGAGCGTTCATCCTTTTTTGTAGAAAAATTATTGCAGCTTATGGAGTAAAAATACATTTTGTATGAGCAATCGCGGTTTGTGAAAAGAAAATCGAATAGAATATTTTGAAGAAAATCCGGCAATCCTAATCAGGTAAAAGCAGGAGGAAGATTGCATGGAAGAGAATAAGAAAAAAATAATGGGGACATTGGAGGAGAATGTCGCTTATATGAATGAAGTTCTGCCTGTAAAAGAGAGTTTTGACCTTGTACAGAGAGATATTGTGATCGGCGGAAAGAAAAGCAGCTTTTTCTTTATCGACGGGTTTACAAAGGATGATACAATGCTAAAGATCATGACATCTTTTTTTTCAGTGACAGAAGAAAAAATGCCAGACAGTGCTACAGAGTTTTCCAGGTTGCTCGTACCTTACGTAGAGGTCGATACACTTTCTGAATTTGATGGGATCATCAAAAATTTGTTATCGGGGACTACTTGCCTTTTTGTAGATGGCTATGAAGCATGTATTGTGATTGACTGCCGCACTTATCCCGCCAGGGGAGTAGATGAGCCATACAATGACAAATCTCTGCGTGGCCCAAGAGATGGATTTGTGGAGACGATTGTTTTTAACACGGCGCTTATGAGAAGAAGAATCCGCGATCCGCATCTGATCATGAAAATGACAGAGATAGGAGAGAGTTCAAGGACCGATGTGGCGATTTGTTATATGGATGACCGGGTCGATCAAGAACTGCTGAAAAATCTGAACAGCAGATTGGAAAAAATTCATGTAGATGCTCTGCGGATGACGCAGCAGACGCTTGCGGAAGAACTGTTTAAGCGGAAGTGGTTCAATCCGTTTCCAAAATTTAAATTCACAGAGAGGCCGGATACAGCAGCGTCTTGTCTGCTGGAGGGAAAAGTTGTGATTCTTGTAGACAACTCCCCATCAGCGATGATACTACCGACGTCAATTTTAGATATGATCGAAGAGGCAAATGATTACTATTTTCCTACTATTACGAATGTGTATCTGAAAGTGTCACGTGCGTTGATCACAATTGCCACAGTGTTTGTTACACCATTGTTTTTACTATTTATGCAGAATCTTGAGTGGCTTCCGGAAGTGTTTGCGTTTGTGGCGATCAAAGATACAGTGAATATTCCACTGATTTTTCAGTTGCTCATTTTGGAACTTGCTATTGACGGACTTCGCTTGGCGGCAATGAATACACCAAGCATGCTGAGTACACCGCTCAGTGTGATCGCAGGAATCGTTATGGGAGAATTTTCAGTGCGCTCCGGATGGTTTAATTCTGAAGTGATGCTGTATATGGCGTTTGTCGCGGTTGCAAACTATACACAACCTAATTTTGAACTTGGATATGCGTTAAAATTTATGAGACTGTTACTTCTTGTTCTGACGGCAATGTTTAACTGGATCGGATTTCTTATAGGATGTGTGATCGTAATTGTTTCGATCGTTTGTAATAAGACGCTGTCGGGGAGAAGTTATTTGAGAATCAGTAAAAACTAAAAATTGACAAGTCAGGTGAAAGACAGCAGAAGGAATACGCTGCCATACAGACGAGGAAAGGCAAAGAAATCCAGAAGTGAAATGTGAAAAGTAAATAAAATATAGCGAAAGAATTGAATCGCATGAAAAAGATTGTTATAATAAAATACAGTGACAGATAGAACTGATATTTCTGAAGCCCCAGAAATATCAGTATTTATTTGTCCAAAAATTTTGGTAGCAGGGATGTCAGAGAAAAAAGAGAAAGGAAGAAGTTGAAATGGAACAAAGTAAAGATGAAAAACTGGGGACCGAGAAGCTTGGAAAACTCATTGTAAGTATGGCGCTTCCGGCAGTTGCAGCACAGCTGATCAACGTTCTCTATAACATCGTAGACAGAATTTATATCGGACATATAGCGGGACATGGAGATATGGCACTTACCGGTGTGGGGGTCACATTCCCGATCATTACTATTATTTCGGCGTTCAGTGCATTCGCCGGAATGGGAGGGGCACCGATTGCTTCTATTCATTTGGGAAAGAAAGATTATGAGGGAGCGGAAAAGATACTTGGAAACAGTACGAGTCTTCTGCTCTTGTTTTCAGTTGTGCTGACTGCATTCTTTATGATTTTTAAAACACCAATTTTATATGCATTTGGAGCAAGTGATAACATCATCTCATATGCGCAGGAGTACATTACGATTTATTTAGTGGGTACAGTGTTTGTACAGCTTGCAATCGGGCTGAATACATTTATCAGCGGTCAGGGAAATGCAAAAGTTGCAATGCTGTCCGTTTTGATCGGAGCAATAATTAATATTGTGTTGGATCCGATTTTTATTTTCTTATTTGATATGGGAGTGAAAGGTGCAGCGCTTGCCACAATTCTTTCTCAGGCAGTCAGTGCAGTTTGGGTAGTGAGATTCCTCATGTCAAAGAAAAGCATTATCCGTATCCGAAAAAAATATTTGAAACTAAGCAAAAAGATCGTAGGGGCAATTGCGGCAATCGGCATTTCCCCGTTTATTATGCAGAGCACAGAAAGCCTTGTGACGGTTGTATTGAACAATGGGCTTCAGAAATATGGCGGAGATCTGTATGTTGGAACGATGTCCATTCTGATGAGTGTGATGCAGTTGATCATTGTTCCGATTCAGGGTGTTTCACAGGGAGTGCAGCCGATCATCAGCTATAATTTTGGTGCAGGAAAGAGAGAACGGGTGATGGGCGCATTTAAGCGAATGCTTATTATCTGTCTGGCGGCATCGATGACACTTGGGATTTCAGCGATTGTTGGACCGGAATTCTTTGCGAGAATGTTTACAGATAAAAAAGAACTTGTGGATCTGACAGCAAGTGTCATGCCGGTATATTTCTTTGGAATTACGATTTTTGGGATCCAGATGGCATGTCAGTGCGCGTTTATCGCACTGGGGCAGGCAAAGTTATCACTGTTTGCGGCACTTTTGAGAAAGGTGATTTTGCTCGTGCCATTGGCAATCATTCTCCCGAAATATTTCGGAGTGTCCGGAATTTACTATGCAGAACCAATTGCGGATATTATTGCAGTATTTGTGACGAGTGTCTTATTTTTGACGATCACAAGAAAGTTTTTGCGTAATTGCGGAAATAATGATATGATGGGGAAAAGAAAACAATAGGAGGCCCATCTATGAGAGAATATGTGATAACAACGGACAGCACAGTCGATCTTCCAAAAGAATATTTAAGAGAACATCAGGTACAGGCAGTTTCGCTTTCCTATGAGATAGAAGGGGAGACTTATGAGGATCTAAATGGTCTGGAACCGGCAGTTTTTTATGAAAAAATGCGAAATGGGGCAATGCCGACGACTTCTCAGGCAAATCCAGAACAGGTGAGAGAGTTGTTCGAGGGAATATTGAAAGAAGGAAAAGACATTCTCCACATTGCTTTTTCTTCCGGGTTGAGTGGAAGTTATAATAGCGCAAGGATCGCGGCAGAAGAACTGAAGGAAATGTATGGAGGGGCAGAAATTTGCGTGATTGATTCCCTCTGTGCATCGGTCGGAGAAGGGTTATTATATCACAAAGCGAGATGCATGAAGGAAAAAGGCAAAACTTTGCAGGAAGTAGCAGCATGGGTGGAGAAAAACAAGTTACATATCTGCCATAATGTTGCGGTGGATGATCTGAATCATTTGTATCGAGGAGGGAGACTTTCCAGAACGTCAGCGGTGGTCGGGTCTATGATCAATATCAAGCCGTTCATCCACATGGATGAAAATGGGAAGCTTGTTCCGATCGGAAAGGTCAGAGGGCGTAAAAAATCATTGAATATTCTGGTGGATGCGATGGCAGAGCAGATCAAGGGATATGAGGAAGAGAACGATGTGATCATGATCAGCCATGGAGACTGTATAGAAGATGCCAGATATGTGGGGAAATTGGTAGAAGAGCGGTTTGGGATCCACAATATTTTGATCAATTACGTCGGAACAGTTATCGGCTCTCATACCGGGACAGGAGTTGTAGCGCTCTGTTTTATGGGAAACAAACGATAGAGAAAATAGAAAGACGGGATGCTGAGGGGCAAATATTTTGCTCATACGGTATCCTGTTTTTGTATGTGAGCGGTATATCCCAGGACAGAGTGGTATATCCTAGAACAAATAGAAGGAGTTTTGGAAACAATCTAATAAGTTTCAAAAAAGTAGTTGACAGTCTGTGGAGAATGTAGTATGATACATCTTGTGTAAAACGAAAAAGAAAGTAGAGTATCCACTCTCACCGCAGCACAATCGGGTGACTTCGGTTAATATAAGAACTGTCACTTTCGTAAATGTAGAAAGTTATAGGATTGTATTGTGTGGATAGTCGAAGCTATTCACTTTTTTTTGCGTTAAAAGAGTATGAGAGATTAGTTTATGGAGGTGCACGACTATTAGCGATTTAATGATTAATGAGCAGATCAGAGACAAGGAGATTCGTCTGATCGGGGAAGATGGAGAACAATTAGGAATCATGTCAACAAGAGAAGCTATGAAATTAGCAGCAGAAGCAGAGCTTGACTTGGTGAAGATAGCTCCAACAGCAAAGCCACCGGTTTGTAAGATTATCGACTATGGTAAATACAAATATGAGTTGACAAGAAAAGAAAAAGAAGCAAAGAAGAAACAAAAAACGGTGGATGTCAAAGAAGTGCGTTTATCACCTAATATTGATACAAATGATTTGAATACGAAAGTAAATAACGCAAAGAAATTTATTCAAAAAGGAAATAAAGTCAAAGTGACATTACGTTTTCGCGGAAGAGAGATGGCACATATGCAGACAAGTAAGCATATTTTAGACGATTTTGCAGATATGTTAAAGGATATTGCAGTCGTAGAGAAGCCAACGAAACTCGAAGGCAGAAGTATCAGCATGGTTTTAACTGAAAAACGTTAAAAATAAATAATCTACATTTAAGGAGGAAAAACATCATGCCAAAAATAAAAACAAGTAGAGCAGCAGCAAAACGTTTCAAAAAAACAGGTACAGGAAAATTAAAAAGAAATAAAGCTTACAAGAGCCATATCTTAACTAAGAAATCTACAAAGAGAAAAAGAAATCTTAGACAGGCAACTATCACAGATGCTACTAATGTTAAGAATATGAAGAAAATCTTACCATACTTATAAGATTTGAAGAATTGAAGGAGGATTAGAAAGACATGGCAAGAATTAAAGGCGGAATGAACGCTAGAAAAAAACACAATAGAACATTAAAGCTGGCGAAAGGTTACAGAGGAGCCAGATCTAAACAATACAGAGTTGCAAAACAGTCAGTGATGAGAGCACTCACATCTTCTTACGCAGGAAGAAAAGAGCGCAAACGTCAGATGAGACAGTTATGGATCGCTCGTATCAACGCAGCTGCAAGAATCAATGGATTATCTTACAGCAAATTTATGTACGGTTTAAAATTAGCTGGAGTTGAGATGAACAGAAAGATCTTAGCTGATATGGCAATCAATGATGCACAGGGATTTGCTACATTAGCAGAAGTTGCAAAATCTAAATTAGCTTAATTTTGAGATAGAAAATCAATCAGATTTTAAAGAGAGGCAGCGTACCACAAACGTGGAATACGCTGCCTTTTTATAATGCAAAGAAAAAAATCACTTTTTATGTTTCCTGTTATCGGAAGGAGGGAGTACGTCAACGAGTTTCTCAATCAACTGTTTCTTGACATATACATCAAAACTTAATGTACAGATAAAAGAAAACAGACGGAGAAATTCACGATTCTCCTCATCCGCATCAGAAAAGGTTTCAGAAGAAGTGCGGTAAATTTCTGTAATATCTTCTTTCAGATGATCGATGCGGGATTTCTCAAGGCTGCACACCTCCTCGTAGAGATCTGTGAACGACAGTTCCTTATCTGTGTGGAAGTAGTTCTCTGTGATCGGTTTGAGCAATGTCTCAATATCTTTGATTGATAAAATATTTTTAAAATAATAGATAAAAATGAGAACCATCACATGCTCTTTAGAATACTTTTTCTTCAGAGGAGGTGGGAGAAGTTCATTCTTTGCATAGTTGTTGATCATTGTTTTTGTGAGAATCTTATCGTCTTCATATCGCTTGGAGGATTTCATGTGGTCATTCATAAAAGTTGTGACTTGATCCATATATAGGTCGATATTTGGAATCTCATCTGCCTTTACATAGTCAATTCTTGAAATACTTTCTAAAATACTGTTTAGGATATCTTCTGTGTTAATTGTCATGTCATCACCTCATAGTCTTAGTATATAGTATTGAAAACGAGGAAGCAACATAAATATAGGTGGTTTTAAGAAAACTATTGGATCAAATCCGGATGATAGGTACGAAAAACTGTATTTCAGTCAGGAAGCTTGAAATACAGTTTGGGGAAAGCGTATAATGGCGATAGAAAGGAAAGGGAAGAAGAGATGCCAAAGATTGCAGTATGTGATGATGACAAAGAGAGCGTCATACGGTTAAAAGAGATGATTTTATCAGCCGGTATCTCAAAAGAGATAGACTGCTATGAGAGCGGTGAGAAATTAGTGGAATCCGATCAGAACTATGACATTCTTTTTCTTGACATTGATATGGATGGGATGAATGGCATTGAGACGGCGAAGATTCTCAGGGAAAAGGACAAGAATGTAAAAATTATCTATGTGACAAGTTATGCGGAATATGTGCATTACGCTTTTGCGGTTCATGCATTTGCCTATCTCTTGAAACCGGTGAGCCAGGAGCAGGTAAAAGCACAGCTGCAGGAGGCGATTTCCTATTATCAGAAGAGGAAAAAAGAAGATGAGATCAGTATTCGATTTGAGACAAAGGATGGGTCAGAACTTGTAAGGATCAATGATATTTACTATTTTGAATACCGGGAACGCCGAGTGTATGTAAAGACAAAAAAGGAAAATCTGATCATTCGCGGAGGGATCCGAGAGATTGCTGAGCGGATGAAAGGATACGATTTTGCAGTGCCTCATAAAAGTTTTGTAGTAAATCTTTTTTATGTCAAAGCGGTGAAAGGGTATGATATCCGGATGATGGATGGCAGTCTGATCCCGCTTTCTCAGAAAAAATCAACAGAATTTCGGTCACTGCTGAATAAATTCCTTGCAGGGTGTATTTAAGATGATCTGTCGTAAGAAATACAGGAAGAGAGGTGGGAATGGTTTTGGCCGTAAATGTATGGTTGAATTTCGTAGAATTAATCGTAATCCAGACGATGATCTATTATTTTTTAAGTTGCCTTCCGAGAAACATCCATAGACCGAAATGGTGCTATCTGGTGGTATTTTTTCTGCATAGCATGACATTTTGTTATGTGATTTATCGGTGGGGAAATGCAGGGGCGGGAGCACTGATAACAGTGGCTGGATGTATACTGGCCTGCTATTTTCTATTTACCACAGACCAGATACAGATGTTTTACAGCTGCGTATATGTGACAGTGTTGATCCTATGTCAGGGGATTGTCATATATGGTCTGGGAAGCATCTATGCACGCCTAGGTTTGTTTATTACTTACCGGGAGGCAAATGTGATGATCCTTTTGAAGATTGTGGCAGAGATTTTTGTGACAAAATGTTTCGTGTGGATTTCCCGAAGAAGAAGAGCGAGCAGTCTGACAAAGTTTCAGTATATAGTTTTTTTGATCGTTCCGGTATTCAGTATAGTGTATTTCTATTCCATCTGCGTGTTCTCGGGAATCTATGTTCAGCTTTACGGGATGGAGCTTGTAGTCTTTAATATTGTATTGCTGCTTGTGATGAATGGATGTATGACATATTTGCTTGCAAAAATTTTGAAGACCAATTCTCTTCAAAATGAGCTGAATCTGGCAAATCAGAAAGAGGAGATGCAGTGCCGGTATTATGAGGAGATAGAGCAGAAGTATCAAGAATCCAGGAAGATTATTCACGATATGAGAAATCATCTTCTTGTAATCGAGCAGCTCCAAAGCTCAGGAGAAGAAGAGCGAGCAAGAGAATATATAGGAGATGTACATCAGATGTTAAATATGTTTGGTCACAAATACTATACCGATAACCGTCTGCTAAATATTATCTTAAACGATAAAGAAAAGGCGGCAAATAGAGCAAGTGTAACATTTGATGCGAGAATCGGTGCGATTGCTTTGGAGGGAATGAAAGACAGTGATCTTACAACTGTTTTTGCGAATCTTTTGGACAATGCAGTTGAAGCAGCGAAGGAATCAGAGCAAAAGCAAGTGGTGATACGGGCGGACAGCATTCATGAATTTAATGTGATCCGCATTGAAAATACGATGTCCTTCTGTCAGAAAAAGAAGGAAGGTCATATGGGAATCGGATTGGAGAATGTGACAAGAGTGTTGAAAAAGTATGACGGCAGCTTTCAGCGAGAAAGGATGGATGGGAAATATGTCTGCATCGTGACGATGCCAAAATTCCCGGGAATGACTGAAAAAGCAGAGTTCAATGAAAAGAGGAAATGGATATGAAAAAATGTACAGAAAAATGGATGCGCGTATTTGTATGTGCCGGATGTGCAGCAGCAATGATTTTTGCAGGCTGTTCCGGTCAAAAACCATTGTCAGACCGTTTTGAGGAAGAGACGGTCAAAAAGACGGCAGAAGAGATTATCGAACTTGTCCATGAAGGAGACTATGAAAAGATCATAGAGGAATATGAGAGTGCAAAGCTTGTGACGGTACTTGCAGAGGAGGATTTAAGAAATGCAGTGCAGCCTGTGATGGAAGAATTGGGTGAGCCGGAAAAAATTGAGAGGACAGTTGTGACTGGAAATGAAAATCCAGAGACGAAGGAAGAGTACGCAACTGCGGTCAGTATAGTATCTTATGAAAATGGGAAAGCACAGTATACGATCACGTTTAATCAGGCGATGAAGATGGAAGGTTTTTACATTAAATAAGGGAAGGAGAGAAGGGTTATGTTGGGATGGATTATTTTCGCTGTTTTTGCGGTGATGGGAGTTCTTTTCTGGACGGGAGAAGGAGGATGGCTCATCGCAGGCTATAACACAGCGAGCGCAGAGGAAAAGAAAAAATATGATGAGAAAAAGCTGAATAGAACAATGGCGAAGGGATGGACGATCATCACAGCAAGCCTTCTGTTTCTTAATTTTGCAAAGGAAGCTATGACTCCGGTTTTTCTGACGATATTTATGATCCTTATGTTTGTTGGAATCGGCTATATTCTGCTGATGACAAATAACTGTTATGTAGAAACAGAAGAACTGTCTGAGACAGAAAAAGAAAAAATTGCAAAAGAAAGAAGGAATGGAAGACGGTATTCTTTGATCATCCTGATAATCTTAGCAGTTTTGACAGGGGTACCAATGTTTGCAGGTTCTGTTAACATAGAATTTGAAGAGGATAAAATTCGTCTGTCAGGATTTCTTGTTCCTGGATATACGCTGGAGCAGGAGGAAATTCTCTCTGTGGATTACGAAAAAGAACTGGATCTTGGAAAGCGGACGAATGGAAATGGTTCTGTGAGGATTCAGGCAGGGCAGTTCCGAAATAAGCGATTTGGAAATTATCGTCTGTACAGTTACAACGCATGCAGAGAATATGTTGTGATCGATACAGAAGACAAAACAATCGTTGTCAATGACAAGACACCGGAGAGGACAAAAGAACTATATGAAAAATTAAAAATATTTTCAGAGAGGTGATCACATATGGCAGAATTTTGGTTTTTATTTATCTGTAACATGCTTATACCTGTGACAATGCTTGTCTTAGGCTATTTGTTCAAAGGAATTCATTTTCCCAAGGATGTGAACGCACTTTGCGGCTATCGTACATCGATGTCAATGAAAAATGAAAAGACTTGGAAATTCGCCAATGCCTACTGGGGAAAAATCTGCTGGCGGATTGGCTGGGGTGTGGCTCTGGTCACAGCCTTTGCGACTATACTTTCTTATCTCGCAGGAGAAGAAATATTTAATATGACATCGATTGTACTTTGTATGGGACAGTGTGCAGTTCTGCTTGTGACGATCATTCCGGTAGAGAGAGCGCTGAAGAAGAAATTTGATCGGAACGGGGAGGAGCGATAAAAGATTTCTGGCATTGCGTTTCGCGGAGAGTTTGGTATAATAGGATAAGCAGTAAGGGATAAGGAGTCATAAAACTATGAGTATATATGATACATTAAATGCAGAGCAGCGGGAGGCGGTCTTTCACACGGAGGGACCGCTTCTTATACTGGCAGGAGCCGGATCTGGGAAAACAAGGGTGTTGACGCACCGTATTGCATACCTGATTGAGGAGAAAGGAATCAATCCGTGGAATATTCTTGCAATCACGTTCACAAACAAGGCGGCAGGCGAGATGCGGGAGCGTGTAGATGATATCGTAGGATTTGGCTCAGAAAGTATCTGGGTAAGTACGTTTCATTCTACTTGCGTGCGGATTCTTCGCAGGCATATTGACCGGCTTGGATATGACAATAACTTTACAATCTATGACAGCGATGACCAGAAGACTTTGATGAAAGATGTATGCAAACTGCTTCAGATTGATACAAAAACATATCGGGAGCGTACGATCTTAAGTGCGATTTCCTCGGCAAAGGATGAGATGGTCACACCAGAAGAATATGAATTGAATGCATATGGAGATTTCAGCAAGAAGAAGATTGCTGAGGCTTACAAAGAGTATGAGAGGCAGCTGAAGGCAAACAATGCACTGGATTTTGATGATCTTTTAGTAAAGACCGTACAGCTGTTCCAGACACAGCCGGAGATATTGGAATATTATCAGGATCGCTTCCGCTATATTATGGTAGATGAGTATCAGGATACCAATACCGTGCAGTTTAAGATGATCAGCCTCCTTGCGGCAAAATATAAAAATCTGTGTGTAGTCGGAGATGATGATCAGTCGATCTATAAATTCCGCGGGGCAAACATTCAGAATATTTTAAGCTTTGAAAAAGAATTTGAACATACAAAAGTGATCAAACTTGAGCAGAATTACCGTTCGACGAGCACAATCCTCGATGCGGCAAATGCGGTGATCAAAAACAATGTAGGAAGAAAGGCAAAATCACTTTGGACGGAAAATGGAGAAGGGGAAAAAATCCAGTTTCGCCAATTTGACACCGCCTACGATGAAGCTGAATATATTGTAGGAGATATCAGAGAACGCGTAGATAATGGAAAAGCAGCTTACTGTGATCATGCAGTTTTGTACCGTACAAATGCACAATCCCGTCTGTTTGAGGAGAAAATGATCACAGCCAATATTCCATACAAGATTGTCGGCGGAGTTAATTTCTATGCGAGAAAGGAAATCAAAGATCTGCTTGCATATTTAAAAACGATTGATAATGGAAAAGACGATCTTGCAGTGAGGAGGATCATCAATGTTCCGAAGAGAGGAATTGGCCTGACAACGGTCAACCGGATTACGGAGGCGGCGCAGCAGAGAGGAATCAGTTTCTACGAAGCACTGTGTTCTGCCGATCTTGTTCCGGGATTGGGAAGAAGTATTTCCAAACTAGAATCTTTTGCGGCGATGATCGAATATTTCCGGAAAGAAGCAGAGCATCTTTCGATTACAGAACTGATGGAAGAAATCCTTACGGAAACCGGGTATGTGGAGGAACTGAAGGCAGAAGGAGAAGAGGAGGCAGAAGCACGTCTCCAGAATATCGATGAATTTCTGAATAAAATCGCTGCATATGAAGAATCCTGTGAGGAGGAGCTTCCGACACTTTCCGGATTTTTAGAGGAAGTGGCGCTGGTGGCAGATATTGACAGCTTGGATGAAGAAAGCGATTATGTTGTGCTGATGACATTGCACAGTGCAAAAGGATTGGAATTCCCTTATGTTTATCTGGCAGGGATGGAAGATGGGATTTTCCCAAGCTACATGACCATTACAGCAGATGATCCGACAGAAATCGAGGAGGAGAGAAGACTCTGTTATGTCGGAATCACCCGGGCAAAAAAAGAACTTGCGATGACTTGTGCCAGAAGACGTATGATTCGCGGGGAGACACAATATAATAAAATGTCAAGATTTTTAAAAGAAGTTCCGCCGCAGCTTTTGTCTACCGGGAAAATTGTGGAGAAAGAAGAGCTGGAACTGCCGAAACAGAATTCCTATGTTCAGGCAAAACAGTCTTTTCAAGCAAAACCGTTTATGATCTCAAAACCGGTACAGCAGTTTGGAGTCAAAAGCGGGGAAGGACTTTCCTATGGTG
>PPYF01525707.1_pt1 | contig 16816 bp, 16 predicted proteins | sample 1559871 | NCBI WGS metagenome assembly PPYF01 (sample SAMN08240021, study PRJNA423297) | Human gut metagenome, whole genome shotgun sequencing project.
ATGTAGACCACCGGCTCATAGCCCGCCTGACGGATCACGTCGCAAAAAGCGATGGCGTTCTGGGTGGCCTGTTCGCCGGTGAGATCGTCGGTCCGGGCCTCGTCCGCCGTGTAAAATTCCAGATCATAGGCAATGGGGCCGCTGACGTTCGTCCCCCGGAGCCGCTCCACCACGAATCGGGCTTCCTCGGCGGCTTCCTCCTCCGTAACGGCCTGAGAGTAGAAGTAAACGCCCACCGTCAGCCCCGCTTTGGCGGCGTCGGCGGCGTTCTGGGCGAAGGCGTTGTCCTCCACCAAAGCCCCGGTGCCGTAGCCCCGGAAGCCAACCCGCAGCATGGCGAAGTCCGCTCCGGCGGCCTTCACGGCGGGCCAGTCCACGACACCTTGATAGCTGGAAACGTCCACCCCGGCATAGGCGGTGACGCCGGGGGCGTCATATTGGTAAAACGGCTCCCTGCGGGTCAGGGCTTCCTCGTTGACGGTGATGCCCGGCCCCGGCGCGGTATGGGCTCGCCATTCCAGAATACCCCAGATCCCAAGGCCCGCCAATACCAGCACCGCCAGCAGCCAGCCACGGCGGTTGGGCGCGGCCCGCTTGCCGCCTTTCTTTTTTTCTTCCATGTGTTTTCCCCCTCTTTTCTGCTCATAGACTACCACCGGCGGCGCTGCCTTTGGTGAACAAAGTCTGAATTTGCCGCAAAAAGGGGAGGGGACGGCTCAGGTTTCCTGCGCCAGCATCCGCAGGGCGAACAGGGTGTGGAGCGCTGCGCCGGTGGGGAGAACGTCCTCGTTGAACACCACCGCCTCGTTGTGCATGGGCTTGCCGTAGCGAGGGTCCTCCTGCGGCGTTCCGGCTCCCAGCAGCAGGTAGGCGCAGGGCAGCTCATAGGTGAAGGAGGCGAAGTCCTCGGAGCCCATGCCGCCCTGATCCAGACGGTACACCCGCTCCTTGCCCGCCAGCTCCTCCGCCCAGCCCGCGACCCGGTCCATCAGGGCGGGATCGTTTACCAGCGGCGGCGCGGAGGCGATCTCCTCCACCTGGGCGCTGCCTCGGAAGGCCGCCGCCGTGTTTTCCGCGATGACCCGGATGCGCTCCATGATCCGGGCGCTGAGCTCCCGGTCAAAGGTGCGGATGGTGCCCTCCAGCACCGCCTCCTCCGGGATGATATTGGGGGCCTGTCCCCCCTGAAACCGGCCCACCGTCACCACGGCAGGCTCCTTGGCGGAGATCTCCCGTGCGGTCAGCTCCTGCAGGGAGAGGTAGATGTGGGCGGCGATGTTGATGGGGTCCACGCCGGTCTCCGGCATGGCCCCGTGGCAGCCGGTGCCCCGGACGGAGACCCGGAACAGGGTGCAGCCCGCCATGAACGTCCCTCGGCCGCAGAGTACCATGCCGGAGGGGGTGCCGGAGTTGACATGAAGGGCCAGCGCCGCTTTGGGCGTCGGCGCATCCTTCAGGACCCCGGCCGCCAGCATGGACTTCGCCCCGGTGAAGCCCTCCTCATCCGGCTGGAACACCAGCCGCACCGTGCCCTTCAAGTCCGCCTGATGCCGCTTCAGTAAAGCGGCGGCGCCTAACAGCATGGCGGCGTGCATATCGTGGCCGCAGGCGTGCATGGCGCCGTTTTCCGACTGAAAATCCAGCCCCGTGGCCTCCCGGACCCGGAGAGCGTCCATATCCGCCCGGAGCAGTACGCACCGGCCGGTGTCCTCACCAGTGATGTCCGCCACCACGCCCCCGGCCAGCGGGCGGGGCGTATACCCCAGCGCCGTCAGCCGTTCCGTCACATAGGCGGCGGTGCGGGGCAGGGAGGGGCCCACCTCCGGGTCCCTGTGCAGGGTCCGGCGATCCGTCAGAAGCTGGGGCTTCAGGGCTTCCGCCTCCGCCAGCAGAGCTTTGGTATCCATGGTCATAGCACGTCATCCTTCCTTTGAACTGCGCCGTTTTGGCAAGCTTACAATACGGTTATTATACCGCAGGGCGATGCATTGTCAAACACCGCCGGAGAAAAAACGGAGCTGCGCCAAGTATCTTTCTTATTTTCCTGATAGGACTTCGGCGAGAAAAGTGAGTGCGAACTGGCTTGACAGCCGCTGGCGGCGCTGGACTGAGCGGCAGAGGCATTTGCCGCAAAGGGCAGAACTTAGGCATGCAGATCAGCCAGTTCTGGTGATGCGGACTGGCCAAGCTGTGGAGTAAGCGGGACAAAGTGTTTAAATTTTTACCGGGCAGAAATTGTGATTTGGAAAAATTGATTAATAAAAGGCGCACACCTCTTCCAAAGCAGTTTGGGAGGGGTTAGCCTTTTTCCTTACAGGAGGCTGTGATCCCGGGACTGAAATTCGGACAGGATTACTACGATGATCTGCTGGCGAAATATACCCACAAGAAGGAGCTGTTCCTCAAGGGACTGGATGATCTGCACATCATCCACAACGATCCGGAGGGGGCGTATTATGTCCTGCTGGACATTTCCGAATTCGGCTATGACAGCGATCTGAAATTCTGCGAGGATCTGACCCGGCTGGTAGGCGTCGGAGCAGTGCCCGGCTCCAGCTTCTTCCGCGAGCCGGTGAATCATCTGATCCGCTTCCACTTTGCCAAGAAGGACGAGACGCTTCTGAATGCCCTGAACCGACTGGAAAGTCTTCGGGCAAAACTCCCCTCCCGCAAAAGGAACTGAAAGGGACCGCTCTCAAGCGGGAAGCCTCACAAGAGCAGGGCCTATCTGTTAGCCGTGCTGCGAGAAACCCGCGCTGTCCGAGATTGCAGAGATATTACCCCGGCGTGGTATTTCTGCCGTCCATGACCGTGGGGGCCACGGACGCCCACCACTATGAGCAGATCTGTGACACCTGCCTGCGGTGCAGTCCCTTCATGGCGGAGCCGCAGGAAGCGGCCACCGGCGTCCACGGGACCAACGAGCGCATCCCGGTGCGGGCCTATTTGCAGGGCATTCGGGTCCTCATCGACCTGATGGAGCACGTAAATCTATCCTGCTAATGTGCTAAGGCACGTATGCGCATCCGAGACCGCACTTCAGAAATTGAACGAGTGAAAAAGCTGCCGGGGAGTTGATCTCCCCGGCGGCTTTTTTGCGGTCAGTAGAAGGTTGGATTCTCACAGAAAAATGCCCGAAGGAGATGTTCCTTCGGGCATTGCTTGTATTCGGCAGAAATCAGCTGCTTTTTCCCAGATACGCTTCCTTCACCCGGCTGTCCGCCAGCAGCTCCGCGCCGGTGCCGGACATGGTGATGGTGCCGGTCTCCAGCACATAGGCGAGGTCCGCGATCTTCAACGCCATGTTGGCGTTCTGTTCCACCAGCAGCACCGTGACGCCCTGCCGGTTGATCTCCCGGATGATGGAGAAGATGTCCTGCACCACCAGCGGGGCCAGGCCCAGAGACGGTTCATCCAGCATCATCAGCTTGGGGCGGGACATGAGGGCACGGCCCACGGCCAGCATCTGCTGCTCGCCGCCGGAGAGGGTGCCCGCCAGCTGCCAGCTCCGCTCTTCCAGACGGGGAAATAGGCTGTACACCCACTGGATGTCTTTTTCAATCTCTGCCTTGTCCCGGCGCAGATAGGCCCCGATCTTCAGATTTTCCAGCACCGTCATATCCGGGAAGACCCGGCGGCCCTCCGGACTCATGGCGATGCCGGTGGAGATGATCTTGTCGATGGACTTGCCCAGCAGCTCCTGCCCGTCCCACTGGACGGAGCCGCCGGAGGCCTTTACCAGTCCGGTGATGGTCCGCAGGGTGGTAGATTTGCCTGCGCCGTTGGCGCCGATCAGCGTCACGATCTTGCCGTTCGGTACTTCCAGAGAAATGCCCCGGAGGGCCTGAATGCCGCCGTAGTGGACCTGGAGGTTTTCAATTTTAAGCATCGTCCGCCACCCCCAGATACGCGTCGATGACGCGCTGATTTTTTTGGATCTCCGCCGGTGTGCCGTGGGCGATCAGCTTGCCGAAATCCAGCACATAGATGCGGTCGGAAATGCCAATGACCAGATTCATGTGGTGCTCGATGAGGAGGATCGTGATCTTGAATTTCTCCCGGATCTCCCCGATAAAGGCTGTCAGCTCCTCCGTTTCCTGAGGGTTCATGCCGGCGGCCGGCTCATCCAGAAGCAGCAGCTTCGGCTCCGCCGCCAGTGCCCGGGCGATCTCCAGCCGCCGCTGCTTGCCGTAGGGCAGACTGGTGGCCAGCTCGTTTTTCACATCGGCCAACCCTACGATCTCCAGCAACTCCTCCACCTGCGCCCGCTGGGCCGCCTCCTCCTTCCGGTTCAGCCGGAACGCGGCGGAAAACACGCTGCTGGTGGAGCGGCAATGCTTGGCGATGAGCACATTGTCGAACACCGTCTGGGTCTTCCACAAACGGATGTTCTGGAAGGTCCGGGCCATGCCCGCCCGGGTGATCTTATCCGGGGTAGGGGAGAGGGTCTCCGTGAAAAGTCCGTCACACTGGCCCTTGTACTGCTTTTTCATTTTGCCCTGGGGGTGGTTTTCGATGATCTTCGCCCCGTCGAACCACACCGCGCCGTTGGTGGGCTGGTACACGCCGGTGATGACATTGAAGGCGGTGGTCTTTCCCGCGCCGTTGGGTCCGATGAGGGCCACGATCTCCCCCTCGTTGACCTCCAGCTCCAGATCGTCCACAGCCACAACGCCGCCGAACTGCATGGTGATGTGATCCAGTCTCAAAAGCTGCTCACTCATGGCTGTACCGCCTCCTTCTTCGCTTTTTTCTGCCGCTTTTTCAGGAGATCCGGCAGCTCTTTATCTCCCATGATGCCCTTTCGGAAGAACAGCACCACCACCATGATGATGACGGAAAACACCACCATCCGGAAGCCGGTGCGCAGGAAGGGGACCTTGAAGCTGCCGATGTAGGTCTCGGCGTCCAGAAACCGCAGCCACCATTCGCTGGCCGCCACATACAGAAACGCCGCGATGCAGCTGCCGGAGATGGAGCCGATACCGCCGATGACCACGATCAGCAGGATCTCGTAGGTCATAGCCGTGGTGAACACCTTGGCCTGCGCCTGATTAGCGAACATAGCGAACAGGCCGCCGCCCACCCCGGCGAAAAACGAGCTGATGCAGAAGGCCAGCCGCTTGTGGCGGGCCAGATTGATGCCCATGGCCTCTGCCGCCACCTCATCATCCCGGATGGCCTTAAAGGCCCGGCCGTAGGTGGAGTTGATCAGCAGTACGATCACCGCCACGCACACCCCCGCCAGCAGAAACGGTACGAAGGTGGACAGCCGCAGGATCACCTTGCCGTCGGCATTCTGGATATTGAAGCTGGAGAAGGTGGGGAAGTTCTTCAGGGCGTTGGCGCCGTTGGTCACAGGGCCGAGGGGGTCCCACTGGAAAATGGCCCGGATGATCTCCGCGAAGCCCAGAGTGGCAATGGCCAGATAGTCGGATTTCAGACGCAGCACCGGAAGGCCGATGAGCCACGCCACCGCTGCCGCCACGCAGCCGCCCAGAAACAGGGCCAGCAGAACGCCCAGCACCAGCCCCACAGCCCCGCCGCCGAACAGCTCCGGCAGGGAGAAATTCACGGCGGAGCCGTTATAGAGATAGTACACCGCTTCCCGGTCCGCCGTGGGTATGGTGAGTATGGCGTAGGTGTAAGCGCCCAGCAGCATGAAGCCCGCCTGTCCCAGAGAAAACAGGCCGGTGAAGCCGTTGAGCAGGTTCATGGACACCGCCACCAGCGCATATACCGCGCCCTTTTTCAGAACGGTGAACAACATGCCCGTGGGCTTCATGGTGTTTTCCAGCAGAACGACCAGCGCCAACAGCGCCAGCGCGCAGAGCAGGGCGATCACCGTGCCCCGTTTGCTTTTCTTTTCGTTCAGCACAGTCGATCCCCCCTTACACTTTGTCCGTGACTTTTTCGCCGAACAGACCCGTGGGCTTCACGCAAAGCACCACGATCAGGATGGCGAAGGTAAAGGCATCGGAAAAGACGCTCCAATCGGAGCCCTTGATGACGCTCTCGCAGATACCGATGAGAAACGCCCCTACCACAGCGCCGGGAATGGAGCCGATACCGCCGAATACCGCCGCTACGAAGGCCCGCAGTCCCGGCAGGGAGCCGGACAGGGGGACGATGGACTGGTAGTTGGTGAAGTACAGCAGGGAGCCGATGGCCGCCAGCAGAGAGCCGATGATGAAGGTCACGGAGATCACGCTGTTGATCCGGATGCCCATGAGCTGCGCGGTTTCAAAATCCCGGGACACGGCCCGCATGGCCATTCCGATCCGGGTGTGGTTGATGAGCTGGGTCAGGGCCGCCACCAGAAGCACCACCAGCACCGGCGTGACCACCGTCACATACTTGGTGGATACCCCCGCGATGGTCAGCTGGTTGGACAGACCGGGCAGAGCGGGGTACATCTGGGGCAGGCCGCCGGTGACGTAGGTCGCCAGATTTTGCAGCAGATAGCTGACGCCGATGGCGGAGATCATTACCGACATCCGGGGGGCTGTCCGCAGAGGCTTGTAGGCCGCCCGCTCGATGATGAAGCCCAGCAGCACCGTCAGAATGATCATCAGGGGAATGGCCGCGGCCAGCGGCAGGCTAGCACTGAGGTAGACCATCATCAGACCGGCTACCATGAATACATCGCCGTGGGCAAAGTTGATCAGCCGCAGGATGCCGTAGACCATGGTATAGCCGATGGCGATGAGGGCGTACTGCCCGCCCAGCGATATGCCGGAGAGCAGAATGGAGATGCCGTATTGCACGGGGAACCCTCCCTTTTCTTTCAAGTTTTACACGGAAGGCACGCGGCGGAGCCGTCTTGAAAAAAGCCGCGGAGCGGCTGCTTTCGGGGCGGTCCCGGCCTTGGCGCGTTCACGCGAACCGTCTGTAAACGGTAAGACCGCCTGGCGGGGGAGTCCCCGCCAGGCAGGTCGGCAGGATCGGATCAACCGGCTTTCTGCATCGTTTCCAGAGCCCAGGCGTTGTTGGCGGTGTCAGCCACCTTGATGTAGGCAGTGTCGCGGATAGCGTCGCCGATGTCATCAAAGGCGATGTCGCCGGTGACGCCGGTGTAGGTCACACCGGGCAGCGCGGCCTTGACGGCGGCGGGATCGGTGGAGTCGGCGGCCTTCAGAGCCTCCAGCGCCACATAGTAGGCATCATAGCCCATGGCGGTGACGGCCGCGATGGTGTCATTGCCGCCGTTGTTGGTCATGGCGGTGGCATCCTCGTTCAGCCAGGCCTTGATGCCCTCGTCGAATTCGGGAGAGCCGCCCTCCTGATAGAAGGTGGAGACATACAGCTTTACGTCAGAGCCGGAAGCAGCTTCCAGAACCATGTTGCTGTCCAGCGTATCGGAACCCAGAATGGGGATCTCCAGACCCATGGAAGCAGCCAGCTTCACGATCTGAGTGGAGTAGGAGATGGACACGGGGCAGAAGATGACTTCCGCGCCGGAGGAGGCAGCCTTCGACAGGTAGGTGCTGAAGTCGGAGGTGTTGGTGGGGAAGGAGTCAGTGATGACCTCGCCGTCAAAGGCGTCGGTGAAGTACTTGATCAGGCCCTGATCGTACTCGTTGCCCAGCTCGCCCAGGCAATAGGCCTTCTTGGCGGAGAACTTTTCCTGCGCGAAGTTGGCCAGAACGGTGCCCTGGAAGGGGTCCAGGAAGCAGATGCGGAAATAGTAGTCATTGCCCGCGGTGACGCCGGGGTTGGTGCAGGTCACGCCGATGGCGGCCAGACCCGCTTCACCGAAGATGGGGCCGCCGGCCATGGCGCAGCTGGAGCCATAAGTACCCAGCACCAGAGAAACGTCCTTGCTCACCAGCTCAGAAGCGGCGGTAGGAGCCTTGGCAGAATCGGAGCCGTTATCGGCATAGACCAGCTCCACCTTGTAGGTCTCGCCGCCGATGTCCACGGTGGGGGTCATATGGTTGGCGTACTGCATACCCAGCATCTCCTGCTTGCCGCCGGCGCCGGAGTCACCGGTAGCAGGCTCAAATACGCCGATCTTTACGACTTTTTCACCGGAAGCGGCGTCAGAACTGCTCTGGCTGTCGCTGCTGGCATCGCTGGAGCTGTCAGCGCCGCAGGCCGCCAGGCTCATGGACATAGCCAGCGCCAGCATGATGGAAACAAACTTCTTCATTCAATTCATCCTCCTTGCGAGATCCGGACCGCTCAAAGCGTCCGCCTCTTGTAGATGGATGTATTTTATACAGATACAATACCGCCCGCAAGAGAAAATCCGCACAAAATTTTTCCTGCGGTTTTCGCAGGCTTTTCACCGAATGACCATACAGCATAATCAAATGTGTTCGATGCACGGACAAATTGGCTGATTTCAGAAAATACAGCTTTTTTTGCTGTCCGTCAGAAACGGACAGTGCCTCTGGTAATTTTGACTAAAAATTTTTGAGTTTCTTGGACGAAACGTAAAAGCAAGGGGCGGCCAGCACTTTATCCGGACGGTATGGCTTTCCGCGGCGGCCTCTTTGCGAGGATGAGACCATTTGAGCCGGCGAAACCGGCAACGTAAAGCGATCAGGGCCTCACCGCTTCTGGCGCAGTGAAGCTGACCGTCAACGGCGTTTCCGATGGTGGGGCAATCACCGTGACCCGGACGGATGACCAGAACAGCGAGCCTAAGGCGATGCCCCTCATCGGGAATGGGGCGGTTTCTGCGAACCTGAATAACACGACGAAGGATAGCCTCCGAGGCTTCATATACGCTCCGGGTGATATGCTTATTATGTACCAAACAGAGAAATGAAGCTTTTGACTCCGGCGGACATCGAAGGATAAGGCTACCTTGAAAATAGTCCATCGTATGCGTTATTTTCAGCGACACCTGTATAGTGCCGCTGAAATTGATGCTTATCCCTTGACTGCAAAAGCGGTCAGGGGAGTCCCTTTTTATCTCCATTTACACGGATCGAGGCTGGAAACAGGCGGCTGACATGCCGATAAAAAGCGGCCGGCAGCGTTTCACTGCCGGCCGGGAAAACCTTATATTTTTCGTTGTACATTTCATGAGCAACAGCTCGCAACTCCGGGCTGAGGCACGCGAAAAGATGAGATCAGCGGTCCGTGGAGATGACCTGAACGTGCTCCTGTTCTAACCGCTCCAGGAGATCGGGATTTGTCACAGGCTTGGAAGTGACGATGCCGGTCAGTTCCCGGAAGTCTGCGAACAGGTTCACACCGGTAGCGTGGAATTTGCTTTCCACCAACAGGGCATAGATCTCCTGCGCGGATTTGATCATCTGCCGTTTTACAGCAAACTGGAAGAGGGAAGTGGTGGTGAGGCCCTGTGTCCCCCGGATGCCGGTGGCACTGATAAATGCCTTGTCAACCTGATGGGCGGCCAAAAACTGGATCGCATCATCGTCCACCACGGCCATGTCCTCCAGCATCCCGCCGCAGAAGAACACATGGACGGCGGTACCGTTGAAGATATAGGCTACGGGGATGGAATTGGTGATCACAGAGAGCCGCTGACGGTCCCGCAGAGCATTGGCCAGCGCTTGGGTGGTAGTGCCGGCGTCGATGATGATCGTATCACCGTCCCGCACCAGAGCGGCAGCCGCCTGGGCAATGCGCTTTTTTTCATCACCGTACATCTCGCCCCGCAGTTCAAAGGCCGGAACCTGAGGATTACCCTCCAGAAAAATCCGTCCCCGATCCTTGCGGATCTTGCCGCTGGCTGCCAGAGCTGTAATATCCCGCCGCACGGTGGCCGGAGAGGCAGGCAGCATCTCGATCAGCTCATTTACAGAGATGCTTCCAGACAGCCGCATGGCGGCCAGGATCTGCTCTTGTCGTTCCGTACCGTTCAAATCAAATACTCCTTTCCAGTCGCTTATTTCTTTTATAATACCAGACAGACTGGAGAGCCGCAAGTCCTGTCGGCGCTGAGTTTTACTTTTCAGTGGACTTTTTTTTCAGAAGAGGATGGATGATCGGCCACAGCAGGGAGAATACGGAGATAATGATCAGTACCAGAGAGATGGGACGAGTGAAGAAGATGGAGATGCTGCCGTTAGAAATCACCAGCGCCCGCTGGAGGTTCTTTTCCGCCAGATTGCCCAGAATCAGGCCCAGAATGATGGGAGGCATGGGGAAGTCGCACTTGATGAGGAAGAAGGCCACCGCGCCGAAGATCATCATCATGAAGATATCCAGAATGTTGTTGTTCAGCGCGTAGGTGCCCACCACGCAGAACACGAACACAATGGGAGTCAGATAGGTGTTGGACACATTGCCAATCTTGGCAAAGCCCCGGATGGCGGCATAGCCCAGAATACACATGGCAATATTGGCAAAGAACAATCCGGCGATGATGGTGTAGACCATGCCGGTCTGATCCGTGAACAGGGTGGGGCCGGGAACAACGCCCTGCATCATCAGGGCGCTGAGCATAACGGCTGTGCCTGCGTCACCGGGGATACCCAGCGTCAGCAGAGGGATCAGCGCGCCGCCGGAGATAGCGTTGTTGGCAGCTTCGGGAGCGGCAATGCCCTCGGGAACGCCCTCACCGAATTTCTCGGGGTGCTTGGACCAGCGCTTGGCCTCGTTGTAGCCTACCCAGCTGGCGATATCACCGCCGGTACCGGGGATGGCGCCGATCACGGTGCCGATGACGCTGGAGCGGAGAATGGTGGGGAAGGTGGTCTTTATATCAGCCAGCGTGGGAAGGATCCGTTCCAGCTTGGCGTTGCTCTTCTCGCCGCCCTTCTTGCCATCTTCAATGTTGCTGAGGCCCTGAGAGAATGCGTACAGGGCAATCAGCGTGGGCACCATGGCAATACCGCCCATGAGATACACGGAGCCGAAGGTGAACCGGGGAGAACCGGTGAGAGAGTTGATGCCGATGGTGGACAACATCAGGCCGATGACGGCGCCGATGAGGCCCTTGATTACGTTCTTGGAGGAAATACTGGTCACCATGCTCAGTCCGAACATGGCCAGCGCAAAATACTCGGCGGCGCCGAACTTCAGGGCAAACTTGCTCAGCAGGGGCGCCGTCCAGAGCAGCATCACGGCGCTGAACAATCCGCCGAAGGTGGAGGCCATGGTGGAAATACCGATGGCCCGGCCCGGCTGGCCCAGCTTGGTGGCCATGGGATAGCCGTCCAGCACGGTGGCGGCGGAGTTGGCGGTACCGGGGGTCTTAATCAGAATGGCGGTGATGGAGCCGCCGTAAATAGCGCCGCAGAAGATGCCCAGCAGCATCAGAATACCGGCATTGCCCTCCAGAGAGAGAGTCAGGGGCATCATAATACTCAGGCCCATGATGGAAGACAGGCCGGGCATGGCGCCCACCAGGATGCCGATCAGAGTGCCGAAGAAAATGACGCCGATATGATAGGGCTGGAGCACATAAGCCAGCGCAGTCATCAATGCTTCCATTGTTGTACGCTCCTTTCCGTCAGAACAGGATCCCCTGAGGCAGAGGCAGCTTCAGGGCCACGGAGAAGATCACAAAGACCGCCACCAGAACGCCCACATCCACGCCAGCCAGCACAGGGATCCGCTTTTCGCCCATCAGCAGCATCACTGCGGGGATCATGAAGGCGGCGGCGATCATAAAGCCCACAAAGTACAGCAGGGCGCAGAAAGCTGCCAGAATCAGAATGCCCACGCCCACGCGCTTGAGCTCGGGGCCGGCGTGGAAGGGCGCTTCCCGTCCGGACTTGTCTCCCAGACTCTGAATCAGCAGCAGAATGGACAGAATGCCCAGCAGAACAGCCAGTACCTTGGGCCAGCTCCCGGGGCCGATGGAAGCATCGTTGCTGGCAGGCAGAGCGGAAGCCGCAACAAACGTAGCCACGGAGACCGCCAGCAGAACGATGGAAATACCGACGTTGTATTTTTTCAATTTGGTGTCCTCCTTTGCGAAAAAGCGGTGAGACCCGGACGCGCGAACGCGGGGGTCTCACCGTTCTGCGTTGTGAGATTTACTTCAGCAGGGACTCGTAGTAGCTGTGCTGGGCGGCAACGAAGTTCAGCATGTCCTCGTTGCTCATCTCCTCCACAGGCTGGAAGAAGAAGCCCTCCTGAGTGGCCTTGTAGGCGTCGGACACAGCGGCGGGAGCAAATGCATCCTGCAGGAAGGAGATGATCTCGGGATCGGTGTCGGCCTTCACAGCCACCATGATCCAGCTGTTGACCTGCATGTCAGCCAGCTCGGTATACAGCTCGCCCATGGCAGGCACGTCGGGATAGGTGGACAGACGCTCGTTGGAGGTCACAGCCAGAGGCACCACGTTGCCGCCGTCCATCTGGCCCACGGCAGCGCCGGAAGCGGTGATGGCAGCCTGCACCTCGCCGCTGACCACAGCCACAACGCTGTCGGCGGCGGAGTCATAGGAAACGGTCTTCAGATCCAGACCCAGATCCTGGGTCAGAGCCAGATAGCCCAGGTGGGGAGCGGCGCCGGCGCCGGTGTCGGCCACGGTGACCTCGCCGGGATGAGCCTTGGCGTAGTCAACGAACTCCTCGAAGGTCTGATAGGGAGCGTCCTTGCTCACGACAAACAGATAGGGGTCATTCTCAATGCAGGCCAGAGGCACAAACTGGTCAGAGGTGATGTCAGTGTTGCCCAGCACGTTGTTGAGCACCAGGTCGCAGTTCAGCACACCGATGGTGTAGCCGTCGGACTTGGCATTGACAAACTGGCTGGCGCCTACCAGACCGGAGCCGCCGGTAACGTTGGAAACAATGAAATTCTTGGTGACAACGCTCTTGTCAACAGCGTCCAGCACGCCGCGGACGCACAGGTCAGTGGTGCCGCCGGCGCCGTAGGGCACCACTACGGTGATGTCCTTGGTGGGATAGTCGACCGTGGTAGTGGCGGCGGAATTGTCGCTGTCGGTGGAGGCATCGGCGGACGGGGTCTCAGTCTTGCTGCCGCAGGCGGTCAGGGTGGACAGAGCCATCGCGGTGACCAGCAAAGCGGCAAAGAGCTTCTTTACGTTCTTCATCATCTTTACTCCTCTTTGTTTTTTCATATATACGAACACCCGAATAGGTGTTACGCAGCATATCAGTCGGCCCTGATCTCCAGGGCGGGGCGCTCCGCCATAAAGCGGCGCACCGTGTCATAATCCGGTACTCCGGCGGTCGCGCCGAAGGCCTGAACAGCGTGGGCGGAGGTGGCGGTGGCGAACCGCACGCAGTCTTCCAGATTTCCACCGTGGCCCAGTTCTGTCAAGAATCCTGCTACAAAGGCATCGCCCGCACCGGTGGTCTCCGCCACAGGCACGGTATAGCGCCCGCAGTAGAATGCCCGGTCCTTGTTCTTGCAGTAGCAGCCGCGGGTCCCCAGCTTGATAGCCACGGTCCCCACGCCCCGTTCCAGAAAGTAGTCGGCGATCCGGCGTTCATCCTCCGTCCCGGCGATGCAGGCGGCCTGCTCGATCGAGGGGAGGAAGTAATCCAGATGGGGGTAGCAAGGGGCAATGGCGGTCCATTTACCGGTACGGTCCTTCGTCACATCCATGCAGGTAGTGACGCCCTTGGACCGGGCCAATTCCAGCAGCCGGGCAGAGCCTTCGCCATCAAATGCAGGCAGATGAAACGCGCCGCCGATCTGGAGAATATCCACCTTGTCCAGCAGGCTCAGGTCCACGTCCTCAAAACAGAACTTTGCGCTGGTACCGGGATACTGGAGAAAGTGGCGGTCACCCCGGTCATTGATCAGGATGAGGGACCGGGTCTGGTCTGTGTCGGTGGAGCGCTTGGCGTAATCCACGCACACGCCGGCTTCCTGTGCGATCTTCAGGCAGTTGTCTGCCAATGCATCCCGGCCAGCCAGAGTTACGAGGTAAACCTCGTTTCCCAGCTTTGCCAGATCAATGGCGTTGTTATTGGCATCGCCGCCGCTTTTGACGGCAATTTCCTCTACGCTGTCGGCGTCATTGTCAAAGACAATCTCGGGCACGGGGTGCACCAGCAAATCTGCCATCATCTCGCCTACGCAAAGGACTCTCATAGCTGTTCACCCCTTTGTGATCATTGTGATGATTATTTAATGATTCCTGATTGACGAAACAATCATAACGCAATGATTGTTTGATGTAAAGACACGAATATGTAGAATCGTGGGCTTATATTTTGTGCAGACTGCAGAAAAATGGGAAAGTTTTACGGTTACAGTCCCTGAAACAACCGGATCTTCTGGCGGGCCACAGCAGTAATATTGTCCTTGGCCTGCTTGCACATTTTATAGAAATCACGCTGGCCCACACTGGCCTCCAGGCCCTCCATATAGGCCATCCGCAACTCAGTGGCAACATTGATTTTGCGGATACCCAGTTCGATCGCCTTGCGGAGCATCTCGTCGGGAGTGCCGGAACCGCCGTGGAGCACCAGGGGGGGAGTATCCAATTTGCGGCAGGCGGTCAGCCGGTCAAAGTCGAAGTGAGGCGTACCTTTATAAAGACCGTGTGCGTTGCCGATGCCGATCGCCAAGGCGTCGCAGTCCACCTGAGCGCAGAACCGCTCGACTTCGCCCACATCCACCAAATTCAAGTGATCGTGGGACATTCCGTCCTCTACACCGCCGATGGCGCCCAGCTCACATTCCACGGAAACGCCTACTGCATGGGCGCTGCGGATCACTGCCAGACTCTCCCGCACGTTCTCCTCAAAGGGATGATGGGAACCATCATACATCACGGAGGTAAAGCCGGCCCGCAGGCACACCACAGTCTGCTCATAGCTGACGCCATGGTCCAGATGCAGAACGACAGGCACCTTGCTGTCATTGGCAGCCCGCTGAACGGCATCTGCCAGATACCAGAGGTTTCCGGCGTTAATGGCACCCTGACCGATACTGAGAATGACGGGATAATTCTCCGTGTCGGCGGCCTCCATAACGGCTTCGATCCCATCGATGTTATCAATATTGAAGTGGGGAATAGCAGTTTCCCGCTGATTCGCAATTTCCAGAACTTCTTTCAATGTAGCAAGCATGTCATCCTGTCCTTTCGCGCGGACTTAGAAATCTGCGCATGAATTTCATGTACAAATTATCACAAACCTGATTACTAATCAATAATTTTGATTGAGAAATAATCAATTCTACGTTTTAATGATTTTTTGATGATTTATTTGTGAATATTTACATGATTGAATTCGCGTTTTTCTCATGATATGATCGTTGCAATCATTCTTGAAGAAGGTGGATTTTACGAAAGAGCCTGTTATGTTGGACCACGCCGGCGCTTGGCGCGTGTATCTGGGCGGACGCAGCATCCGCGCCCTACGGGGAGAAAGAGCACCCGTAGACGACCACTTTCCCGAAGAGTGGATCGCTTCCACCGTGGAGGCTGCCGGAGCGGGCGCCTTGCCGGGAGCCGGTCTCAGCCGTCTGCGAAGCAGAGCCCTTAATCACGGCTGCGGCTGGTGGACGATGCCCACAAACAGCGGCAGGCCGTCAGTCCCGGTGATGGCGAACACGAAGGGACGGTTCAAAACAAAGTCCACTTCCTCCTCCGGCGGGGCGGCCGCACCGCACATCATCATGACGGTATAGGCCGCGGCGGTGACGCCTTCCTCGTCAACGGCCACCCGGGCGGCGTGTTGGGCCTGGGAGAGATAGGCCGCCGTATCGTCGGTCATAGGGGAAAAGTCCGAGACCGCCGGATCAAAGACGTCCGTGATGCCCAGAGCCTTCAGGCTGTCGGCCAGATCCAGGTCCGATGCCGTGTCGAACTTCGGCAGAGCGAGGTTGACGATAAGGTATTTGCTCTCCGCGCTCTCGCCGCCACTGAGTAGGAAGTCCATCGTCGGCTCGTCAGCCAGCAGCTCCTCCGGCGTAACGCCCTCGTCCGGCAGCAGGAACCACATGGCACCGCTGCCCTCCAGCGGCTTGGAAACCGCGGAGAAGCGGTCGCTCCAGTAATAGGTGTTCGTCCCGCGCTGACGCATGAAGTCACAGGTTGTATCGCCGCTGTCGGCGTGGAAGGTATCCGGCACGGTGTTGGCTTCGGAGAACTCGCCATTCCACTTGGCCCGGAAATAGATGGTGGACGCAAGGGCGAGGATCGTTTCCTTGTCCATTGTCAGGCCGGAGGCTTGCTCCTTCAAAAGCCCGCCGGTCTGCTGGTCGATCCAGTCCTGAAGCGCCTTGTCAAAGGCGGCGGAGCCCATTTCGCCCCGGAAGGACGAGGCGTAGTAATGCTTTGCCAGTGCGTCCATGGTTTCCTGCTTGAAGCTGATTTTATCATTGAGCCACAGGGAGTTGGCCAGAATACTGGTCACTGCGCCGTCGTCACAGTAGTTGGCGTTCCAGACAGCGGCGGCCTCGGCCCGGAGGGCGTCCACATCGCCGCTGCCCAGCAGGGCGAGAATCTGCTCCCGGCTCTCGCCGTCCGTCACCCCCGCCAGCATAGCGAGGGCCATGTAGATGTTGATGGGGGAGCAGACCTTGTTCTCTCCGCTGCCGCCGGTGAGCAGCTGGGGGATGACGGCGCGGAGGTAGCCGTCCAGCACGTCCGTATAGCCCTCCGGCTGATCCGTCTGCTTTCTGCGGTCTGCCTGCCATGCGTCATAAACCTGATTGAAACCGTCACTGTCAAAGTCTCCGTTGGGTCTGCTGAACTTGGTCTCGTCCGGGTACGGCGCCATCTGGGGATACTGCGGGGCGGCCAGTTGGTATTTGCTGACGGTTTTTGCCTCGGGCTGCGCGCAGGCGGTCAGGGAAATCAGACTGACCGCGGCAAGGAGAAGAGCGAAGATCCGTTTCATGAGAAGCACCTCCATCTGAAAAAGTGAAAACGACCGTCTATATTGATATAGACGGTCG
>PPYF01370645.1_pt1 | contig 16815 bp, 20 predicted proteins | sample 1559871 | NCBI WGS metagenome assembly PPYF01 (sample SAMN08240021, study PRJNA423297) | Human gut metagenome, whole genome shotgun sequencing project.
AAACAGAGCCCGCACTGCCACTGTAGTGGCAGCACGGGCTCAGGAAAGGCTGGATGAGTTCAGCGGTCGCCCGGCGGCGGAAAGGGAGTTACAGGAGACTTCCTTGCCGCTGTGCCGGGGGGGCGGCTGGCGGCGGTTTTTTGAGGATGCGCCAGATATAGCGGTCGCAAAGGCGGTAACGCAAGGCCAGAACCTGCACAAGTTGGCGCTCGGATAAACCCTGCTCCGCCAGTTCCGCGCGGTCGCGCAGGATGGCCGCGTCCCGCACCTTGACCAGAGCCAGTTTGCAGTTGGGGATATACAATTCCGTAGCGGCATATTTGCGGGCCAGTGCCCGCGCGGTGTCATGATCCACGCGCTTGGCGATGTCCGCCAGCATGGCCCGGCCCAAGGGCGTTTCACCGTAGGGGATGCGCAGGGTCAGGCCGCCGTAGTTTTCCACCAGCTTGAGCGTGGCGGGCAAGCCCAGCAGGCGGGCAAGCTCCTGCGCCGAGGGCGGCAGCAGGGCGAACTCAAGCACGTCCAGGCCGCACGGTTCCGGCGAGCTCACGCGCATGGCCTCAAGATGGCGAGCCACGCTTTCTTCTAGTTGATACATGAGAACTCCTTATTGTCTGGGCATGGCCGCTTCTTGATCGACCCTGTCTACCCATTCGTCATAGGACGGATGTTTGTCGGCCAAGGCACGGACATTAGGCGGCAATGCGTCGTAAATTGTATAATGTTCCTGGAAACGAACATCCGGGATGAAATCAAATCCAACCTCAAGCGGGAAGTAAACAAGCCAATCGCCCAAGGCCACAAAATATATTTCCCCATATAGTTCTAACGCACAGACTTTTTCTTTTTCACGTCCCGGAAAACCGTGAGAAAAGGTAAAATCCGCCTCAGTCACCTGGAAGGCATATACGATGGCTTTCGCGTCAGTGACGGGGACGGCCTTGATGAATTTCCATGCCATGTCATTTCTCTTTTGTTTCGCGGTTCTGTTGGCGGATCAGGGCCGCCACGCAGGCTGTCAGTTGCGCGCGGTCAGCGGTGCCAAGTTGCGCGCAACCTTTGCTTTGCCGCCGGATGATGGCGTCCGCGTATGTGTCCGGGCGGCCCAGAGCGGCGCACAGGGCGGCGATCTTGGAGTGGAGCGGGCGCAGTTCGGCGGGCACACCCTTGGGGTGGCGCGGGCGCGGCGTCCAGCCCTTGCCCCTGAACTCCGCCAGCATGGCCTTGAGCTGGGGCACGGTACACTTGGCGGCGCTGTCCCGCCCGGTGACGGAGCGCAGCAAATCGCGGTAGGTGGCGTCGTCAAGCCCCATGTCCTTTTGCGCTATCTTGACGCTGGCGATCAGGCCGTTGCGGAGGGGATCAGGCCGCTTTTCCGCCATGGGAATGCTCCTTATGGTTCAGCGCCACCAGTGGCGCGCATTTTTTGCAATAATGCTCTTTGCCGTTGGGACTGACCCAGCCTTTGCTTTTCAGTCGAGTCAACAGCGTGGAATAGCCCACGCCCGTCACGGCGCGCCCGCAGCCGTCACAGATGATGGTGGTTTGTTTACTCATGTGCTGCGTCTCTTTTCGGCGTGCCCGCCGCATTGAGCGCGTCCAGCATGACCTTGACCATGGCCTGAGTTTTCTCCTGGCCGCGCCGCCCCTTGTGGACAAAGCAGACTACGCTGCCGTCCTTGTTGTCGCGGATCAGCCATGCGTCCGCCTGAGTACGGCGCAGAATAAAGCGCTGGGTATTGTTGGGCATAGCTACTCCTTTCGGCTGCTCATCAGGCCGGAACCGCCCCGCTCCGGCGACCGCCCCGCAGGGCGGTTTCGCAAGGATTACAACACCGCCATATCCAGCGGGATGGCGACGTATTTGCCGTCCTTGCCGCGCTCGTAGGCGCGCACATATGCCTTGCTGTCCAGCACTTGCAGGCTGTCGCCAATGGCCTGCATGGCCCGCTGCCAGCGCTCATCCTCGATTTTGTGGCGGCGCAGGGCCAGGAGCGCGTTGGTATTGATGCGGCCTTCCTGGTTGACGTTGAACGCCTGTTCGACGATGGCCCGCAAGGGTGTGGGGCTCTCGCGGCTCCATTCCTCCAGGCATCCGTCAATAAGGGCCTTCGCCGCGCGCAGGCCTTCGTCAAAGCCCAGCGTTTCGCTGTATTGGCGCTTAATCTTGTAGCGCCCGTCGAAAGAAAGTAGCGTCACGTTGCCCTTGTCGCCGCCCACCTTGGCCCCGTAACGTTCGGCGGATATCTCCACAAAGGCCGCCACGTCGCCCATCAGCTCGTTTTTCAGGGCGCGGAGCTGCGCCTGCATGGCCTTGACCTTCTCCACCTTTTCCTTGACCAGTTCGTCGCGGGCGAGGTCGATTTCTTTGATTTGCGCCACGGGCACAAAGCAGCCGCGCGCATCTTCCATGTACCCTTCAAAGATTGCCTGGTTCATCGTTGCACCTCCTGCCTACTCGGCCTTGTCGTCTTTGCCGCAGCTCTGGAAAGGGCCAGGGAACGGGACCACCCGACAGCGCCCCCCCTTGTCGGGGGCGGGATTCGGCGCTGTCTGCGAAGGCTCGGCCAGACCAGCAGCGGCGCAGGCCACGGACAGCCCCAACTCCATGCGCCGCGCCTGGACAGCGTGGGCCATCAGGTTGGCGCGCAGCATGCGCAGATACGCCCACTCTTCTTCTCCCACTTTTCCGCCCAGCACGCCGATGCTCACGGCGCAGGATTCCAAGTCTTGACTCAGCATTCTTTCTCGCTCCAAAGGTTGCAGTGTTGGCACTCCCGCCACTGGCGGAGCGCATACGGGTTAGAGGTCGGCATGGAGGCAGCCCGGCGCGAGGCACAAGCCTCCGGGCCGCGCGTCCCGCCATAGACGGGGCAAGGTTGCCCCAGAATTTCCATGATGCGTTGTTCCATTTTGCCCGTGCCGCCGGGATACTTGCCGTTGATAACGAGGCTCAGACTGGACCGGGCCACGCCCAGGCGGCGGGCTACAGCCGTGACGCTGCTACTGGCTACGGCGCTTTCAAGAAGGGCGGCAGCAGCGCTATTCATGAGGTGCCCCTAAGGCGATGATTTCACCCGTGTTACGGTCCGTGACGCATTTCTCCGCCCGGTTGTAGGCCGGGGCCAGCGCCCCATGATTTGACTCTGGCCGCAGATAATAGGCTTTGGTGCGTCCGGTCATGCCGAGTATCCCGGCCCGATACAGCGCCCGGCAGTAGTTGCACAGATTTTCTTCCGCCCCTTTTTCCTCGCCGTCGCACAGCGTGGTCAGCAGATCGTCCACGCTGAAATGGTCGCGCATCCGCATAATATTCCAGGCCCGCTGCCGCAGGGTGCGTCCCTCGCTGGTTGCCGCCCGGCCTTTGCGCTGGCAGGGCAGATATCTATCCGCCAGCCGTGCCCGGCCTGCCTCAGTGATGCCGTGCATGCCGCCCTCGCTGTGGATGAGCTTATGATGGCGCAGGCAGCGGCACAGCTTGCGGACATATTCGCTGGACACTCCTATGCTGGAGGCCAGTTGTCGGGTGTACTGCGGCCCCTCGGATGCAAGCCGCTCCATAATGTTACGCACGGCATCCATGTCACGCCGCCTTGCGTATTTTTTTGGCCGTGCAGCTCTGCCAGTCATGGGCCAGCGCCACGCCCTCAAAATGCTTCACGTCCAGCGGGCCTTGCAGGCCGTTATCCTTGGCCAGACGCTCGATCCCGGCCAGGATGTTCAGCACTTCCCTCATGCGCCCGGCGGAGAGCCGTAGAACCTCGGCGGACAGCGCCGGGGTCAGCTCGTATTCGCAGAGCTGCTTGCAGGCCAGGGTCACGTCCGCAGCCGTGCAGGGCGTGAACTCCACTACCTGGGCGATGCGGCTGCTGATCTGTTTGAACCGATTGATATTGCGCTGTATCTGCTCCATGCCGATCAGCACCACCGTCACCTCGGCCCGGTCCGAGAAGTCGCGTACCTTTTCCAGCACAGCGGCATTATCCCGCAGCGTAAATTCCGCTTCGTCCACAATGAGCGGGCACTGGCGCTCAACCAGCACGCGCAGGGCGCGGTCAAAAAGCTGTTGGGCCGTCCCGCGAGAGTCGATGTTCAGCGCCCGGCACAGCTCGGTCAGAAAATACTTGGGCGTCATGTCCACATTGGCGCGCAGGAAGATTGCCCCGGCGTCTTCCGCCCAGCGGGATACAATGTGGCTTTTCCCAAAGCCCGGCTGGCCATGCACCAGCATCATTCCTGCCTCAGCCGCGCCGCGTTGCTCCACGGCTTTGACTCCCGCCGTAAAGCGGGCGTAATTCTCTGTTTTCACAAAGGCTTTTTTCATAGTCCCTCCTAATCAATGCCTTCAATTTCCAGCAATTCGCGCATATCAGCGTATTCCTCACCCTTGCGGTAGCTTGTGATAAAGGCCGCATCGGCCTCGGTCTGTTGTTCAGGATGACGCCGCAGCCAGCGGAAGCGTTCAAACTGGCTGGCAAAGAGCGCCGGGCGCGGTTCTTCCGGTTCCGCCTCAACAGGAGCGGCATCCGGAGCCGGGTTCAGGCCTATGCAGGGCCGGGTGCTGTCCGCCACGTCCAGGGCTGGAGTGGCATCCGACTCCGGCAAGATGATTTCCGCGCCGGGGGCCACGCGTTGGAGCTTGTTGTTGATCCGTCCCACTTGGGCCTTGGCGCGCTTTTCGCGGGCCGCTTCCACTTGGCTGGGCTGAAAATAGGGCCGGGTATTGCCTTCCAGGGCAGCCTCACAAATGCGCTGCCCGTCCAGAGTCCAGCACCACACGCGGGAGCTGTCCCAAATGTCGTAACGGACCTCCACAAAGGCATCGTGGTAGTCGGCCAGCTCCGGAGCGAAATAGTTGCCATTCTGGAAAAGCACCCAGCCGTTGCGGCACTTGCGGCGTTCGCCCGGCATAAACAGTTCGCTTTCCATGCCTTCCGGCACACGTACCGGAGCAAAACCGCGTGCCTCGAATGCGCGCCAGTATTCGTCAGGCGAGTAGTGGCGCATGCGGCCCAAGCTGTCGCGGTAGCGCGGCAGGCCCTTATGCGGCGAGGAGTTGTATTCTTCCACCCGCGCCAGCACATGGTGTTTGAACTCGTCCCAGGTGGGCAGCACGGCGCGTTTGCCCGCTTTCAGAGCCGCACGACTGCGTTTAAAATTCCGGTGGGCGGCATCGCCGTCCATCAGCGCACCCGTATAGCTTTCCAGACCTTGGGCGGCGCGGACCCACAGCGTCTTGACGCCGCGTTCCATGAGGCCTTTGCCCTGCGGGCGTCCGGGTATGGCGCGGCAGGGTTCAATGCCCAGGCGCTGAAACATGCCCGTGCGGTCATCCAGCAGCAGGCGGTTGAGGTAGCCAGGACCGCCGTCGCTGTAGAATAGAGCCGGGATGCCGCCAAAGCAGCAGGCCATGCGCAGGGCGTCCAGTACCGTGAAACGACTTTCCGCCAGAGCGATGGAGAGGCCAACACAGCGTCGGGTGGCTACGTCCAGCACTGCCGTCACTTCTGGTTTAAACGGCTGTCCATTGCCAGGGTGCAGCACTTCCGCATCAAAGGTGGTGCCGTCCGCTGTGTACACGTCGCCGGGCCACAGTTCGGAAGTGTTGCGGCGCTGGTAGGGGCGCAATTTCAACAGGGCATTACCCGTGGCGCGGCCCGCCTCGCGTTCCGGCGCGTTCATCTTGGCCAGCAGACGGCGCACTGCGTGGATGGAGGGCGGATTGACCTCCCCGCGTGCTGCCAGTTCCTTGCAAAAGTAGCTGTAGGCCAATGCGACAGACGGATGCTGCGGCTTCTGGTAATGAAGCAAAAAATTGTCAAACCATGCTGGCACCGGGATTATCTTGCTCTGGCTGGGCAGCAGCCCGGCTTCGCCGCGTTCGGCGTAATCTGCCATCCAGCGGTAGAGGGTGCGGCGGGTCAGGTGTTCGCCGCGTTTACAAGCCGTGGCTGTGGAAATTTGTTCCATAAGGATGGAGGGGAGGTTGCCCAGGCGCGAGGAATCCACCAGATGCCGGATGGCTCCCTCCTTGCCAATAACGCCGGACATGCGCTCAATCTCGCGGACAAAGGCCAGACGGGCCGTCGCTACAGCGCGCTCACGGTCTGACGCGCCGGGGAACAAGGGAGCCGCGCTGGGGGCGGGTGTAAAGTCGATGTGCTGGACCGGGGCCGGGCCAGTGCCGAGCGTCGCGCTATAAATAGTGCCAGCTATGGCGCAACTGTCCGCCTCTTGTGTGGCGTATTGCTGCCGTAGTAGGCCCGAGGCTATGAGTTCGCGGGTTTCCTTGGGTGTGCTAGATGCTCCCCATCGTTTACCTCCGCCGCGTCCTCCCTTTTGAACAAACAGCCATCCTTCTCGCTTAGCACGGAGCTGAACGGCCCGCTCTGTAATCCCAAGGAGCTGAGCCAGTTCGCGTGTGGTATAAAACTCTTCTAGAGCAGACACAGGCTCTTCCTTCCTAACTAGCATTATGCGGGTCACATAAATATTCTTCCGCCGCACCATTTTCCCGAAGCCAACCAAGGACTATAGGGCTGTGAATTTTTCCCGCTAAGGTACTGTAAACGGCTTGACTGGACACACCCAATTCACGTGCCAGAGCAGCTCCCGACAAACCTTTATTGTCCATCACCTCTTGTAAACGACGGCGATATTTGGAGCGCTCCGCCCCAAGGGCCATTCGTTGGGCAAATGTCAGGCTCATAGTTCATCCTCCAATTTGCGGAGCCGTTTTCTCATTTTCTTTTGTTCAATCAGTGCGCGACCGTATTCGCAGACTTTACGATCTTCCGCTGTCATCACGTCCAGCCCCACGCTTCGCAGCATCGCCCGCAACGGAGCCGAATCATCGGTAGCCAAACAAAAGACCAGCACGGCAAGGATGGATGGAGGATGGCTCTCATCCGAAGGAGACAACCATTTATCCAAGGTATCCTTGCTGATGGCTCTGGTGTTGCCCGCCGTCAGCCGTACCCCAATGGCGGGCATGGCGCTGGCAAGCGGGGCGCAGTGATCAAAGAGGGAGGCTTGGCGCATGGCGGGCCTACAGTTTTTTGAGGGCGCGGCGCAGGCGTCCCACCTCTCTGGGGGAGAGGTCCACTACGAGGTTCACCACAACGCGGTCACCGGCGTCATAGCGCCCATCTGCTTCTTGCAAAGCGTCAAGCACAAATTTCAGGATATTACGCACAACAGCGCACTGATCATCAGTGAGAGGGATGTTCTGCATGCTTGCCTCCGCTTGTCCAAATCCGGCTGAGCCGTGGACGTTGACGTTTAGCTTGCAGGCCGTTAGTTTGATTCCAGCTAGAAAAACCAATTGCCCGTGCTTTCTTTTTAGCTAAATTGAAAGCTGATTGCAAGCTAAAAATCGTTTCGGAGTTTATTTTTACCGAATTTATTTTTAACTATAAGCAATCATTTGTATTTTGCATTACGGGACGTTTCGATCTTGTTTTCGGAGTTCTCAATGGAAAATGCGAAGTCTTTTGAGCAGCGGCTTGCCCGGATCATGAAGGCTGCAAATATAAGTAAGGAAGCGGAATTAGCTAAGATTCTTGATATTAATCAGTCATCTGTAGCTGCCGCTAGAAAACGTCAGCAATTACCACCGGGGTGGATTGAAAAAATAGCTGAGAAATTTAGAATAAATGCAAACTGGTTGTTTTTTGGTGAAGGTGAAATGCATCTTGATCAAAAATCAAATAATTCACTTTTAGCTAGTTGCTGTGACGTTGATTTAAGGCTTATTCCGCTGGTGGAGGCGCGTTTATCTGCTGGGCAGGGGAGCCTTGAAGTAGAAAGGAATAGTGATCGCTCTTACGCATTTCGGATGGATTTTCTGCTACGGAAGGGGAACCCAGAATCTATGGTATTGATGCGCGTAGCTGGCGATAGCATGCAGCCGGAGATAATGGACAATGACGTTGTACTCATTGACCAGAGTAAAAAGGATATAATTCCAGGGAAAATATTTGCAGTTGGTTTTGACGACGCTATTTATCTGAAAAGAATAGACAAGCAACCTGGAAAGGTAATCCTCAAAAGCGTTAATGAGGAAGCCTACCCGCCCATTGAGCTGGACATGCGTGGAGATATGGCAGAATTCTTCCGTGTCATTGGGAAGGTCATTTGGAGCGGGAGAGAATATCGCTAGAAACCAGATATGTTAGTGTCAATTCTGACGTAAAAAACGCGCGAAAAGCAGCAAGTGAGCTGATTTTTCGCGCGTTTTTGTTTTTGCCCTGTAGCGGCCACAAACCCACGGCCCACGCGGGCGCGCTGGGAAATTCCCCCTCATGTCAGTAGTGCCATTTCTATCGCTACCCTAGTGTATGTCCCCAAGGTCTTGCCTCTCATGGGCAAGGACGCTGCGTTTCTGCCGTCCGCCGTCTTGTCGCGCGGCATGGCGGGAAAATCCGCCTGAACCAAGCTGTCCCGCGATCAGCTCCGAACCGCGCGGGACGCGCATTTCCGGCCCAAGCAAAATTTTGTGAAAAAAAACATTGAATTTTATCGGCCACGTCAAGTAAGTTTTACCCAAGCGGATAACGCCGGATAACGGGTGCATCGAGGACGGCATGGGGGCATGCCCATCGCCGTGCCCGGACGGAAGGTGCCGGACGCCGCCGATTTGGCGGCTGCAGCGGCACGGTTGTGTCATGACGCACGTCCGCCGGGCGACGTAAAGCGCCGCTGACGGCCAGCGCGGGATATGTACGAGAACAGATAAGGATTCCAAACCAACAGGAGGATCTCTGATGAAACGCATTATTGCGCTCTTTGTGGCATTCGGCCTCATCTGCGGCATGGCGCTGGGCATGGCGCCGTCGGCCGATGCCAAAACCGTGATCAAAATCGCGGGCATGAAGCCGGAAGGCGAGCCGGAAACCATCGGCATGCATCAGTTCGGCAAATATCTGGCAGAACTTTCCAACGGCAAATATGAAGTACAGGTCTTCCCCAACAGCCAGCTCGGCAAGGAAGACGCCTACATCGCCGCCACCCGTAAGGGTATTATTCAGATGTGCGCCACCGGCACGCAGACCTCGGCGCTGCATCCGGCCATGGCCATGCTGGAAACGCCCATGCTCTACGACGATCTGGACCATGCCCGCCGTGCCATGGAAGGCAAGACCTTTGAGCTGATCAACCAGGGCTTCACCGAAAAGTCCGGCCTGCGCACCCTCAACGCCTTTCCCCTTGGTTTCCGCCATTTTTACACCAAAAAGCCGGTGAAAACCATCGCCGACCTCAAGGGCCTGCGCATGCGCGTGCCCAACATCCCCCTGTACACCAATTTCGCCAAGGAATGCGGCATCAGCGGCCAGCCCATGCCCTTTGCCGAAGTGCCCGGCGCGCTTGACCAGGGCGTCATCGACGGCGGCGACAGCCCGCTGGCCGACATCGTGAGCCTGAAGATGTATGAGATCACCCCTGAAATCACCCTCACCGGCCATATCCTGGTGATCCATTCCTTGTACATCAACGAAAAATTCTACAAGTCCCTGCCCGAACAGGACCGCAAGTGGGTTGACGAAGCCGCCAAGCGCTCCGCCGACGACATCTGGAAGATGGTGGCTGCGGGCGACGAAAAAGCCAAGCAGACCATCATCGCCGCCAATGGCCACATCACCACGCCCAGCAAGGAATTCCACGACTACATGGCGGAAGCCGGCAAGCGCAGCTGGAAGCTCTTTTACGACACGGTGCCCAATGCCCAGGAAATCCTGGACAGCGCCGCCAGCTATCGCCAGGCCAAGTAACAAGATCAGCACGATGTAACGCGGGCCGGGGGCGTAAGGCTTCCGGCCCGTCGCGCAACGCGCTCGGCGGGAAGACCCCGCAGCACTAGAGGGTGTCGTCATGAGATGGATTTTCGTGTTATATCAGGGAGAAAGAGCCTTTTATGAAGGAAGTGTACTCTGCTGGTACTCGACCGGAATAAAAGGCGAATTTCAACGCGGAGATAACCGAAAAGACGCTCGTGACGACAGCCTCTAAAATTTTCCGCACAAGTCCATATTCCGTCAGGGCATTGTTCCCGCAGAGGTCAGTATGCACGACGAGACACAGCAAAACCTTCCATCGGCGTCCGCTCCGGACGCCGACAAGCCGTGTGATCCGCATGCGGATCACGGCAAAGCGCAGTCCGAATCCCTCGGCCGGCTGCTTTTTGAGATTTTTTGCGCCGTCATCTTCCTCGGCATGATCGGTCTGGTCTTTTACAACGCTTTTCTGCGCTACGTCTTTTCCTCCAGCTATCCCCCCAGCGAGGAATGGGCGCGCTTTCTCTTCATCTACATCACGTTCTTCGGGGCCATTGAGGCTTTTTACCACAAAAAGCACATTGCCGTGGACATGTTCGTGGACCTGCTGCACGGCGCACCCCGCAAATACGTGGACATCACCGCCACGCTCCTGGGCATGGTCGCCATGGGCCTTCTGCTCTACGGCGGCGTGATCAACGTGCTCCAGACCGTGGACACCTATTCCGTGGCCACCAATGTGAACATGGCCCTGATCAACGGCACATTGCCCATCATGGCCTTCGCGGCCCTGATCATGCAGGTGCGCGACCTCGTGGCTCTCATCCGTCGTCCGGCATCCTCTTTCACCAAGGCATAGGGGGAGAACGTGGAACTTTTCATCTTTCTCGGCACCCTGTTCTTCTTCCTGGCCTTCGGCATTCCCATCTGTCTGGTGCTGGTGCTCTGCGCCATGGTGCTCATGTGGCACTCCGGCATGTGGGACGCCATGATCATTCCCGGCAGCATGCTGGACGGGGCCAACAACTACCCGCTGATGGCCATCCCCTTCTTTGTCTTTGCCGGTGAAATCATGGCCGCGGGCGGACTTTCCAAACGCGTGGTGCAACTGGCCCAGCTGATGATCGGCCGGGTGCGCGGCGGCCTGGGCTATGCGGCTGTGGTGGCCAGCATCATTTTCGCGGGTCTCATGGGCAGTTCCGTGGGCGAGGCCGCCGCTCTGGGCGGTCTTTTGCTGCCCATGATGAAGGAAGTGGGCTACAAGCCGGGACGCGCCGGGGCCGTTATCGCCTCCGGTGCCATTCTGGGCCCCATCATTCCCCCCAGCACCAACTTCATCCTGCTCGGCGCCACCATCAGCGGCCTTTCCATCACCAAACTGTTCATGATCGGCCTGGTCCCGGGCATTTTAATCGGTCTCGCGCTGATGGTGGTCTGGTTCTTTGTGGTGCGCAAGGACGGCTACAACGAAACCATCACCTTCACCCGTGAGGAAAAGTGGAAGATCCTGATCGACTCCACGCCCGCCTTCCTCATGCCGGTGCTCCTGCTGGGCGGCATCCGCTTCGGCGTTTTCACGCCCACCGAAGGCGGCGCCTTCGCGGCCATTTACGCCATTGTGGTCTGCGTGCTTTACTACCGCGAGCTTTCCTTCCGCGAACTGCTGCGCGTCAGCGCGCGGGCGGCCACAACCACTTCGGTGGTCATGCTCATCGTGGCCACGGCCACGGCCGTGGGCTGGTTCATCACCATCGCCCAGATTCCCAATCAGATGACGGCGCTCTTTTCGCCGCTCATCGACAGCCCCGTTCTGCTGCTGTTGTGCATCAACGTCTTTCTTTTCCTCATCGGCATGGTCATGGACCTTACGCCCAACATCCTGATCTTCGCGCCGGTGTTCTATCCGCTCATCACCCAGGCCGGTATCGACCCCTACTATTTCGGTCTGCTTTTCATCCTGAACCTGGGCATCGGCGTGATCACGCCGCCCGTGGGCACAGTGCTTTATGTGGTGTGCGGCATCGGCAACATCAAGATCACCCAGCTGATCCGTAACCTGGTCCCCTTCATTCTGGTGGAAGTGGTCATGCTCTTCCTGCTGCTCTTCTTCCCCAAACTCTCGCTCATTCCGCTCGACTGGCTCATGGGCGGGAAATAAGCCGCCGCGAGCTCGCACAGAAAAGCCGCCCCTGCACAGGGGCGGCTTTCAATTTTTCAAGCGGCTTCCGAGCGGTGGACATTCAACGCCAATCCTTCTCGGCCTGCCCGAGATCCTCCAGCACCAGAGTGGGCTGACGCTCCTCCTTTGCCAGGTCTTCGCGCGTGGCCTCGCCGCTGAGCACCAGAATGAAATCAATGCCCGCGTTTTCGGCCAGTTTCTTGTCCGTGCTCAGGCGGTCGCCCACCATAACCATTTCCTCTTTGGCGTAGCGCCGCAGCAGAGGGGCCAGCACGGTCGGGTCGGGTTTGCCGAAAATATGCTGCGGGCGGCGGCCCGTGGCCGTGGCGTAGAGTTCAATCATGCTGCCCACATCAGGCAACGGCCCCTCCGGAGAGGGACAGACCAGATCCGGATGGGTAGCCAGAAACAGGGTTTCAGGTTTTTGCAACAACAAGGCTGAACGGGCCAGCTTGTGGTAGGTCAGCTCCGTGTCATAGGCCAGAATCACGGCCTGCGCGTCCTCTTCCACCTGTTGAAGTTCGGGCATACGTTGACGCAGATCCTGTTGAAAATCAGTGTTGCCCACAGGATAGGCCCGGCTGATGCCGCGCGCCCGTAAAAAATCCACCAGGGGCGTCACCGGTGAGAGCAACAATTCCCCGCGCGCCGGAATGCCCATGCCGTTGAGCTTGTCCACATAGGTCTGCGGCGATTTGGAGGTATTGTTGCTGAGAAAGAAAAAATCCAGATCTCGCCAGTGATTTTGAATAAAACCGACAGCGCCCTTGATGGGGATATGCCCAAGATAAACCGTGCCGTCCATGTCCAGGACGACACAGCGTTTCCGCGACCAGTCCATATGCTTCCTTTTTCCCAAGGAAATAGCCGCGTTCGGCCGTCTTGGCAAGAATAGAGGGGTTCCCTTCGGCGGACGCTTCCTCCGCTGACTGTCCATTGGGGCAATGCCCGACCCTTGACGAACAGCGGCAAAAGAATGAAAATTTTTATTTGGATTTGTTTATGTTGTACTGAAGCCATTGCCGGGAAGACAACGCCCGTTACGGACGCGGCCACGGCGAAATGGAAATATCAGGAGGCCCCATGCTGGAAACCACGGTTGTCGTCATCGGCGGCGGCGCTACCGGCATGGGCACGCTGCGCGATCTGTGCATGCGCGGCGTGCCCGCCATTCTGCTGGAACAGGGCGGCCTCGCCCACGGCACCAGCTCCCGTTTTCACGGCCTGCTCCACAGCGGGGGTCGTTACGCTGTCAATGACAACGAATCCGCGCGCGAGTGCATTGAAGAAAACATGATTGTGCGGCGTATCGGCAGACAGTGTGTGGAGGAAACCGAAGGCTTTTTCGCACTGACGCCCGGTGACGATCCGGCCTACGTGACTCCCTGGGCCGAGGCCTGCCACAAGGCGGGCATCGACGCGCAGGAGCTGGACGTGGCCGAAGCCCTGCGTCTGGAGCCCAATCTCGCGCCCGACATCCGGCGCGTCTTCCGTGTGCCTGATTCCTGTGTGGACGGCTTTCGCCTGGTACTGCACAACGCCATGTCCGCCAAGCGTTACGGCGGCCGGGTGCTGACCTATCACGAGGTCACGGCCATCCATCAGAACAACGGCACAGTCTGCGGCGTAACGGCTCTTGACCGCATCAGCGGCGAAATGGTGGAAATTTCCTGTCAGAGCGTGGTCAACGCCGCCGGTTCCTGGTCGGGCCGCATTGCCGGGCTGGCCGGTCTGGATGTGGCCGTTTCTCCGGACCGGGGCACGCTCATTGTCTTCAATCACCGCTTTACCTCGCGCGTGGTCAACCGCCTGCATCCCGGCGCGGACGGCGATATTTTCGTGCCCCACGGCTCCATCACCATTCTCGGCACCACATCCACGCCCACGGACCGGCCCGACGACACCACGCCCACCTATGGAGAAGTGCTGCGCCTGCTGGATCTGGGCGAACCGCTTTTCCCGGCGGTACGCCAATACCGCATCCTGCGGGCCTTCGCGGGCACGCGGCCTCTGTACACCCCGGGCAATGCGGCGGGGCGCAAGGCCAGCCGCAATTTCCATGTGGTGGACCACGCAGAGCAGGGTCTGGAGGGCATGGTGTCCATCTTCGGCGGCAAGCTGACCACCTACCGGCTCATGGCCGAACGCGTCAGCGACAACGTCTGCGCCAGACTCGGCGTGCATGCGCCCTGTCGCACGGCGGATGAAGCGCTGGTGCCCGATCCCGATAAAGCTGTGCTGCGCCGCGCGGCCCGCTATTTCCCCATGCGGGGGCTCACCCTCATGGCGGACCGGCTCGGCGACGATCTGCCCGCCGTGCTGCAACAGGCTGAACTGGCCGGACTGGCGGAAAAGCAGGCCGAACAGGAACATGCCGGTGGGGGTGACGGCAACCCCCTGCTCTGCGAGTGCGAAATGGTCAGCCTGGCTGAAATCGAATGCGTGGCGCGCGATCCCTCCACCCACTCCCTGTCCGACATCCGGCTGCGCACGCGCCTGGGCATGGGCACCTGCCAGGGCACTTTCTGCTCCCTGCGGACCATCGGCGCATTGGTGGAGCACGGTGTGCCTCTGGAGCTTTCGCCCACGGACAATGTGCGGCGTTTTCTACAGGAGCGCTGGCGGGGCCTGCGTCCGGCCCTCTGGGGCACGCAGGCGCGCGAAATGGAACTGGGGCGGGCCGTGTACGCCGGAACCCTCAACCTCGACGGAGCCGCGGATGAGCAGGACAATTGACGTACTTGTGGCCGGTTCCGGCCTGGCCGGGCTTATGGCCGCGCTGACCGCCGCTCAGGATGGGCGCAGCGTACGGCTGGTGACCGACGGCATGGGCTCGCTGGCTATCAGCGGCGGTTGCGTGGACCTGCTGGGCTACGCCGGGGGACGGCGGCTGGATGATCCCTGGAACGGCATGGATCTTCTGCCGCCGGAGCATCCCTACCGCCTGCTCGGTGCGGGCAATATCCGGACGGCCCTGGACATGCTGCGCCAATGCGCGGCGGAACAGGGCTGGCCCCTGCACACGGCCGTGTCGCCGCAGGGCGCTCCCTGCAACGCGCTGCTGCCCACCATCATGGGCACGCTCAAGCCGAGTTATCTTTTGCCCGCCGGTCTGAACCCCACGGCCCTGACCAGGGCCAAGCGCATTCTGGTGGCGGGCGTGCGGGGCCTGCGCGACTGCCGTCCCGCGCTGATCGTCAGCCAGTTGCGCCGTTATAGGGACTGGGCGGACAAAGACTTTATCCAGATATTGCTGCCCTCGCCCCTGGGCGAAACCCATCGCAGCCTGAGCGCTCTGGACCTGGCCCGTCTGGTGGACAAGCCGCAGGGCCGGGACTGGTTGATCCGGGCCCTCCGGGAACACGCCGGACAGTGCGATGCCGTGTTGCTGCCGCCCATCTGCGGCAGCAGGGCCGATGCCTCGGTCTGGCATGAACTCAGCCAGGCCGTGGGCTGCCCGCTGGTGGAAATGCTTTCCATCCCGCCGGGGGTGGGCGGTCTGCGTCTGCGGGACGCGTTGCTGCGCGAACTGCGCCGCCACGATTTTGAACTGGTGGAAAACGCCCGGCTGATCCGCGCCGAAACCAACGGGAAGCAATGCACGGCGCTGGTGGCTCTGGCAGCCGGGCAGGAACGCCGCCACAGAGCCCGGGCCTTTGTACTGGCCACGGGCGGCATCCTGGGCGGAGGCGTGGAACTCGCGCCGGGCAAGGTCCGTGAAAGTGTGTTCGGACTGGATATTCCCGTGCCGCCGGACGTCACAGAGTGGTCCGAACCGGAAATTTTCGGCAGCCATGTCTTTTCCCGTCTGGGCGTCCGGGTGGACGGCGAAATGCGTCCCCTGGACGAGGCCGGACAGACCCGCTGGGAGAATGTCTTTTTTGCCGGGCGCAGCCTCGGCGGTTATGATTTCGCAACCGAAAAAAGCGGCCACGGCGTCGCCCTGACCACCGGCTGGCAGGCGGGCCGCATGGCTGCCGCCATTGCCGGAAAATCCGGCGGACCGGCGTCCGGAGAGCGCATATGAGCGTACGCATCAATCCCGACAAATGCATCGCCTGCACCACTTGCGTGGTGCACTGCCCGGTGGCGGAGGCCACGCCCAAGTTCCTGGGCCCGCGCATGATCGGCCCGGCCTATGAACGTTTCCGCCTGCTGGGCCTGGCGGAAGATCCGTCTCTGCACTATTGCGCCAACTGCAAGAACTGCGACATTTCCTGCCCGCACGACGTGCCTGTGTCCAGCATCAACATGCTGGCCCGCGCCGAGCAGTGCAAACAGCAGAGCCCCGGCCTGCGCGACTGGGTGCTGGCCCACGGCGAACTTCAGGCGCGCTGGCTGCGGCTGATCCCGGCCGGGCTCAAAAACTTCGGCATGCTCAACCCCGTAACCCGCGCGTTGTTGGATGCTCTGGGCATCGACAAGCGCGCTCCCCTGCCCCGCTTTGCCGCTCAGACTTTCCGGCAGCAGATGCGCAATATCCGCCAGCCAGCCCAAACGCGCAAAGCGGTCTTTTTCCCGGGCTGCTACGTGGACGTGTACGATCCCCGTACCGGCCTGGATATGGTCTGGGCACTGAACAGGGCCGGGTATGAGGTCATTGTGCCGGACGATTTCGTCTGCTGCGGTCTGCCCATGATCGCCAACGGCTTCTGGCAGGACGCTCGCGCAAATGCGGACCGCAACCTTGCCGCGCTGGCCCGCTGGCGTGAACAGGGCATTCCGGTCATCACGGGCTGCCCCAGCTGCGCCCTGATGTTCCGGACCGACCTGCCGGAATTTTTCCCGGACCTGGCTGAAAAGCACGGCGCTACCCCGCTGGAGGACGCCCAGGAATTTCTGCTGGGCTGCGCGGAACGTGGC
>PPYF01613137.1_pt1 | contig 16814 bp, 19 predicted proteins | sample 1559871 | NCBI WGS metagenome assembly PPYF01 (sample SAMN08240021, study PRJNA423297) | Human gut metagenome, whole genome shotgun sequencing project.
AGCTGATCGATCGTTTTGGCCGCCTGCCCGATGCCGCCCGCAACCTGCTGGATATCGCCCGTCTGCGTCAGCAGGCGCAAAAGTTAGGGATCCGCAAGCTGGAAAGCAACGAAAAAGGCGGCGTGATCGAATTTAACGAGAAAAACAACGTCAATCCGGTGTGGCTGATCGGCCTGCTGCAGAAGCAGCCCCAGCACTTCCGCCTGGACGGTCCCACGCGCCTGAAGTTCATGCAGGACCTGGAGGAGCGTAAAACGCGGATGGACTGGGTTCGCCAGTTTATGCGCCAGCTGGAAGAGAACGCCGTCGCCTGACTGGCAGGAGATACGGCCCCGCTGCCGTATCTCCCTTCCCACATACCTCGCAATCTTTACAAACATTTTGCAATCCGCCTGGATTTCCCCACACAGACTCACGCCATAATCTCATCTGCTTTTCGTATAAAAATAACCACTTACATATTTTGGAGTTATGGTAATGAGAAACCGTTTCCCCGTGACGCTTTGGCTGACGCTAGTCGCGTTAGTCGCCGCGCTGGCCCTCCCCGCGCGCGCTAACACCTGGCCCCTTCCCCCGCCGGGCAGCCGGCTGGTGGGTCAGAATCAGTTTCATGTGGTACAGGATGACGGCGGTTCGCTGGAAGCGATTGCCAAGAAGTACAATGTCGGCTTCCTGGCCCTGCTGCAGGCCAATCCCGGGGTTGACCCCTATGTTCCGCGCGCCGGCAGCGTGCTGACCATCCCCCTGCAGACGCTGGCTGCATTCGTCTGCGCGATAACGATATCAAGGCGCTGTACAACACTATCTCGCCGGGCACGAAGGTGAACATTATCAACACGCCGATCAAGGCGTCGGTTGAGCCGGATGGCCGCCGTCTGGTTGAGGTCCATCAGCCGCTGTCTGAGCATATCGATGACGACCCGCAGACCCTGCCCATTACGCTTAATGCGGCCATGACTGCGTTCAAACAGGCGCCGCAGACCGACGGGACGGTGATGGAGCGCGCGATGAATTATCGCTCGGGCATGCCGATTGACGTCACCCGTCATGCTGAGCCTGGACCGCAGTCGCTGTAGTCTTACGCTGCATAAAACAAAAAACCCGCCTGATGGCGGGTTTTTTGTTGGCAAGGGTCAAACAGGGGTACAACAGGGTCTTACTCATCGCCGTCCGGTGAAGGGGGCCGGGCAGCGACGCATCGGGCTTACTTGTAGATAACGGCGGTACCGTGAAGGGTATTCGGACCGGTTACCGAAGTAATACGATATGAAGTGGCGCCCATCTCATCCGCTTTCTGCGCCAGCTGGTCTTCCAGCGAGCCCAGGTTAGTCCCGGCAGAAGCAGAGATGGTGCCTACTTTATGCTGTCCTGCAGGGGTGGACTGCACCTCTACAGCGGCAAAGCTGGCGAAAGAAAGGGAACTTAAAACGGCGGCAATAGCCAGAGTATTAACGGTTTTCATGATTATTATACCTGTGCAGATGAATTTTATAGTAGGGTCGCAAGCATTAACTTAACGATCGATAGGTAAATAATAATGTGATCTATGTCACACGTCAATGCATTTTTATAACGATCGTTTAACTATTTATAAAATGCTTAAATTTCATACATATATGAATTATTTATTTTTAAACCGACAGCGCTGGCCCCGGCGATCGTTTATTTTTATAATGGCCTTTCACCAAACCAACATAGGTACAACGGCACCATGACAACTGACGTTCAAAGTTGCGCCAAAAAAAGCCGTGGCCGACCGAAGGTGTTCGACAGGGATGCGGCGCTGGACAAAGCCATGACACTCTTCTGGCAGCACGGCTATGAGGCGACCTCGCTCGCCGATCTGGTCGAGGCGACAGGAGCAAAAGCCCCCACCCTGTATGCGGAATTTGTGAATAAAGAAGGCCTATTCCGCGCAGTGTTGGATCGTTACATTTCGCGCTTTGCCGCGAAGCACGAAGCCGTGCTGTTTGCCGAGGGAAAATCCGTCGATCGCGCGTTGCGTGACTACTTCACGGCGGTCGCCACCTGCTTTACCAGCAAAGAGACGCCGGCCGGCTGCTTTATCATCAATACCTCCGCCGCGTTGGCTGCCTCCTCGACGGATATCGCCAATACCATCAAATCCCGCCATGCGATGCAGGAGCAGGCGCTAACCCAGTTTCTGCAGCAGCGGCAGGCGCAGGGCGAACTGCCCGCGGGCCGCGATGTCGCGCAGCTGGCGCAATTTCTTAACTGCGTTCTGCAGGGGATGTCGATTAGCGCCCGGGAAGGCGCGGATTTCGACAAGCTGATGCAAATCACCGATACCACTCTCCGTCTCTGGCCGCAGGTCCTCGAGTCCTGATGCGCCCTGCTTCCGGCGGTATTCTGCCGCCGGATCCGCTCTCCTGTTGGCTTTATCCCCACAAAATAGATCGCACCGTGGCCGAAATGGCCCAAACCACCTGGGTCATTGAGGGCCAGGAGATTGAGCAGCAGGTCCAGGGCGGGAAAGAGTTCAAAGACGTGCTGGCGCAGCTGATCCCCGGCATCGACGTCAGCAGCCAGGGGCGGACCAACTATGGGATGAACATGCGCGGGCGCGCGATCGTCGTGCTGATTGACGGCGTCCGGCTCAACTCCTCACGCACCGACAGCCGCCAGCTCGACGCCATCGATCCATTCAACATCGAACATATCGAAGTGATCTCCGGAGCGACCTCGCTGTACGGCGGGGGCAGTACCGGCGGGCTTATCAACATCGTTACCAAAAAGGGGCAGCAGGATCGTCAGGTCGATATTGAGGTGGGCAGCAAGAGCGGTTTTGCGAACAGCAACGATCATGATGAGCGCGTCGCGGCGGCCGTCAGCGGCGGAACAGACCACGCATCCGGCCGCTTGTCGGTAGCCTATCAGCGTTTCGGCGGCTGGTACGACGGCAATAACGATGCGCTGATCCTCGATAATACCCAAACGGGGCTCCAGCACACGAAAGGTCAGGTCAGTAGCTTCTCCTCGTCGCAGCAGGATACCGATCAGTATGGGGCCAAGCTGACCCTCAACAGTCAACCGCTGGCGGGGTGGGATCTCACCTGGGGTCTCGACGCCGATCATGAGACCTTTAATGCCAACCAGATGTTCTTCGATCTGCCACAATCGATGGCCTCCGGCGGGTTGCACAACGAATCGATCTACACTACCGGCCGCTACCCGGGATACAGTATTTCCAATGTCGCGCCATTCCTGCAGTCCAGCTACGATCTGAACGATATCTTTACCGTCAGCGGCGGGGTACGCTACCAGTGGACCGAAAACCGGGTCGACGACTTTGTCGGCTACGCCCAGCAGCAGGATATCGCCAACGGCAAAGCGCGCTCCGCCGACGCCATCAAAGGCGGCAAAACCGATTACGATAACTTCCTGTTTAACGCCGGGATCGTGGCCCACCTGACCGAGCGTCAACAAACCTGGTTTAACTTCTCGCAGGGCGTCGAGCTACCGGACCCTGGTAAATACTATGGCATCGGTAAATATGGCGCTGCGGTGAATGGTCATCTGCCGCTGATCTCCAGCGTCAACGTTGATGACTCGCCGCTGCAGGGGATCAAAGTTAACTCGTACGAGCTGGGCTGGCGCTACACCGGCGATAACCTGCGCACCCAGCTGGCGGCGTACTACTCGACCTCCGATAAGACCATTGTCGTCAACCGCACCGACATGACCATCGACGTTCAGTCCGACAAACGGCGTATTTACGGCGTTGAGGGGGCGGTCGACTACTTTATTCCGGATAGCGACTGGAGCGTCGGCGGTAACTTCAACGTGCTGAAATCCCAGGTGCAGACCGACGGCCGCTGGCAAAAATGGGACGTCACCCTCGCCTCGCCGTCTAAAGCCACCGCCTGGGTGGGCTGGGCGCCGGATCCGTGGAGCCTGCGCGTGCAGAGTCAGCAGGTATTTGACCTCAGCGATGCCGCCGGCAACAAGCTGGAAGGCTATAACACCGTCGATTTTATCGGTAGTTACGCGCTGCCGGTGGGGAAACTGACCTTCAGTATCGAAAACCTGCTTAACGAAGACTATGTCACTATCTGGGGCCAGCGCGCGCCGCTGCTCTACAGCCCAACCTACGGCAGTTCATCGCTGTATGAGTACAAAGGTCGTGGCCGCACCTTTGGTCTGAACTACGCCTTAACCTTCTGATAAAAAAAGCCCCTCAGCCTGAGCGATTGAGGGGCTAATCACTACACAAATCTGTTTTTAGATTTTGTTGTTCAGGACCAGCTGGCCGTTGTTGTCCAGCGGGATCTGGCTGCCGGGATCGTGATCCATGCGGATTTTCCCCTGCTGATCGCCTATCTTATAGGTCACATCGTAGCCGAGCATTTTATCGGATTTGTCATACACCGTTTTGCAGCGCTGCTGGGTGGTGGTGTAAGTATCGTTGTCCTGCATCGCGCCCTGGATCTGGTTGCCTGCATAGCCGCCGCCCAGCGCACCTACGACCGTCGCCACGCTGCGTCCGTGACCGCCGCCAAACTGGTGGCCAATCACCCCGCCCGCCACCGCGCCCAGCACCGAACCGGCGATGCGGTTTTCATCCTGTACCGGACGACGATGAGTCACCGTGACATTGCGGCATTCCTGACGCGGCGTTTTCACGGTTTCTTTAATCGGTGTACTGGAGACCACTTGCGCATACTGCGGGCCGCGATCCAACACGTTGAGACCAGCGACAGCTGCAACGCCCAGCGCGGCAGCCACGCCTATCCCTATACCCGCCAACATAGATTTATTCACGGGAGTTCCTCCTTTGTTGCTGTTGATACAATTTTGCAACCGGAGCCGGGAGGGCGCAAATCAGATAGCGGATGAAAAGTGCGAGAATTCGCTGCAAATCAAAGGGATTCAGAGGATTCCGAGCGGGATCTCTGCGGTTCCAGCAGAAGAGCCCGGAGGCGCCCTCAGAGCGCGCCTCCGGGTCGCGACAGCGATTAGTGCAGCTTCAGGCGCGGGCGAATGATGCGGTTGATGCGCCCAACCAGCATCATCAGGCCGGTCTTGAAGTAACCATGCAGGGCAATCTGGTGCATACGGTACAGGGAGATGTACACGAAGCGCGCAATGCGCCCTTCCACCATCATCGAACCGCGCATCAGGTTACCCATCAGGCTGCCGACGGTGGAGTAATTTGACAGCGACACCAGCGAGCCATGGTCTTTATAGGTGTATGCCTTCAGCGGTTTGCCTTTCATCTGCGCCAGGATGTTGTTCAGCGCGCAGGTAGCCATCTGGTGCGCCGCCTGGGCCCGCGGAGGCACAAAGCCGCCTTCCGGACGGGCGCAGGAGGCGCAGTCGCCGATGGCGAAAATATCCGCATCGCGGGTAGTCTGCAGCGTCGGCTCGACCACCAGCTGATTGATACGGTTGGTTTCGAGGCCGCCGATCTCTTTCATGAAATCTGGCGCTTTGATCCCCGCCGCCCAGACCATTAGATCCGCCTCAATATATTCGCCATCTTTAGTGTGCAGGCCGCCCGCATCCGCGCTGGTGACCATGGTCTGCGTCAGAACCCGTACGCCCAGCTTAGTCAGCTCATTATGCGCTGCCCCGGAAATGCGCGGCGGCAGCGCAGGCAGAATGCGCTCGCCCGCCTCGACCAGCGTGACGTTCAGCGCTTCGTTGGTCAGCCCTTTGTAGCCGTAGCTGTGCAGCTGTTTCACCGCATTGTGCAACTCAGCGGAGAGCTCCACGCCGGTGGCGCCGCCGCCGACGATGGCGATATTTACTTTACCGTTAGCGCCGAGGTTAGCAGAGTATTTAAGGAACAGGTTGAGCATTTCCTGATGGAAGCGACGCGCCTGGTGCGGGTTGTCGAGGAAAATGCAGTTCTCTTTTACACCAGGGGTATTAAAGTCATTCGAGGTACTGCCCAACGCCATGACCAGCGTGTCGTACGGCAGTTTACGCTCAGCCACCAGCAGCTCGCCTTTTTCATTGCGCAGCTCGCCGAGGGTGATGGTTTTCCCTTCGCGGTTGATATCAACCACCGAGCCCAGCTGGAACTGGAAACCGTGGTTGCGGGCATGGGCCAGATAGCTCAGCGCATCAACGCCTTCATCCAGAGAACCGGTGGCCACTTCGTGCAGCAGCGGCTTCCACAGATGGCTGTGGTTACGGTCCACCAGGGTGATTTTCGCTTTCTTATGGCGCCCTAACTTTCTCCCCAGCTGAGTTGCCAGTTCCAGTCCGCCAGCGCCGCCACCCACAATTACGATTTTTTTCAATGGCGTAGTCATGTGTACCCCTAAAATTATTAACCAATTGTTAAATAAAAGTTATTGAAATAGCCTTTATTTAACAACAAGTTACGTTAATGAAACCATTCAGCACTGTCGAGAATACCATGAACGGTGCATTGGTCATACCAAAATTGATGTGCATCAAGTTTTGTCGCGTATTTTTTCAGCGAAACCAATAAGTGTAGACATGAAAAAACCCGCGTGGTGAACCCGACGCGGGTTTGGGAACAAGGGAAAAGCAGTTAGCCGAGGGTTTTAAACGCTTTCAGCCGCTGCAGATGCGGCGAGATATTTTTAAACTTATGGGTCTGCTCTTCATCCCAGATAATTTCATAATAGTGGTGCAGGAGATCGGCGGAACGCTGGCTGTCCAACGCCTCGTCCTGGCGGGAAAGCACCACCAGGCAGCGATCGCGGTTCTTCTCGCGGAAGTTGGTCACGCACTTGGTGGCGATGTCAGCATACTCTTCCGGTCGGTCGATTTTGCCTTCCATGTTCTCATGCGGAAACAGGTTTGGATTGAACACCGCCTGGCGGATATCGCACAGAAAACCAATCCGCTCCGCCCAGTAGCCGCCAAGGCCGACGCCGCAGATCAGCGGCCGGTCATCGGCAGTGAGCTGCAGCATTTTATCGACCTCTTTCAGCAAATGCTGCATATCGTGCTTGGGATGCCGCGTGCTGTAGCTAATCAACCGCACGTCCGGGTCGATAAACTGCAGCTGCATCACCTTCTCATGGTTACCGGGGCTGTTCGAGTCAAAACCGTGTAAATAGATAATCATCGCATCCTCACCAGACAACAACGCCCCGTAGAGCGTTACGCGGACTTCGCCTCTTGCCAGCGCGCATGAAGCTGCTCCAGCTGGGCACTCACCGTTTTCCAACGGGCTGAATCCCTTAACTCCTGACGGGAAAAGGAACCTTTATGATACAATTTCGTAACACGCTCTGCTTTGATCGGCGACAGGTTATCCAGCACACTGACCGCGCCTTTACGATTATTGCAGACGAGGATCATATCGCAACCGGCGTCGAGCGATGCCTGACCGCGTTCGGCATAGCTGCCCATGATCGCCGCCCCTTCCATCGACAGATCGTCGGAGAAAATCACCCCGTCAAAGCCCAGTTCGCCGCGCAGCACCGTTTTCAGCCAGTACGCCGAGCCGCTGGCCGGACGCGGATCGAGCTCCGGGTAAATCACATGCGCCGGCATAATGGCGTCCAGACGCTGCTCGGCGATAAGGCTTTTGAAGACCGCCATATCATGGTCGCGGATAACCGATGCCGCCCGCGGATCGAACGGCGTCTCTTTGTGCGAATCGGCAGTCACCGCCCCGTGTCCCGGGAAGTGTTTGCCGGTGGTTTTCATGCCCGCGGCGTGCATCCCGTCAATGAAGTGACGCGCCATCGTCAGCGCTTTCTGCGGATCTTCATGATAAGAACGTTCGCCGATTGCGGCGCTGATATGGCCGACGTCCAGCACTGGCGCAAAACTAATATCGATATCCATGGCGATCATTTCGCTGGCCATCAGCCAGCCGGCTTCGGCGGCCAGTTTGCCCCCCTCTTCCATCCCCAGCAGCGCGGCGAAAGACTGGGCCGCCGGTAAACGGGTAAACCCTTCGCGGAAACGCTGAACCCGCCCCCCTTCCTGATCGACCGCCACCACCAGGTGGTTCCGGGAGGCGTCGCGGATCTGGCGCACCAGCTCGCGCAGCTGCGCCGGATCGTGATAATTTCGGGTAAAGAGGATCAACCCTCCCACCAGCGGATGCGCCAGAATTTCTCGCTCTTCCGCATCCAGCTCATACCCTTCGACATCCAACATCACTGGGCCCACACTGACCTCTCTTATCCTTTACGTTCGTTGTCTAACTGACACCATGTTTCATCTGCCAGCGTGATAAATTGCCGGTCCCCGCTCTGCCGCCAGCGCATTTCATACCAGCCCGCCATCAACAGCAGTACCCACGGGCGCCAGAGTACAACCTGCCGCCAAAGCAGCTGCGCGTCGATGGCTGCCCGCCGGGCATACGCTTCTACCAGCCGACGGCGCTCGCCAGGCGTGATCCACACCGCGGCCAGCTCCAGCGCGATATCGCCATCACCGGCATATTCCCAGTCGATCAGCCTCAGGCCGGACTCATTATGAATAATATTGCCGGCATGGACGTCCATGTGCAGCGGCGCCAGCCGCAGGGGACGGGGCTCGCCCTGGCTGCGCAGCCGCTGATGCCAGCGCAGCCAACGCGGCTTGCGCCGCGCCGGATCGCACCTCTGCCAGTACTGGGCCAGCAGTGGTGTGAGGCTAACCCGCCAGCCAAACCGCGGTTGCTGATGCAAATCATACAATAAGCCTGACAGCTGCGGGGAGGCCGGTAACTCGCTTTTCACCTCCCCTGGACGTTGCCGGTGGCATTGGAGTAAAGCACATACTGCGCGCCCACGTTGCGGGCGATGCCCATGGCTTTGCTGCGGCTGCCGAGGCTGTCCTGCGGCGACAGGCCCAGCTGCTGCTTGGCGACCGCCAGCTGCTGCGCCGATACCAGGGTAAATTTGCCGTTACCGGCCAGCGCACTACGTAGCGCAGTGGTGGCTTCTCCAGCATTCAGCGAACCGTTGGTGCGGTTGTTCACGCTGTCGACCAGCAGAATACTGCCGGCATTGACCCCACTCGCCTGCAGCATCTGCCCCACCAGCGGCTGAACCGCGCCGTTCCAGTCATAATGACGCACGCGCGGCGCCGGCTGACCCGACTGCTGATCCTGATGCTCAATCGGCCCAGGCTGCGCCGGGACAGAGGGCACCGCCGGTACGGTCGGCACCGTGGGCTGCGGCTGCGCAGGCTGCTGCGGCTGCGGTTTGGCCTCTTCTACCGGCGCGGGCTGCTCCCGCAACCCCGCACAGCCTGCGAGGAATATCGCCAGTGCTGTGATTAACGCATAGCGACACATTTTCATCATTATAATTACCCCTTACAGATAAAGATAAAGGCGGGCCTTATGCGCCCCCAGGATATTGGCGCTGCCATATAACGTGACCGAGGAGCGGGCCGGTACCACGATGGTGCGCGGCGCGTCCAGCGGATGCATCTCCAGCCCTCGGGCGTCATACCAGAAAAAACGATAGTGCACGGTAACCGGCTGCTGGCGCTCGTTATATAGCGTTGAGGAGGCGGTAGCCTGAATCTCTGTCGCCACGACGGCAGGCTCGCTGGCGCTGATCCCCGCCGCCAGCACGCTCGACTCCATCACCAGCGCCTGCTGGTCAGAAACCGGGATCTCCGGGTGTGAACTACACCCGGCGAGTAGCCCCGCCGCCAGACACGCGCCCAAAAGGGTCCTGAGCATGACGTTAGCCTTTGTGCGCCAGCATCGGGCCAAGCGGACGACCGCCCAGCAGATGCATATGGATATGGTACACTTCCTGGCCGCCGTGGCGGTTGCAGTTGACGATCAACCGATAGCCATCGTCGGCAAGACCTTCATCGCGGGCGATCTTCGCCGCGACGGTCATCATCCGGCCCAGCGCCAGCTCATGTTCAGCGGTGACGTCATTTACGGTAGGAATCAGAACATTCGGGACAATCAGAATATGGGTGGGCGCCTGCGGGGAGATGTCGCGAAAAGCGGTCACAAGCTCATCCTGATAGACAATATCCGACGGGATCTCCCGGCGAATGATTTTGCTGAAAATCGTTTCTTCTGCCATGACTGATTCCTTATAAGTTTTATCCCGTGCGCTGGCCTGCTTCTGCAGATAAACGCGGACGCACAGGTTCCGCTAAGAGTATGAGCGACATTCTCCCTCTCTTTCAACCTGAAAGCTCTTTTTCTTATTCAACTATAGACTTAGCTGCTGAGGGAATAAGCATATGGCGGACTGTTTTCAGGGTTATCGCTTGTGGGGCACCGACTTTAGCGCATAAAAAAGGCAGCCAGTTGGCTGCCTTAGTCTCCCCGATACTACGTCTTAACTGTTACGGATGTACTCATCCATTTCAGTTTTCAGGTTATCGGACTTGGTACCGAAGATGGCCTGTACGCCAGAACCTGCCACTACCACGCCAGCGGCGCCCAGTTTTTTCAGGCCAGCCTGGTCAACTTTCGCTACATCCGCCACGCTAACACGCAGACGAGTAATACATGCGTCGAGGTTGGTGATGTTCTCTTTACCGCCGAAAGCGGCGACCAGAGCCGGAGCCATCTCGCTGGTGGCGCCAGCTTTGCTCTCTTCGGTGGTGTCTTCGCGACCCGGTGTTTTCAGATCCAGGGCTTTAATCAGCACACGGAAAATGACGTAGTACACGATCGCATAGCAGATACCAACAATCGGGAACAGCCACAGCTTGCTGCTGTTACCGGACAGCACGATAAAGTCGATCAGGCCGTGAGAGAACGAGGTACCGTCACGCATACCCAGCAGGATACAGATCGGGAACGCCAGGCCCGCCAGAATGGCATGGATAACGTACAGGATCGGCGCCACGAACATGAACGAGAACTCGATCGGCTCGGTGATACCGGTCAGGAACGAGGTCAGCGCGGCGGAGATCATGATACCGCCCACTTTGGCGCGGTTTTCCGGTTTAGCAGAGTGCCAAATCGCGATAGCCGCTGCCGGCAGACCATACATTTTGAACAGGAAGCCGCCAGACAGTTTGCCCGCCGTCGGGTCGCCTGCCATGTAGCGCGGGATATCGCCGTGGAACACCTGACCAGCCGCGTTGGTGTATTCGCCGATCTGCATCTGGAAAGGAACGTTCCAGATGTGATGCAGACCAAACGGCACCAGGCAACGTTCGATGAAACCGTAGATACCAAACGCCACCACTGGGTTCTGATAAGCAGCCCACTGGGAGAAGGTTTGGATCGCGGAGCCGATCGGCGGCCAAATGAAGGAGAGGATCACGCCGGTGAAGATAGCGGCCAGACCAGAGATAATCGGCACAAAACGCTTGCCCGCAAAGAAGCCGAGATATTCTGGCAGCTTGATGCGATAGAAGCGGTTGAACATGTAGGCGGCGATAGCACCGGAGATAATACCGCCAAGCACGCCGGTATCAGCAAGGTGTTTTGCCGCAATCTCGTCAGCAGGTAAATGCAGCACCAGCGGCGCAACAACCGCCATGGTTTTCACCATGATGCCGTAAGCCACGACTGCAGCCAGTGCGGATACACCGTCGTTATTGGTGAAGCCGAGGGCCACACCGATAGCGAAGATCAGCGGCATATTGGCGAAAACTGAACCGCCTGCTTCTGCCATAACGTGGGAGACCACGGCTGGCAGCCAGCTGAAGTTAGCGGAACCGACGCCCAGCAGGATACCTGCGATAGGCAGTACGGATACCGGCAGCATCAGCGATTTACCGACCTTCTGCATATTAATTACGAGCCTTAAAATAATAAGCAGATCAAGCAGGTTGCAAACGGGCGGGGTCGATGTGGAACAGGGTGGCAAAATTGTCGGTGGTCTGCTGAGCCAGCTGCTCAAGCGACACCCCCTTCAGTACCGCCATATACTCGGCAACGTCACGGACCAGCGCCGGCTGGTTCTCTTTGCCGCGGTGGGGGACCGGCGCCAGGTACGGCGAATCGGTTTCAACCAGCAGGCGATCCAGCGGCACGTAGCGCGCCGCATCACGCAGCTGCTCGGCGTTACGAAAAGTGACGATACCGGAAAACGAGATATAGAACCCCATATCGAGCAGCTTGCCCGCTGTCTCCCTGTCCTCAGTGAAACAGTGTAGTACGCCACCGCAATCCGTCACCTTTTCTTCGCGCAAAATCGCCAGAGTATCGGCACGCGCGTCACGGGTATGGACGATCACCGGCTTATTGAGCTCACGGCCGATACGAATGTGGTCGCGGAACGAGCTTTGCTGTTGGGCTTTAGTTTCCGGGGTATAAAAATAATCCAGACCGGTCTCCCCCATCGCCACGACGCCCTCTTCCGCTGCCAGCGCGCGCAGAGTCTCTACCTCCCAGGGCTCGTCCTGGTTTAATGGGTGTACGCCACAGGAGAAGACGACGTTGTCACGCGTCCCCACCAGTTCGCGCATACTGCGGTAGCCAGGCAGCGTCGTGGCGACGGCGAGGCAAAATTTCACATCGCGTGCGGCCGCTTTTGCCAGCACGTCGTCGACGTTTTTGTGTAGAGTTTGATAATCCAGACCATCAAGATGGCAGTGGGAGTCGACTAAAAACATAATGTCTCACTCAGAGGTGGGAGACGGGTAAAACCGTCCCGGGTTGCAGGTAATGTTCCCAGCGCAGCAGGCGCTCGGTAAGCAGCAGTTCGCGGTTGACACCGACAACGTTGAGCAATTGCTCGCGGCAGGTACAGACGTCATGGGCAATCGCCTGCAGCCGGGCGGCGGGCAGGCTGTGCGCCAGCTGCTCCAGCAGCGGCCAGACGTCAGGGTTACTCACCAGGGTAATCCCCTGCTGTCGTTTTTGCGCATCGACCAGCAGCGACGCCAGCCAGTGCAGGCGAACCGCCGCCTGTTCATGATTGAGTATCGGCAGCAGCGCCAGCCAGTCACCGCTCGCCAGGGTAGCCGCCAGCGCCTGACACAACTGCTGCCGCGCCGTCCACAGCGGTTCCTGTAACAGTTCGAGCGCCGCAGCCGGCGCGCTGGCGCACAGGCGTAACGCGGTCAACAATGACTCCTGCGGCAGGCTCACCTCACGCTCCAGCCAGGCCAGAGCATAAGGCTCAGACGGCGGCGCCAGATGATGCAGGCGACAGCGGCTGCGCAGAGTGGTCAGCAGACGCGCCGGCTCCTCGCAGGCGAGGAAGAACCAGGTATTCTCCGGGGGCTCCTCCAGCGTTTTCAGCAACGCGTTGGCGGCGGCATCGGTCAGCAAGGCAGCATCGCTAATCCAGACCACTTTTGCCCCACCAAGGCGTGCATGTTCATAGAGCTTTTCATTGACATCGCGCACCGCGTCAATACCCAGCGCGCTCTTGCCCTTCTCGGGGCTGAGCGCATAGTAATCGGGGTGCGTGCCGGCCTGCATCAGCTGACAGCTATGGCAGTGGCCGCAGCTTTTATGTCCTTCGGGCTGGCGGCACATCAGGAAGCGGCACAGCGCGTAAATCAACGCCTCGCCGCCCATCCCGTTCAGGGACTGTAACAGTAAGGCGTGGTGGCCTCGTCCGGCCTGATAGCTACCGACCAGTTGCTCGAACGAGGGGCGCAGCCACGGATACCATTTCATGCCGCTTGCTCCGCCATCCACTGGGCGATCGTGGCGCGAATGTCGCGCGCCACGGCATCCAGCGGCTGAGTTGCGTCAACCGTGCGGATAGAAGGATCGGCGGCGGCCAGCTCAAGATAGCGCGCGCGGGTACGGTTGAAAAAGTTCATGGACTCCTGCTCAATGCGATCCAGCTCGCCGCGGGCCCGGGCGCGCTGCAGCCCCACTTCCGGCGTGACGTCGAGATACAGCGTCAGATTGGGGCGAAAATCACCGAGTACCGCGTCGCGCAGCGTCGCCAGCATCGTGCGGTCAATTCCCCGGCCGCCGCCCTGATAGGCCTGCGTCGACAGATCGTGACGATCGCCGATCACCCACTGGCCGCGGGCCAGCGCGGGCTTAATCACGGTCTCCACCAACTGGACGCGCGCCGCGTAAAACATCAGCACTTCCGCTTTATCGTTAATCACTTCATCGCCCGTGGACTGGATATCCAGCACCAGGCTACGCAGTTTTTCGGCAAGGATTGTGCCCCCCGGCTCGCGGGTAAACACCATATCGTGAATACCCGCCGACTGCAGCGTCTCCACCACCAGTTGACGTGCGGTGGTCTTCCCGGCGCCCTCCAGCCCCTCGATGACGATATAGTTACTGCGCATTTTTTTCCTTAAGTACTTTCAGATAATCCTGCACCGCACGGTTATGACTGACCAGGTTTGTGGTAAACGTATGGCCCCCTTTCCCGTCGGCGACGAAATAAAGATATGGCGTTTTCGCCGGATGGGCGGCCGCCTTCAGCGAGGCCTCGCCCGGCACCGCGATAGGGCCCGGCGGCAAACCGCTGATGGTATAAGTATTGTATGCGGTCGGCGTCTCGAGATCCTTACGCGTTAACTTACCAGTATATCCTGCGCCCATCCCGTAGATTACGGTCGGATCGGTCTGCAAGCGCATACCGATGCGCAGGCGGTTGATAAATACCGACGCGACGCGGTCGCGCTCTTCCGCTACCGCGGTCTCTTTTTCAATAATCGAGGCCATGGTCAACAGCTGGTTCTGATCGGCATAGGGCAGATTCTCCATCCGTCCTTCCCAGACCTTCGCCACTTCGGCGACCATTTTCTGATGCGCGCGCTTGAGGATGGCGATATCGCTGGTGTTGGCGGTGTACATCCAGGTATCCGGCCAGAACCAGCCCTCTACCCAGTCGGCATGCTCAAGACCTAATGCCTTAGCCACCGTCGCGTAGCTATCGTCTTCAAGCGTGTGCTTCACGTACGGGGCATCGCGCAGCTGGCGCAGGTAGTCGCTGACGCGCATGCCTTCGACAAAGCGCAGCGGAAACTGCGCCTCTTTGCCGCTGGCCAGCAGCTGCAACATCTCGCGCACCGTCATTTGCGGCGTGAAGCGATAGGTCCCGGCCTTGAAGTGAGACAGCTCAGGTTCCACCCGCAGCAGCCACTGGAAAACGCGCGGGCGATTGATCACCTTCTCGCGATAGAGATCCTGGCCCAGCGCCAGCCGACCGGTGCCAGCTTCGAGGGTAAAGATGGTCTCTTCCTTAATCAGCAGCTTGCTGTCCGCCAGCTGGCGTACCTTCCACATGCCTGCCGCCGCGGCGATGCCCAACAGCACGACCAGCAACAGGATAAAACGTAACATTTTCTTCATACTAACCAGACAGCTCACACAAAGGGGCTAAAAAATGGTAAAGCTCACGCGAGGACCAGGTGGTCTCCTCCCAGCGGCGAACCGGCACCAGCGGCATCAGCGCATTGCAGATCAGCACTTCATCGGCCTCCCGCAACGTCTCGGGACGCGCTGTCACTTCGACAACGCGAAACGTCGATGGTGCCAGCTGCGTGATACAGCGCTGCCGCATAATGCCGTTGACCCCGGCATAATCGAGTCGCGGAGTAAATACATCACGTCCCTGACGCCAGAATAAATTCGCGGCACAGCATTCCGTAAGCCACCCGTCACTGTCAAGGACCAGCGATTTTTCACAGGTTGTCTGTAAACGCTGCAGATGGGCGTCCAGTAGCGCAACCTGCCCTTGCTGGATGCGGGCGGTGGTAAAACAGCCGTCGCCAAACTGGATGGCGCGATCGTTCGCTGCCAACGTGTCCTGTACAACGCCGTTTATCAAGAACATAAAGGACTCCTTTTCACTGGTCGGTCAGTGTGTCAGGACCCAGAGCAGAGAACAAGGGGAGAAAGCTGAATAAAAAAGGCCCGACGAACGGGCCTTTTGTTAAAGCAGTGCCGGGGCAAGCCCTGTCACACTTTTTTGAAGATCAGCGAACCGTTAGTGCCGCCAAAGCCGAAGGAGTTGCACAGGGTGTACTCCATACCGGAAACCTGACGCGCTTCGTGTGGAACGAAGTCGAGGTCGCAGCCTTCATCCGGGTTGTCGAGGTTGATCGTCGGCGGAACCGCCTGATCGCGCAGCGCCAGGATAGAGTAAATCGACTCTACCGCCCCTGCCGCACCCAGCAGATGGCCGGTCATGGATTTGGTAGAGCTCACCAGTACGCGGCTCGCCGCATCACCGAAGACAGACTTAACCGCCTGCGCTTCCGCTTTATCGCCGGCCGGCGTCGAGGTGCCGTGGGCGTTGACGTAGCCGATCTGGCTTGGTTCGATGCCCGCATCGCGAATAGCATTCACCATTGCCAGCGCGGCGCCCGCGCCATCTTCCGGCGGTGACGTCATGTGGTAAGCATCGCTGCTCATGCCGAAGCCAACGATCTCGGCGTAGATTTTGGCGCCGCGTTTTTTGGCATGCTCGTACTCTTCCAGCACCACCATACCCGCGCCGTCGCCCAGCACGAAGCCGTCACGATCTTTATCCCACGGACGGCTCGCCGCCTGCGGGTTGTCATTGCGCGTGGAGAGCGCACGCGCCGCGCCGAAGCCGCCCACGCCAAGCGGGGTGCTGGCTTTTTCCGCGCCGCCTGCCACCATCGCATCGGCATCGCCATAGGCGATGATGCGCGCGGCCTGGCCGATGTTGTGCACGCCTGAAGTACACGCGGTCGCGATAGAGATACTTGGCCCACGCAGACCAAACATGATGGTCAGATGTCCGGCCACCATGTTAACAATTGTGGAAGGAACGAAGAATGGGCTGATCTTGCGCGGTCCGCCGTTAACCAGCGAACTGTGGTTTTCTTCGATCAAGCCGAGACCGCCGATACCGGAGCCGATAGCGGCGCCAATACGGGTTGCATTCTCTTCCGTCACTTCAAGGCCAGAATCCTGCATGGCCTGAACGCCAGCGACAATTCCATATTGAATGAAGGCATCCATCTTGCGCTGTTCT
>PPYF01268142.1_pt1 | contig 16813 bp, 14 predicted proteins | sample 1559871 | NCBI WGS metagenome assembly PPYF01 (sample SAMN08240021, study PRJNA423297) | Human gut metagenome, whole genome shotgun sequencing project.
GGTTCTTGCTCAGAGCGGAGGTGTTGTTGTTGTAGTTGCGGTAGGCGTTCATCGCCATAATGTTGTGCTGAATACGCATAGTTCTTATCTCCTTATCATAATGCGGGCGCATCCTTGCGCCCCATCCGAAATGTGGTGCGTCGCCCGCCCGACCATCCGGCCGGACTGTATCGGACGTTTGACGTGCGATCTATTTCCTGCGGTCCGCGCGGGCCGCGAGAAATCAAGGGTCAATCGGCGGCGGCTTCCTTTTTCCGCGCCAGCTCCTCCATGCGGCGGGCGTTCCGCACCCGCTCGGAGGGGGTCTTGGGCCGCTGACGGAGCAGACCGTCGGGCCGCTGGCCGTCCCGCTCGCGGACCTCGCCACGGAGGATCGGCAGCTCACGGGGGGCCTTCACCGCCACGCGGATGGTGCCGCCCTGCTCGAATACCTGCACGACGATGTCGTCGCCGATGGTGAGGTATTCGCCGGATTTTAACTGCAAGGAAAGCATGACGGGCACTCCTTTCCACGGTTGGCGGTTTGAAAAGGTACAGGTTTACAAATTACACCGAGACAAAAAATTTTCCGCTTTTCCCCTTAATTTCCCGAAAAACTGTCCGACAATATAGGTGAAAGCAGTTTGGAAAGTAGGTTTGTAAACCTGTACCTTTCCAAACTGCTTTTTCATTTATATTTTTATTTATATTTTCATTTATACGGCTGGTATCCCCGTTCCCTGGCCCGTCTGCACCCCAAGTACCGCACTCCCCCTTAGAAAGGGTATCTTTCTGCCCCACATGACATATACATGAACCACATCTGGCTCTGCCGAATGGCCGCAGGGCGTGGGGAGTGTTATGCTGTGAAGGGAAACATGGAGGAGCGGGCCCAGCGCCTGGCCCTGTACATCATCGAAAACCAGGCTACCGTCCGGGCGGCAGCGGGGCGGTTCGGAATTTCTAAGTCCACCGTCCACAAAGATATCTCCGAGCGCCTGCCCCAGTTCAATCACACGCTTTATCTGCAGGTGAAGCAGGTGCTGGACGAGAACAAGGCCGAGCGGCACATCCGCGGGGGCATCGCCACCCGGCGGAAATATAAGGGACAGTAAAGCCTTGCCCGGGGGCGCGGCGGCGGGTATAATGGGGGAAAGCTGACTGCGAAAGGAACATCGTCTGTGGAGTATTACTTCGCCCCCATGGAGGGGATCACCGGCGCGGAGTACCGCGCCGTCCACCACCGGCACTTCCCCGGTGTAGACCGCTATTACATGCCCTTTATCACCCCCACCCAGGACCGGGTGTTCACCCCCCGGGAGCTTCGGAACATCTCGCCGGAGCGCAATGCGGGCTATTGTGCCGTGCCCCAGCTGCTGACCAAGAATGCCGGGGACTTTAACTGGGCCGCCGGTGAGCTGTTCGCCATGGGCTATGACGAGGTGGATCTGAACCTTGGCTGTCCCTCCGGTACGGTGACGGCCAAGGGCAAGGGTGCTGGGATGCTGGCCGACTTAGAGGGCCTGGACCGTTTTCTGGATGGCATCTTCTCCGCTGCCCGGGGCAAAATTTCCGTGAAGACCCGCCTGGGGCTGCGGAACCCGGAGGAGATTTTCCCCCTGGTGGAGTGCTTTGCCCGCTACCCCATCTCTCTGCTCATCCTGCACCCCCGAGTGCGCCAGGATTTTTACAGGGAGCCGGTGCGGCCGGACTACTTCGCCCGGGCGCTGGAGGTCTATCCCGGCCCCATGTGCTATAACGGCGGTCTGCGCACCCCGGAGGACTGCGCCGCCATGCAGGGGCGTTTCCCTCTGGTGAAGCACTGGATGCTGGGCCAGGGGCTGCTGGCCGACCCCGCCCTGATCCGCCGCTGCCAGGGCGGCCCCGCCCTCACCCGACAGGAGCTGCGGGCCTTTCACGACGAGCTCTATCACACCTATCTGGACATCTTCCAAAGCCAGCGGAACACGGTATTCCACATGAAGGAGCTGTGGAACTATCTCTCCGTTTTGTTCGACCAGCCGGAGAAGCCCCTCAAGCGTATCCGCAAGGCGGATGCCTCCCCCGCCTACGAGAGCGCCGTGGACGAGCTGTTCACCCACCCGTTTCTCTCGGAAAAAGGTGAATAACACCCGGCCCGGAGCCTGCTTTATCAGGTCTCCGGGCCGGGTCATTACCCTTTCATGATATCTGCAAATCTATCGGACAAAGCTCGAATTTTCTCCGCAATACTGCTCTCACTATCTTCTAATTTCTGATGCGGTGCTTGAATTTCCAATTCTTTCAATCTCCGTTGGATTGCCATTCTGCCATAAAAGAATCTCCATTTCTGCATATTGATCTGTGCCGCAAACCACGCTATCTCAGCATAGGTCATTCGATATTTGGGAAGCAATACCCGCACCGCACTGCCTCCATTTCCCCTGGCCATAAATCTCCAGGGCTGTACATATGCTTGTCCAAAACATGTAACAGTAATTGCCCCCTGTCGAAACACTTCTCCTTCTACATCCCTTACAAGGCGGATAATGCTATTTTGTGGATCGCCCGATGACACATAGGGGCACGAGCCTGCCAGGTAATTGCTCTCCCCTCTAGACTTCCCACCTGCGACGGTAAAGAACGTCTCTACTGTTCCACTCTTTCCATACGGGATGTTTGGTAGCGCATCCTCTGCCATTGGAAAGCTATCGATCACTTCATCTGCAAGCTCTTCAACACATATGGACGAAGTTAAAATTGACCTTGTCACATTTTCTATGTAATATGCCTGCTCATTGTTCAGAAAGTCAGGCTGTGACAAATACTGTTCGGGTGAAAATTCTGCGCCTATTTCCATCAACTGTTCAGCCTTGATCGTTGTAACTAACTGAGAATTCGGTTCTTCACCCTTCATGAATCTCTTAAACTGTCCCAACACCTCTGGTAATTGAGAGCCCTCAGCTTCAACTCGTTTTCCTTTTAACTTCTTAAATCCATCATTCCAAATTTTCGACATAAATATGCTGTCATTTTTGTTTTGCGGACGATGTGCTTTTGCAATCATGATCGTTGTATCGACCGCAGTTGGATAGAACAGATCTCCCGGAAGGCTTATCATCCCCAGTAGAGTGTGCTGCTTTAAAAACTCATATCTCCACCGAGCATTATCGTCATCTGCAAATATCCCCGATTTCACGACAACGGCCATAACTCCCAGTGTCTGTAAGGAATCCATCGCTGCGGATATAAAATCCCGTTCTGGCTCTTCTTCTTGTGAAAAAGGTGGATTTAACAGGGCTTTTGTAAATTTACCTTTCGTACTGTCTCTACTCTTCGGGTCGAAACAGCTGGCATTTTCGATGTGACTCTTTCCGTCTCCTCGAAAGAACATATTCAATGCAGCAAGCGACCACACCGTCGGATTGGTATCAAATCCATAAAGCGATTCTCTGACCGTCTCTGTTGAAACACCGATCTCTTTCGCAGTTCTTATCATCCGGTCAAACGCCGCAACTAAAAATCCCCCAGAGCCGCATGCAATATCAATTACCTTGTCCTGCGCCGTAATGTCGATCAACTCTGCGCAATATTTTGTAATGTGTCTCGGTGTAAATACGATGCCAAGCGAGTTGTTATCATATCCGTATCGAATAAACGCCTCATAGAGCAATCCTAGGAAATCTGTATCCGTCTGCAAAACAGACTTGATATTTAGCCTTTTCAGCAAGAAAACGATCTTTCCTATTTTATTTGACAACCTATTATAGTCACCAATCGTTAATTTCAGTGCTTCGATCAACTGCTCTTTCTTTGTTTCTTCAAAATGATCGGTAGATTGGATAGCTTCCGCTACCAGAGTATTGATAGATTTCAATTCTGCGCCATCCTCTAGATCGATCTCACCCCAATATAACGCAGTGATCACAGCTCCCAATACTTTTGGTCTTAGAGATGGTTCGATCTTGGCCGAACGTAAAATAGACGAAAGCTCTATAGCTACATCTATGTAATCAGATATTTGTGGTATAGAGACTTCCGTTGTCCCATTATTCGTGTAGACCGCACCATTCACCTCAAACAGGCTTGGAAAACTGGTCAATTCATACCCCTTTGAAGTCAGCGGCTTCCAATCCACTCCATTCCAAAAAAGAGAGCGAAATAAATATCCGTGATCCTCTTCCCCTGCTACACCGACCGCAATTTTGATAATATAGGAGCCTTTTTTATTGATCTGTTCCGCATATTCAGTGGCTTCCTTCACCGCTTGGTCAATTTTCTTAACATCATTTTTCGCTTCTACCACCAAAATCGGAACAGATTTCTTGCAAACTAAAAAATCCGGCTTATTCCCTTGCAACCCACAGTCCGGGAAAAAGTCCTCTATTTCCTGCTCTTCAAGAAAATCTCCCCCCTTTTGAGGATGTCTAGTATCCCATCCCTTTTTCTCCGCGATTGCTCTAACCAGGTATCGGCTTCGAGCTTCTGCCCTTTTCCCTCTCGGCATGGTGAACCTCCTACACCCAAACTTATTTTTGAAAATTATATCATTTGCTCGTCTTATTTACAACTTGATTTCTATTAAAAAGTCCTCTTTCTATATGATATTGTCCCGGCCCGGAGCCTGTTCCGCCAGGTCCCCGGGCCGGGTTTTTATCCTGTTCAGTTTTCTGTCAACTGCTCCAGCAGTCCGGCACATCCGGCGGACACATCCTCCCATGTGGCCTGAAAGTCCCCGGTGTACCAGGGGTCGGCCACCTCCTCCCCCGGGTGGCCGGCGTACTCCAGCAGCATGTGGATCTTGCCCGCCGGGTCCCCGCCGTAAAAGCGCCGCAGATTCCGCAGGTTGGCGCTGTCCATGGCGATGAGCAGGTCATAGTCCTGATAGTCCCGGGCGGTGATCTGCCGGGCGGCGTGGCCCGCACAGCCGATGCCGTGCTCGGCCAGCTTCCGCTGGGCCGGAGGGTAGACCGGATTGCCGATCTCCTCCCGGCTGGTGGCGGCGGATGCAATGCGGAACTGCGATGCCAGCCCCGCCTTCTCCACCAGGTCCTTCATCACAAACTCCGCCATGGGACTGCGGCAGATATTGCCGTGGCAGATAAATAGAATATTCGTCATATGTGAATCACCTCATGCTCTTTTAATTTCTCCAATATCTTCATCACATCCGGCTGAGTGGGTGTAAACTTTACGCCACGTTTCAGCAGATTCAGCACTTTTTTAGCCTTTCGCTGAATTTCTTTCACTTGTTTCTCACTGGTCAGCATCAAAGGATTTCCCGCGATGGTATACTCTCGTTCTATGTACTCCTCTGTGAGTGGAAACATGTCCTGTATCAGAAACGCATTTTCCCGGCCACTATCCAGCTTTACAATGTGTATAATATCGCAAGACTTTCCAGTTTCCGTCTTCTTTTGCACGATTTTTCGATATTTCTCCACCCTGGCGGACAGAGGGATCATCCAGAACACCCCAGCGGCAGTATCCTCAAAGCAGTAATAATGGGGCCTGTTTTCTTCTTTATTGCCCTTCAAGTACGGGTCAGACATATCCTCGAAGAATTTGTCTTTTACGATATAAAATCCATTCTTTCTCATCTTTCGGCCTCATTACAGTGAAGACTGAAAAAGTCCCTCGCCTTGCGGCGAAGGACTTTTCACGACCCAGCCATTTCTATCCCGCGTACCGGTCAGCGGCAAACTTACGACCCGACCACTTATATCCCGCATATCGGTCAGCGGAAAACTTCTTGTATTTATTCTAGCAAATGGAAGCTGAAAAGTCAACCATCACCCCTGCTCCGCCGCTCGCTTTGCCGGACGGAACCACAGCAGAGCCAGGAAGAGGAGCAGAGCGGTGGCGGACAGGCTGATGAAATAGACATACATGATGGTATTAAAAGAGGGGCTGCGGGGAAAGACGAAGGCGATCCAGGAGATGCGGATGCCGCACACGCCGATGGTGGTCAGCAGGGCGGGGACCAGGGAGATGCCAAAGCCCCGGAGGTAGCCGGAGATGACCTCATAGAGCATACAGAACACGTAGGCGGAGAAAACCAGCACCAGGCGGGTGTAACCCACTTCAATGACCTGGGGATCGTTATTGAAGATGGCCAGGATGGGCCGGCCCGCCAGCAGCACCAGGGCGATGGCGGCGGCGGTGGCGATGGTGTCCTCCGCAACGGTCAGCACCAGCGTCCTTTTGCACCGCTCCAGCTTCCAGGCCCCGTAGTTCTGGCCCACAAAGGTGGTGTAGGCCTGACCGAAGGAGTTCAGCACATAATAGGCCATCAGCTCCAGGCTAAAGGCGGCGCTGGAGCCCGCCATAACCACCGTGCCCAGGCTGTTGATGGCCGCCTGGATGACGATGTTGGACACGGAGAACACGGCGCTTTGAATGCCGGCCGGCAGTCCGATGCGCAGGATGCGGCCCATGCAGTCGGTGTGGATGCGCAGCGCCCTGGGCTCCACCCGGATGTCCAGGTCAGAGCGCATCAGCCGCCGCAGCAGAATGATAGCGCTGAACACATTGGCCAGCACCGTAGCCGCGGCCACGCCCTCTACCGTCATGTGGAGCACCGCCACGAAGAACAGGTTCATCAGCACATTCAGAATACCCGAGACTATCAGGGCCTGCAGCGGCACTTTTGTGTCCCCCACGCTGCGGAAGATGGCCGCCTCGAAATTATACAGCAAAATGGCGGGCATGCCCAGCAGATAGATGCGCAGATAGCGCAGGGCGAAGGGCAGCACGTCCTCCGGCACACTCAGCGCCCCCAGCAGGGGCCCGGCCGCCAGCTGGCCCAGCAGCGCCACCAGAATGCCTCCGATGACGGACATGAGCACCGCCGTGTGTACCGTGCGGCGGACGGTGTCCCCGTCCCGCTGGCCAACGGCGTTGGCGATGACCACGTTGGCGCCCAGGGCGATGCCCACAAACAGGTTGATGACCAGGCCGATCACCGGGCTGTTGGCTCCCACCGCCGCCACGGCGATGGTGCGGAACTCTCCCGTAAAATTGCCCACCACCGCCAGGTCCGAGGCGTTGAACAGCTGCTCCAGAATGGCCGTGGCCGCCACGGGCAGGGCGTATCGGGGCAGTTTGTTCCAGATGGGGCCGCTCAGCATATCCAGCGGCTGCTTTTGCTGCGTTGCTTCCATAGCATGTCCTTTCTCAACCGGCAGATCCTCTCCTGTTTTCTCTTCTGCGCAGGCTATTATAATGCCCCGCCGGTGCCTTGGCAAGGGGCAAAAAAGATTCCCGCCCGGACTGCAGGTGCAGTCCGGGCGGAGGAATGATTTGAAAAAATCAGGCTTATTCGGCCTTGGGCTCCTCGGTGGAGAACACCGTCTTGCCCGCAGCGGCCAGACCGGCCAGGCCCTGGATCTCGCTGGGGATGATGATCTTGGTGGCCTTGCCGTTGGCGGCGGCCTGGAAGGCCTCCAGGGCCTTGATCTTGATCACGCCATCGCCGGGGGCGGCCTCGTTGATGAGCTTGATGGCGTCGGCGGTGGCCTGCTGCACCTTCAGGATGGCCTGGGCCTCGGCCTCGGCCTCCAGGATCTTGGCCTGCTTGGCGCCCTCGGCCTGGAGGATGGCCGCCTGCTTGGCGGCATCGGCTTTCAGAATGGCGGACTGCTTTTCACCCTCGGCCACCAGGATCTGAGACTGCTTCTGGCCCTCGGCCTGGAGGATGGCCTCACGGCGCTCGCGCTCGGCCCGCATCTGCTTCTCCATGGATTCCTGGATGTCACGGGGGGGCATGATGTTCTTCAGCTCCACCCGGTTGACCTTGATGCCCCAGTTGTCGGTGGCCTCGTCCAGAATGGCCCGCATCTGGCCGTTGATGTGGTCCCGGCTGGTGAGGGACTGGTCCAGCTCCAGGTCGCCGATGATGTTGCGCAGGGTGGTGGCAGTCAGGTTCTCAATGGCGGACATGGGGTTCTCCACACCATAGGCGTACAGCTTGGGGTCGGTGATCTGGAAGTAGATCACGGTGTCGATCTGCATGGTCACGTTATCCTTGGTGATGACGGGCTGGGGCGGGAAGTCCACCACCTGCTCCTTCAGGGACACGTTCTTGGCCACCCGCTCGAACAGAGGGACCTTGATGTGCAGTCCCACCCCCCACACGGTGCGGAAGGCGCCCAGGCGCTCCACCACAAAGGCCCGGGACTGAGGCACCACCTTGATGCAGGAGCCCAGGATGATGAGCACGATCAGGATGACGATCAGGCCCATGGCAGCAGAAATAATGTTGTCCATAGTATCCTCCTTGTTATTTTGATTCTCTTTTCAACGATATGTTTCGAGAAATGCACTCAGATAGCCTCTACAAGCACTTTCACGCCGGATATTTTCAGCACCCGCACCTCGGTCTCACGGGGGATGACCACATCGTGGGCGCTGCGGGCCGACCATATCTGCCCGGCCACATTCACCTGGCCGGTTCCGCTGAGGTTGTCGATCTGCTCTGTCACCACGGCAGTCTGGCCGATGACCCGGTCGGCGTTGGTGGCGGCGTGGCTGGTCTTTAGAAAGCGGGCGAACACAGGCCGGGCCAGGGCCAGGGTCACCCCGGACAGGGCCAGGAAGATCACGACCTGGAGCCAGAGCGCTCCGCCCAGCACCGCCACGATCAGGGCTCCCAGAGCTCCCACCGCAAACCAGACGAAGGTGAGTCCGATGGTGATGGCCTCCCCCACCAGCAGCACGATCAACGCAATGAGCCAAAACGCACTAGGAAGCATACGTTCCTCCTTTCCCTTCAAGCTGATAGTTTGGTAAATTGATTATATCATGCCCCGCTTAAAAAAGCTATAGGGACTTTCTTAACTTTCTTTTAAGCTTTTCATTTTTCCTGATAACGGCTAAATAATTGCCGAAATATGCTCCGCCGGGCACTGTACTTTGGCCCGGCGGAGCATGTTTCTCTCTTATTTTCCGGCCGGGACCTGCTTCGGTTCCGCCGGCTTTTTGTCGTTTTTGCTCTTTTTGTTCTTCTTGTGCAGCAGCGCGCCGCCTGCCGCCAGCAGGACCACGGCGCCGCCCCCGGCGATGGCCCAGACGAGCCAGACGGGGCCCTCCTCCTGAACGCAGAAGGTGATCTTCCGCTCCTGGCAGGGGATCATGGCATAGCTGCCGTCCACGGTGAGGTGCTGACGCTGCCAGCCCTCCGCCGTCTCCACCCACAGGGCATAGCGCTTGCCGTGGTCTGGCAGGCGGTAGTGGACGGTGTAGCTCACATCATCCAGCACAGGGTCGGTGACGGTGACGGTGTAGGCCGTGCCGGCGTGTTCTTTGCCGCTCTCGTCGGTCCAGGTCACGTCGGCGGTGGTGTGCGCCACCTTGGCGCTGCGGCTGAAGCTGCCGTCCACCAGGATCTCGGGCAGGCCGCTTCCGTCGGTGATGACAGAGGCATAGGGGGTATACTCCGCCTCCAGCGTCCGGCTGAAGGTCAAGTGTCCATAGTCGATATCGGGCCACTGGGCGGAATAGCCCCTCTTGGCCGGGATATCAGGCAGACTCTGGACCCCCTGGCCATACTGGAAGGGGACCACCGCCACCTGCTTGCCGTCGGCCATGAAAGTGAGCTGGAACTGGGTGAAGGCCCCGGGGGCATTGCCCAGGGCAGACAGCTCGTCAAAGGTGGTGGGCTGGGCCTTGCCGGTATAGCTGATGCCGTCCAGGCCGCCCAGGGTATCGTGAACGAACAGGTTGCCCGTCAGGGTGCCGTCGTCCTCCATGTCCCCGGCGATGGTACCCACATAGGCCTCCCCCTTGTCGATCTCCACGAAGGAGCGGCTGTTTGCAATGGTGCTGCCATAACCGGCCACGCCGCCCACATAGTCTTTGCCGGACAGCTGGCACCTGGCCCAGCTGTCCCGGATAAAGCCATAGGAGGCCCCGGCAATGCCGCCCACATAGTCCCCGTCGGTGCTGGATACGGGACCATAGCCCTGGCAGCCGGACACCCGGCCCAGGTCCATAAGGCCCACCACGCCGCCGGTGCAGTTTTTCTTGCCGGTGATCTCTCCCCGGTTGATGCAGTCCAGCATCACCGCCCGGGCCAGATAGCGGAAGTCCAGCGACTTGTCGCCCACTTTGGTCAGGTCGTCCTCCGGGTCAAAGTCATACTCCACGGCCATGGACCCGGCGATGCCGCCCACATTCACGTCCCCCTCCACGCTGCCGTCGTTCTGGCAGGCGGAGATGAGTCCCGCGTCCGGCTTTCCGTCCCCATCCTGGTCGGAGATATCCTCGAAGTAGTCGTCCAGGTCCTTGTCCCGCTCCTCGTCGATGGCATCCCGAATGAGGTCGATGATGACCCGCAGCTGGTCGTTGATGGCCCGCAGGTCGGCGATGGCGATGTCAGAGCGGTCAGACAGCACGTCGTTCATGCTGCCCGCGTTGTCCAACAAGTCGGAGAAGGCATCATCCACTGCGTCCCCCTTCTGAGTCAGGTCGTCGCCGATGACCTGAAACTGGATGGTGGGTTTGGCCGCCAGCTCATCCACCACCCGCTTGCCGTCGTCCAGAGCCTGCTTGAGCAGGTCCAGTCCGGCGGACAGGGTGTCCCCCGCGTCGGACAGGCTGTCCAGCGCATCGTCCAGGGGGTCGTGGGCCTTCTGCAGGTCGGCCAGCGCATCAGCAAAGTGGCTGCCCGCCTGGGAGAGATAGTCCCCCGCGTCCTTCAGATAGCCCATGGCATCGTCCAGGTCGTTGATGGCACTGCGCAGATTTTTCAGCAGGTGGTCGGTCAGGACACGCACCGCCCCGTCCATGCTGTCCAGCGCGTCCTTGGCCTGGTTCAGCTTCTCTATGGTCTGGATCACCTGGGCCCGCAGGGCCTTCAGGGCCTCCTCGGTCAGGCCGCCATTCTCATAGGCATCCAGGATGATCTGGAGCATCGTACCCATACTCACAGCCACGTCCCCCAGGGCGTCGGAGAGCTGTTTCATGCCCTGGGACAGCTTGAAGAGGGCGGCGGCGGTGTCCGCGTCGCTGCCCACCGCCCGGCGCAGATCGTCCAGGGCATCCCGAATGGAGTCCAGGGCATCCTGGGCCCTTTTGTGGGCATCGTCTATATCGTCCCGGGCATCATCCATATTGTCCGCCGCATCGTCCAGGGCGTCGTTCACCTGACGCATACTGTCCATGGCGTCGGCCAGCTGGGAGGAGGCCTTGGACATGCGGTCCACCGACTGGCTGATGGTGTCCAGGATGGGACTCATCTGGTCCAGGGTCCAGGAGATGCGGGCAAAGGCATCGTTCACCTGGTCGATGTTGCCGTTGCCCCAGTCGGTCATGGCATCGGTCAGGTCGTGAACGGCATCCTTTGCCGTACCGGCGCTGGCGGTAAAGTCGGTGATCTGCTGGGAGACTGCGTCCACTGTGGTTCCTGCGTGACTCAGGGTGGAGTCCATCAGGTCCTGAAGATGATCCAGCTCATCCCACAGCTTGTTCAGGGTATCCTCGTCATATTTCAGGGTCAGTTGGGGCTCCAGCTGCCCGGCCACGCCGCCCACGTCCTTCCGCCCCAGCACGGGGCCAGAGTTGGAGCAGCCGTCCAAATAGCCGGACTGGCGGCCCACCACGCCGCCCACGTTATAGCCCACATGGGCATAGCCCACCGGGCCGGAGTTGGAGCAGCTTTGCAGGATGCCGCTGGAATAGCCGACCACGCCGCCGATGTCGGTGCAGGCTGGCATGTTCTGGGCGGAATTCAGCCGCTCCCAGTCCACGCTGCTCAGGTCCTTCTCCGTCTCCACCTCGGTGGTGTTGACGCTGCCGGAGTTCCGGCACTGGATCAGGCTGCCCAGGTTCCGCCCGGCGATGCCGCCCACATAGTGCTCCCCGGTGACAGAGCCGCTGAAGGTGCAGTTGATGACCTGTCCGGTGAGCTCGTTGACGCCCACCACACCGCCCACGGAGTCGCCCCCCTTCACGCCGCCCTGCGCGGCGCACTGGCGGATGATGCCGGAATTGCTGCCGGCGATGGCGGCCACTTCGTTTTTCCGGTCGCTGGGCCCGACAGAGGCCTTCACCGTCAGGTTCTGGACCACGGCCCCCTGCTGCACATAGCGGAACAGCCCCCGGGTGTTGCCGCTGCCCGTGATGGTCAGGCCGGAGATGGTGTGGCCCTGGCCGTCGAACGTCCCGCCGAAGGTGGGGATGGGGGTAAAGCCGCTGCCGCTGAGATTGATGTCGTCAGTCAGCACCACCGTCTTTCCCTGGGACCAGCTGTCCAGGGTACACTGGACAGCCAGCTCCTTCAGGTCCTCCGCCGTGGCGATGGTGATGGTCCCGCCCTCCTGGTTCAGGGCCACAGCGGGGAGGACCTGTCCGGCCAGCAGCAGCACCGCCAGCAGCAGGCACAGCAGCTTATTTGCCGTTTGTTTCTTCATCTTGCGCTTGATCGTCATCAGAAGGGTCCTCCTCCGGTAATTTCTCAATGGTCCCGCTGCCCACCAGGGCGGATATCTCCCCGTGGACCACGCCGTGGACGTTGGCATCCACCACGCCGTTGATGCGGCCCCGCACCCGGCCGTTCACATACACCGTTCCGGCGGTGCGCTGGGCGGGCACAGGCGCCTTCAGCTTAAAGCTGGTCTTTTCCACAATGATATCGCCCACCAGCAGGATCTGGGGCAGGATGAACATGACCAGGAACATGGAGATCAGGGTGCCCCGGCTGATGCACTCACCGATGCCCACAATGGCGGCCTCGGTGGATATCTTGCCGATGAGGAAAGCGGCGGAGCTTAGGATGGTGCCCGAGGTGAACACCGTGGGGAAGGCCAGGTTCAGGGCCTTGACAATGGCGGTCTTGGGCGGGAAGCTGGCCTTCATCTCGGTATACCGGGTGGAGATGACAATGGCATAGTCGATGTTGGCGCCCATCTGGATGGCGGTGACCACCAGATAGCTCATAAAGTAGATGTTGGTGTTCGTCAGGGTGGGGAAGGTGAAGTTGATCCAGATGCTGCCCTGGATGACCAGGATCAGCAGGATGGGCAGCCCCACCGACTGGAAGGTGAACAGCAGAATGAGAATGACGAAGGCCACGGACAGCACGCTGATCATCACATTGTCCCGGGCAAAGGAGGTGGACAGATCATAGTTGCTGGTGGCGTTGCCCACCACCAGCACCTGGTCGGCGGGGTAATACCGCTCGGCCTCCTGGTGGATGGTCTTTAAAAAGGCAAAGGTCTCCTGTCCCTCCTCGGGCAGGTCCAGGTTCAGCACCAGGCGGGAGTAATTTTCGCCCAGCATCTGCTTCTGGCCGTCGATGAGCTGGTCATACATATCGTTCACGTCGGCCTCGGTCTCGTCGTCCAGGGAGACATAGCCCTCGTCCATCTGGTCGTGGAGGAAGATGAACATGTCCATCAGGGGGACAGAGTAGTTCTCGATGCCCCCCACGATGCGGCCATACTCCTCCTGGTCCACGGCATAGGCGCTGTAGAGCAGACAGACGGACTCATAGGACACGTCGGTCATCTCGGAGAACTGCCTGGGGGTCATCTTGTCCGTCAGGCAATAGCCGTCCTTGGCCTCGATGTTGGCAAGGCCGGTGGCGGAATCCACCTGGTCATAGCGCTCCAGGCGGTCCAGCAGGCGTTTTTCCTTCTCATAGTCCCCCCGGGGCACCAGCACGGCGGCCACGTTCTGGGCCCCGAAGGTGTCGTCCACCCGGTGGTCGGCGATCTGCTGCTCGCTCTGGCTGGTGGTCTTTACCAGGGTGTCGCCATAGACATAGGGGCAGCGGTTGGCCAGGATGAAGCCGGCCACCAGCACCACCAGGAACACGGGCACGCCGATATAGCGCAGCTTGACCACCAGGCGGCCCCACTTGTCGATCTTAGGCAGAAACTCTCTGTGCTGGGTTCTGACCAGGGCGTTGGCAAACAGCATCAGCAGGCCTGGCATCAGGGTGAACACCGACAGCATGCTGAAACAGATGGCCTTGATGAGCACCATAGCCATGTCCGGGCCGATGCCGAACTGCATGAACAGCATGGCCCCCAGGCCGGAGATGGTGGTCAGACTGCTGGAGGCAATGGCTGGGATGGAGTAGCTCACCGCGTTGATGCAGGCCTGGCGGGTGTCATAGGTCTGGCGCTCCTCGGTGAACCGGTGGAGCAGGATGATGGCATAGTCGATGGCCAGTGCCAGCTGCAGCACCACCGTCACCGAATTGGAGATGAAGGAGATGGTGCCGAACCAGAAGTTTGTGCCCATATTCAGCAGGGCGGCGGAGGCGAAGGTGAGGATCATCACGGGCAGCTCGGCATAGGAGCGGGAGGTGATAAGCAGCACCAGCACGATGATGACGGCGGCGATGGCCAGGATGACCGTCATCTCCTGGGCCAGGGTGTCCGCCTGGGACACGCCCACCTTGGTGGAGATATAGGCATCATAGTCGCTGAGGAGGGTCCTGATGTCCTGCATGGCCGCCTTGGCCGAGTCGTCGTCCTCCTCCCCGTCAAAGGTGACGGTGATCAAGGCGTTGGCCCCCTGCATGTAGTCGGCGATGTCCTCCGGGGTGTCCGGCTCGGCATCGTCGTCCTCGTCCGGCGGGTCGGCGGGGTCGTTGTCCCCCAGCTTGGCGGAGGACACGCCGTCGATGCCCTCGATCTGCCCGGCCAGGTCATAGGCGATGTCATATGTCACATGGGACACCATGATCCGCGCCGTGCCGAAGGTGGTCATCTCGTCGTCCATCAGAGTCAGGCCCTTGCGGGTCTCGGTGTCTTCTGACAGATAGTCGGTGATGTCGTTGTTCACGCCCACCCAGCGCGAGGAGATCACAGAGAAGATGGCGGCGACGATGTACAGAAAAAAGATCAGATTTCGCCGGTCTACGACGAACCGGGCGATCGTTTCAAAAAACGAGCCGCCGCCCTGGGGTTTACTCATGGAATACACTCCTTTGTCGGGGAATCGGGGGATCGCGCGCAAGGGCCGTCAGTCCGGCCGCCTCACGCCGGTCCAGTGGATGGAGCCCTTGTCCGTGTGGGTCACGCCGGTGATGGTCTCTCCGGTCAGTTCCAGCAGAGAGACACAGTCCAGCTCCTGCATGGCGGTGCGCAGGCGGTGCTGCAGCTGAATGTGGCCACTGCTTTCGCAGCCGGCCACCGGCTGCTGAAAGCCCAACAGGGACAACACTCCGGTCACGGTGCCGTTCATCTCGCCGGTCAGGCTCAGCTCCCCCTCCCGGGGGCCCATGGGGCTGTGCAGGGTGATGTGATAGCGGTGTGTCATGTTCCTTCCCTCCATATCAGAGTAACATCATAGGGGAAGGTCCGGGAGAAAAACAGTCTGCAATCCGGCCTGTCTTGTCAAAATTTTTACACATAAGAAAGATTGTATGATTTTTCTTCCCATGCTATAATACCTAAGAAGGCGGTGAGACCCATGCCATACGCTGTGTCTGAACACACCAAGGCCATGCTGTGCCAGGCGTTGAAGAAAAAAATGGCCCAAAAGTCCCTGGATAAAATCACCATCCGGGAGCTGGCCGACGACTGTGGCCTGAAGCGTCAGGCCTTTTACTATCACTTTCAGGATATCTATGACCTGGTGCGCTGGATGTTCCAGCAGGAGGCGGTGTCCCTGCTGCGGCAGCACGACGGGGCCCTGCTGTGGCAGGAGGGCCTGCTGCAGCTGCTGCGCTACATAGAGGAGAACCGGGCCGTGTGCCGCTGCGCGTTGCAGTCCCTGGGCCGGTCGTACATCAGCATGTTCTTCCGGGACGACATCCATGCCATCATCCACCGCACCGTGGACGAGCTGCATCGTCAGGTGCACTTTTTGCAGGCTCCGGGGCAGGGAGAGCTGCTGACCCAGTTCTATGTCATCGCCCTGGCCGGGGTGGTGGAGAGCTGGGTGCTGGGAGAGCTGAAATGCTCGGCGGAGGAGCTGGTAGACTTTATCGACCAGCTGCTGACGGATCAGCTGCGGGGGGCCATAGACCGTCAAAAGGAAGAAAGTTTGCGGCTTAACAGGCCGCAGGGAGGTCTTGCAACATGAATTACGCGGATATCCGGCCCATCGACGTGGCCAACGGCCCCGGTGTGCGGGTGTCTCTGTTTGTCTCCGGCTGCACCCACCACTGCGAGGGGTGCTTCAACCCGGAGACCTGGGATTTTCACTATGGAAAGCCTTTCGGCCCGGAGCAGGAGGAAGAAATATTGTCCGCCCTGTCCCGGCCCTATATCCACGGTCTGTCCCTGCTGGGGGGCGAGCCTATGGAGCCGGAAAATCAGGAGGCTATCCTGCGCCTGGTCCGCCGGGTGCGGGAGCGCTTCCCGGACAAGGACATCTGGTGCTACTCCGGCTATCTCTTCCCCCGCCTGGCCGCCGGGGAGGTGGGGCAGCACAGCCGGGAGATTCTGGAGCTGCTGGACGTGCTGGTAGACGGCCCCTTTGTCCTGGCCCAAAAGAATCTGAGCATCCGCTTCCGGGGCTCTGACAACCAGCGTCTCATCGACGTGCCCGCGTCTTTGGCGGCGGGGGAGATCGTCCTGTGGGACAAGATCGAGTGATCTCAAACAGAGACAGGGCCCGGTCAGCGTGTCAATAAACCCGTTTCTGTCATTCCGAGGAGCACAGCACCCGCAAGGGGTACGCCGCATCCGTAAGGCAGCAAAGCCGCCAACGGCTGCGCAGCCGTGACGGAAGGATTCCGACCCCACGTCCCAAGCCTTCCCCCGGGGGAAGGTGCCCCCGCAGGGGGCGGATGAGGGTGGGTATCATGGGTGCGACGGTCATCGAACGGGCGGATGGGGACATCCGCCCCTACGCCGGGTTACGATAGATTTCGTAGGGGCCGCTGTCCCCAGCGGCC
>PPYF01130037.1_pt1 | contig 16803 bp, 13 predicted proteins | sample 1559871 | NCBI WGS metagenome assembly PPYF01 (sample SAMN08240021, study PRJNA423297) | Human gut metagenome, whole genome shotgun sequencing project.
CCCTTATTCTGCCTGCTGGCCTCATGCTCTCTCATCCTTTCTTTTTTCAAATACCCGCAGCTTTGCGCTTTTCGCCCGGGGATTCTCTTCCTGCTCCCGTAAAGTCGGCGTCACCGGCTTACGGGTAACAACCTGTCCCAACGGCGTTCTACCGCAAACACAAACGGGAAACGAAGGGGGACATTCACAGGGATTCTCGGCTTCCCGCATTGCCGTCTTCACAATCCGATCTTCCAGCGAATGGAAGGAAATGACACACAGCCGTCCCCCCGGCGCCAAAAAAGCAATAGCGTCCTGCAGTGTTTTCTTCAAAACATCCAGTTCGCCGTTGACCTCGATTCGGATCGCCTGAAACGTCCTTTTGGCCGGGTGGCCTTCCCCTTGTCTTCCCGCCGGCGGTATGGCCGATTTGATGATCTCTACCAGCTGTCCCGTGGTAACCACCGGGGTCTGCCGTCTGCTTTCCGCGATTTTTCTGGCCACACGGGAAGCAAAGCGTTCCTCCCCATAATTCCGAATGATCCGGCAGAGTTCTTCTTCCGAATATTCGTTCACCACATCATAAGCGGTTTTGCTGCATTCTCGATCCATCCGCATGTCAAGAGGTGCATCAAACCGATAACTAAACCCTCGCTCCGCTTGATCCAGCTGGTGGGAAGAAACCCCCAAATCCAGAAGTATGCCATCCGCGCAGTGTAGGCCAAGCGATCGGCAGACCGGGACCATCTCACAAAAATTTGTCTTTCTAATCTGGCAGACCGCGCTGCTTCCGGCTGCCGAAAGACGTTTTTCCGCCGCTTCAATGGCCTCCCTGTCCTGATCCAACCCCACAAGAGTTCCCTTATGGTTCAACCGTTTTAGCACCTCAACACTATGACCGGCTCCTCCCAGCGTCCCATCCACATATACGCCTTCCGGTTTGATACGCAGGTAAGCCAAACATTCTTCCAATAAAACCGGTTTGTGAATGAACTCTTCCGTCATAGCGCCTCACTTAAATAAAAAAAGCCCCGCCAGGGGCTCGTATCTGCCCAATCAGAAGCCAAAAGCTTCCACTGCTTGTGCAAACGCTTCACCATCAAAATTCTCTGCCTGATAAGCGGCATAGGCATCCTTATCCCAAATTTCGATCCGGTCTACTACGCCAATCGTCCTGATCTCTTTCTGCAAACCAGCATATTCCCGCAGATGCGGCGGTACCAGAACCCGGCCCTGCACATCGAACTCACCCGGCATGGAAGATGCCACCAAGAATCTTGCCATACGGCGATTCTGTTCACTGATTGTTGGCATTCCGGTAAATTTCTCCATCATGGACTCAAAGCGTTCTTTGGTATACACGAAGATACATTTATCCACACCCCGGGTAAGCACGAAATTTTCTCCGAGCTCTTCCCGGAACTTGGCAGGAACAACCACCCTGCCTTTTGCATCAATGGTGTTGATATACTCTCCTGAGAACACGTTTCCTGTCCCTTCTGCTTCCGTTGTCCCGCCCGTCGGCCGGCAGGCGGCAATGAACAGCCTTCTTTGGTGCTTTCATTCCTTTTCTTTTGTAATGCGTTCTTTCGTACCTTTTTCTTTTTTCTTTTGTCTTTTGTCTTGTTACCCGCTTCTCTTTTGTAAAAACACGTTTTCTTTGGTATTCTTTCTCGTTTTCTTTTGTACAATAATCTTTTTTCTTTGGTACCTTCCTACGCTTTTCTTTTGTAAAAATGATCTAAAAATTATGTTGTAAGCTTATTGGGCCACTTTGCGGCATATATGCCACTTGCCACCACAAAATGACACTAAAAACCACTTGCATTATCATTTTAGCATAGAATTTCAAAAAAGCAAGTCTTTTTTTCTTCTTCCTAAAAAAAATTTTGACTCCGGTCGCTTCTGCCGCTTCTCCGGGAGAATGCGTACCCGAAAATGTTTCGTTGCCGCGCAAAAACGGCAAGGCGGCCGTTTCCATCAAATGCGAACGCGCAGATAAGCAATAATTTTTTGTTTTTTTAGCAATTGCATTGTCAATAAAATTCCGGTACTATCAGGCTGTGATACGGCTGTGACAAAAACAGCGTACCGTGAAAGGAGGATTGCAATGAAAATGACATTTCGCTGGTACGGCGACAACGATCCGGTTACCCTGTCCCAAATCCGCCAAATTCCCAAAATGACGGGAGTGGTATCCGCTGTTTACGACGTGCCGGCAGGACAAATCTGGCCGATGGAAAGCATCCGGTCGTTGAAGCAAAAAGCCGTCGAGAATGGGTTGGAATTCCGGGTGGTAGAAAGTGTCCCCGTCCCCGAAGACATCAAGCTGGGGAACGAAAACGCCGCCGTTTATTTGGAAAACTATTGCGAAACCATCCGGCGGCTGGGGAAAGCAGGAGTAACATGCGTCTGTTATAATTTTATGCCGGTATTTGACTGGCTTCGCAGCGAACTGGCCAGACAGCAGCCGGACGGCTCCAACAGCCTGGCCTACGACGACCGGACCGTACTGTCTATGGACCCGCTCACCAGTAACTTATCCCTTCCCGGATGGGATGAAAGCTATACGAAAGACCAATTGAAGGATCTTATGAACCGGTACCGGCAAGTAGGAGAAGAACAGCTTTGGCAGAATTTGGGGATTTTCTTACAAAAGGTTATTCCCGTAGCGGAAGAAAGCGGAATCAAGATGGCCATTCATCCCGATGATCCGCCATGGGGTATGTTCGGCCTTCCGCGCATCATCACAAACGAAGCCAATTTGGAACGGTTTCTAAACCTGGTGGATTCGCCGTCCAATGGGCTGACTTTCTGTACCGGTTCCCTTGGTGCTTCACCGGAAAACGATCTGCCCCATATGATCCGCCGTTTTGGAAAACGAATTCATTTCGCCCACCTTCGGAACATTCGCCGGACGGGCCCGCGCTGTTTTGAAGAAACGGGGCATCCGTCCGACTGCGGTTCCCTGGACATGTACGAAATCGTCAAGGCCTTGTACGACAGCGGATTCGACGGTTACATCCGGCCGGATCACGGAAGAATGATCTGGGGAGAAACCGGCCGGTACGGTTACGGACTGTATGACCGCGCCTTAGGCGCCGTCTATCTGACCGGTTTGTGGGAAGCGGTTGAAAAAAGCGACAGGAACAAAAAGGAGGAACGATTATGAGTATCCAAAATAAAACAGTCGTCGTTACAGGAGCCGGAGGCGTTCTCTGTTCCGCTTTTGCTGAAGCAATGGCAGCAGCCGGCGCCAAAGTGGCTTTGCTGGACTTGAATCAAGAAGCGGCCCAAGCGGCAGCGGACCGCATTACGCAAGCGGGAGGACAAGCAAAAGCGTATCGGGCAGACGTTTTGGATAAGAACAGCCTGGAAGAAGTTCGCCGCCGTATTCTAGGAGATCTTGGAACGTGTACGATCCTCATCAACGGAGCGGGCGGAAACAATTCCCGGGGCACGACGGGGCACGAAGAATGCGAAGCAGAGGATGTTCGGCGGGAAGACATCCAAACCTTTTTCAACCTGAGCAAAGAAGGCTTCCAATTTGTGTTTGACCTGAATCTGCTGGGCACGTTGCTGCCTTGCCAGGTTTTTGCAGCGGATATGCTGGGGAAAGATGATTGTTGCATTCTGAACATTTCTTCTATGAACGCGTTCCGGCCGCTGACCAAAATACCGGCTTACAGCGCAGCGAAATCCGCCGTCTCGAATTTTACTCAATGGCTGGCGGTTCATCTGGCAAAACAAAAGATTCGGGTCAATGCCATGGCGCCCGGATTCTTTGTAACCAACCAAAACCGCTCGCTTCTTTTTGATGAAGAGGGCCGTCCCACATCCCGGACTGAAAAAATTCTGAGAGCAACCCCCATGGGGCGGTTCGGCCAGCCGGAAGAATTGATCGGGACACTGCTCTGGCTGACAGACAGCAGCGTCTCCGGTTTTGTAACGGGTATCGTTGTCCCGGTAGACGGCGGCTTCTCGGCTTATTCCGGGGTATGATTTCAAAAGAAAGGAACCGTTTGACAATGGAACGAGGAATGCCCGAGCAAGAACGCTGCTTTCAGGGGAGATGGATCACCAGTCCCCTTTTTGCGGCAGCCCAGCCGCTGAATGTGTTTCACCGTCAGCTGGAACCCTGTCCCCTTCCCCAAGGGCTTCCTCAAAACAAACACATTCTGTTTCGCAAGACATGCCGTCTGAATGCCTTTCGGGAAGCAATTCTGTACATTACGGCAGATGACTACTACAAGCTGTATGTCAACGGCTGTTTTGTCACGCAAGGCCCCAGTCCCGGCTATCCCTTTCATTATTACTACAACAAAATCGATTTGACAGCTTACCTTCATCCCGGTGAAAACACATTGGCCGTTCATACCTATTACCAAGGCCTGATCAACCGGGTCTGGGTCAGCGGCGACTGCCGTCACGGGCTGCTGCTGGACTTGCTGATAGACGGAAAAACCGTGGTAAAAAGCGATACCTCCTTTCGCTGCCAGGAGCATTCCGGCTTCTCCGCTTTGGGAAAATTCGGTTACGATACCCAATTTGCGGAGCAATACGACAGCCGTGCTAAGGAAGTTGGATTTGAAGCACCGGACTTTGACGATAGCAGCTGGCCGCTGGCATTGGAACGGAAACAGGTAGATTATCGGGTCTTCTCCCAGCCCACGCCAAATTTGGTCCTGGAGAAGAAGCGGCCCATACGACTGCTGCCAACAGAAACAGGTTACTTTGCCGACTTTGGAAGCCAATACTGCGGTACCGTCACATTACAGGCGAAAGGCGCGCCCGGAAGTGTTGTCCGGATTCGCTGCGGGCAGGAATGCCAACCGGACGGAACGGTTCGGTATCAAACACGATCCAATTGCTGCTACGAAGATACCTGGATTCTATCCGGAAAAACGGATCAGCTGAATCAATATGATTACAAAGCGTTTCGCTATTTGGAATTGCTTCTGCCTCCTGGCTGCCGCATTCAGGAGGATAGCATCGCGCTCTTGGAACGGCATTCCCCCTTTACGCTGCGAGCTGCCTGTCAGGTTCGCGATCCCCGGCTAAAACAGATCTGGGATCTTTGCGTCCATTCTTTGGAGTATGGCTTGCAGGAGGTTATCCAGGACTGCCTGGATCGGGAGAAAGGCCAATATTTGGGAGACGGCTGTTTTACTACCACTGCCTACTCCATTTTGACCGGAAGTACCGCCATGATGGAAAAATTCATAGATGAGTTTCTGCGAAGCGCGTTTATCAACAACGGACTGGTTACCTGCGCCCCTTGTTCTTTTATGCAGGAAATTGCAGAATACTCGCTGATGCTGCCAATGCTGTTACGCGTCCACTTCCACCTTACCGGAGACTTGGAATTTCTGAGGAAGCGCTACCATAGACTGGTCGAGCTGTTGGAGTTCTATCGGATCTCTTATGAAGCGGAAAACGGCTTGCTGACCAACCTAGATAAATGGTGCGTGGTGGAGTGGCCGCCTCACGCCCGGGATGACTATGATGCAGATCTACAAGAAGGCAGACTATGCCGGGATGTACACAACGTGATCAACGCCTATTATCTAGGAGCCATCAAAACGGTAAACCAACTGGCCGCATTTCTGGAAGTCCCTCCCTATCGGGATAGTCAGACGCTGACCCAGGTATTCCAGAAAACGTTCTACATGCCGGAACAGGGATTGTTCCGAGATCGGGTCGGTTCCAATCACATTAGCCTGCCGGGAAATGCTTTTGCCCTTCTCTACGACCTCTGTCCGGATCAAAAGACAGAGCAAAACATCGTAGCCATGATCCGAAAGAAAAAGCTCTCCGCCAGTATGTTTTTTGTAACGTTTGCCATGTTGATGGGACTGAAGCGGTTGGGAGAAAACGATCTTTGCCTGGAACTGCTGGCAGACGAAGGCGGATGGCTCCGGATGCTCCGGGAAGACGCTACGGTTACCATGGAAGGCTGGGGCAAAGAAGTCAAATGGAATACGTCCTTGTTTCATTTGGCCTTTACCTATCCGATTTTGTTCTTAACGGACTGGGATCTGGACAGTCTGCTGCGTGGAGCCATCCGAAGAAAACAAGAATATCCGACTCGCTAGGGACAGCACTATTCTCGGAACATGCCTCGTTTCCGCCGCATGGAGATACTTAGTACGCAGCCAAGAGCAATGTAGTTTGTAATCATTGCGCTCCCCCCTTTGCTGATAAAAGGAAGGGGCAGGCCGGTGATTGGCATAATCCCCACGTTCATTCCCAGATTTTCAAAAATATTAAAGGCAAACATGGCAAACACGCCGGCCGCCAGGCATTGTCCAAACACATCCCTGGCTTTTGCAGATATGTAAATCATCCGAAGGAGCATCACCGTCATCAAAACAACCACAAACATCGCGCCCAGAAAGCCGGCTTCCTCTCCGATGACAGAAAAAATCATATCGGTCATTTTTACCAGGATTTTGTTGTTGGTATTCATCGGTCCCTGATTGATACCCTGCCCAAACAGCTGCCCGGAGCCGATCGCACTCAAAGACCGAACCAACTGCATAGCGTAGGAATCCGCGTATTTTTCCGGATCCAAAAAAGCCAGGAATCGTTCTCGCCTGGTCCCGTTGAAATAAAATTTCCAAATAAACGGCATCAGCGCCGCTCCCAGTACGGAAGCGCTGATCAGATAGCGTTTGGGCATTTTGCCGACAAACACCATCACCGCAAAAATGCAGAAAAAAACCAGCGCCATGCCAAAATCCTGCTGGAGAAACACCAGACCCAACGGTAAGAAAAAGCTGCCCAGAATAATCATCAGATTCAGCCAGCTCATTCCCTCTTCCTGCGCCCGCTCCAAATACTTGGCCAGCACAATGATCATGGCAAACTTCATCAGTTCCGCCGGCTGATACGTGATTCCCGCAATCCGAATCCAGTTCAGGCTGCCGCCGCTCTCATCCCCCAGCCCGGGGACAAAAACCAACAGCATGGCAAACAGGTTAACGACAAAAAAAGGAAAAGAAAAATTACGAAAGCTCCCATAATCAAAAAAACAAATCACCAGAGCAGCAAGGATTCCCACCACCAAACAAGCAATCTGCATTTTCATAGCAGACGCTCCATTGTCCGCATAGCGGTCAAACATAGCGCTTTGCAGGAACACTAAGCCAAAGGCAGTAATCGCCAGGACAACTGTCATCAGAAAGTAATCAAACTTTTTGACGTAATCGAGCCGTTTGTTACGTTCGACCTCAATGTTCCACATTCCCAAAGCAGCAAGCCCTCAACACTTTATCGTAAAACATCGTCCGTATCCCGTTTGGAATCAGCCTCGTCCTCTTCCTTCCGGAATAGCGCTTCCTCTTCGGCTGTCTGTTCCGGCTCAGCTGCCGAATCTTCCAGCTTCCGGATCACGCGAGCAAGCTTCTCTTCCGCTTCCCCGGTCTCTCCGGCATCATATAGTTCTTTCTTCCAGCGTCTTCTGCAATCCACCAGAAGCGTGACCCCCAACAGGATCAGCACCACGGACAAAATCTGTGAAACACGGAACCCGCCCCACATCAGGCTGTCCGTTCGCAGCCCTTCGATGAACGCCCGTCCCAGTCCATAAAAAATCATGTAGAAAGCGGTCATCTCACCTCTTGATTTCTGATAACGCCGCCGGTAAACAATCATGAGCGCAAAGCCCAGCAAACACCACAGCGATTCGTATAAAAAGGTCGGATGCACCATACCGCCGTAAAGGCCTTGGGCAGCCAGTTCTCCTTCGATTTTGGAACCGGACATCCCCCATGGCAGCGTGGTGACACCGCCGTACGCTTCCTGGTTGAAAAAATTCCCCCACCGGCCGATCGCCTGTCCCAGAATTATGTAAGGCACTGCGAAATCAATGATTTTCAGGAAGGATTGTTTCTTGACCTTTGCTACAATAGCCGTACACAGTACTGCCGCCAGTACTCCGCCGTAAATCGCCAGCCCACCTTCCCAAAAATACAGGATCCGGATGGGATCGTCCCGGTACGAGTCCAGCTGAAACAAAACATAATACAATCTGGCGCCCACAATAGCGGACGGCATCGCAAACAAAAGATAGTCCAACAAGTCATCGGAATCAATATCATACTTCTTGCAAGCCCGCAGCGCCAGCAAAGTACAAAGTAAAAAGCCGAGGCAAATGATCACGCCATACCATTTTACCGTAAGCGATCCTACGGTAAAGGCCGTATCGCTCAGTTCAAATTTCCACCCCAGCTTAGGGAATGAGATATAACTGTCCATTTTTCATCCTCCTCATTTGGAAGCCTATTTCTATTCTTCCTTCGGATTGATCACGGAAAGCGCCATGTCCTGGCAGAACACCTCTTCGAACACACGGCAAACTTCGTCAAAGGTTATTGTACCATATGCTGTGAAATAGTCAAATCCCGACACGCCCTGCAGCCACAGCGCCGAGAAAATACGGCCGATGGCTTCCGGCGAATTGAACCGTTTCAGCATCCGGCCCGCTGCTGCGTTCCGAAGCATCTCAAAATCCGAACGGGACAGACCCATCCGCCGCTGCTGCTCCAAATACTCCCGCAGGAATTGCTGCACGGCAAACGGATCAGGCGATTCGCCTCCCAGGCTGGCCATGGCATAATCCCGCTCGATATCGTAATCGCCATAGAATTCCTGATTGATCAAGCCTTTATTATACAGAGCTTCGTAAAATGCCGACGTTTTTCCAAATAGCATTTCCTTCAAAACATTCCCCGCCGCATCCCGTCTGGCCCGCTCCAACCCTTGAAACCGTTTCGGGTCATCTTTGAATCCAATCTGGAACAGCGGAAGCGATACCTCCATTTGATCTACGTGAAGCGATCCGGCCAGTGATGCCGGTTCCTCATCAAAGATTCGCCGGATTTCTCCTGCCGGACGGTCCGAAGGAATCGAATCGCAAACAATGCTTCGAATCTCCGGAAACGCCAGGTCGCCCACTACCGTAACCGCCATGTTGGAAGGCCGGTAAAATGTACTGTGACACTTCGTCAGGATTTCCACCGTGGTTCCCATGATATCCTTCACACTGCCGGCAATCTCCCGCCGGACGGGATTTCTATGGTACAGAAGACGCAGCAGGTTCATGGAGGCCACATAATCCGGATTGTCCTGATACATGTTGATTTCCTGAGCAATGATCCCCTTTTCCTTCTCCACGTTATCCACGGTCAAATAAGGATGGAGGACAAAATGCAGCAGCAGACGGAAACAGTCTTCAAAATGCTCCGTACAGGTAAAATAGTAATAGGTCCTGGAAAAGCTGGTTGCCGCGTTGGGACTGGCGCCCAATGCCACCATACGGTCCATGACATTGCCTTCCGCTTGTTCAAACAATTTATGCTCTAAAAAATGCGCCATGCCATCCGGTACTTGAGTAACGCTGCTCTCTCCCGGCGCGATGAACCGCGTGTCCACCGACCCGAAATCCACGGAAAAAATAGCGAATTTTTTATAAAAACCAGGCTTCGGTATAAATTGAAGCGTTAACCCGGACGGATGGGTGAATTCGTACATGCATTCATCAAATAAAGGATATTCTTTTTTTGTTTCCTTCATGGCAACCTTCCTTTCGCCGGCCAAGTCGCTCCAGCCGGCATATCATGACTCAAACCATTTGCTTCCCGTATGCCTCATCCTGGGCAAACCCATCGATGCTGGACGATTCCTCCGGGCCGGCCAGAAAATATACCGTGTCGGGCACGATACGCTGCGCAACCTGGATAACCTCTTCTCTGGTAACCTGCTGAATGGCATCCAAAAATTCATCGATTGTTTTACTCTCCGGCAGAAAACTTTGACCGATGAAAAAATCCATGATAGCAAATTGCGTATCTTTATACGAACGGTAGCTGTTGCAGAACATCTGAATGGTAGAGCGGAATTCCTCCTGGGAAATGTTTCCCCGTTTGATTTCCTCCATCTGTTCCAGAATCAGCTGCTGGGCCTGCTCCTTTTTCTCCAGTTCGATGCCGCTGTAAGCCGTTAGAATGCCTTTCAGCCGATCCAGCCTGGAAGCCGCATAATAAGCTAGGCTGTACTTCTCCCGCACCACCTGAAACAGTTTTGACTGCACGCCTGCGCCAAAAATACCATTGCAAACAGCCAGCGGGTAGAATTGCGGGGAATCCGGTTTCACGTTCGTCCGAAAACCGATTGTCAGCTTGCCCTGTGTCACATCATAGCGCTCCGTCACCAAACGGAGCGAATCACACTGCCGTTCTCGGTATCCTGTCTCCAGCGCAATCCGTTCTTCTCCGAACAAAACGGCACGTTCCTTCAAAAGCGCCAGAAGCCTTTGAGGCTCTTCCCGTCCGCAATAAAAAATCTTAATGGGCAGCTTCTTTAAAAAATAAGTCCGGTAATACTCATACAACGACTGACTGTTGATTTCCGCGCCATCTCCTAAGGCTCCCAGCTCGCTGATTCCATAAGGTTCGTCGCTGCACATCACTTCCTGGCCGCGGAACACAGCGTAGCTTTGCTTATCGTTGATGGCGGAACGAATAAAGTCATCGTTATTCTGTTTTTCCTGCTCCACATAAGAGTCCAGGAACCTGCCGTTTTCGGTAAGCGGATCGGTGATCACGTCCAGAAGAAGCCGAAAAAAATCCTCCTCCAAATGAGGGGTTTGCCTGGCATACCGCTCGTCCACAAAATCGCCCACAAATTGAATCAGCTGAAGCTCTCCTTTTTTGTCAATGTTGGTTGATAAGTTGGCGCCATACAAACGCTGCAGCTTTGCCGATATTTCCCGGGAAGTAGGATACTGTTCCGTTCCCCGGCACAGCACAGAGGGAAGCAGCGCGTTCCGATACGCCCGTTCTCGCCTCAAATTATCGCAAAAAGTGATGTTAATGCTTGCCGTCTTAAATTTACGGCTGGGAATGTAGTAGACCTCCACGCCGCCGGTATCCGCAATTTTTTTCATAGAGCCTCCCAATTCCGCGCACATCGTATATCCTCCTTTAGCTGTTCCCGCAACGCTTCCACAGAAGGAAAAATACGTTCCTCGCGAATTTTCCGAATAAAGAATACTTCGATGGTTTCTCCGTAGAGACGCTGGTCGTAATCCAGAATATGCGTCTCCACCGTTATCTTAGTATTCCCCGGGAAAGTTGGGTTATTACCGATATTCGTTACACTTTTGTAAAGACTTCCGTCAATTTTGGTTTCTGTTTGATACACGCCGCTTCCCGGCAGGGCAAAGCCGTCCCGGGGAAGGATATTGGCTGTTGGGAACCCAAATGTTCTTCCTACTTTTCTTCCCACAGCCACTTGACCGGGAATGGAATACCGACGGCCCGTATACCGTTCAAAACGTTCCATTTCTCCCGCTTGCACCAACTGCCGCAGCAGCGTGCTGGACAGCAGAACGCCGTCTATCTGTACAGGAGGTATCACAAATACGTCAAAACCGAATTCCCGTCCCCAGTCGCGCAGAGCATCTGGTGTTCCGGCGCCATGGCAGCCGAAAGAATAATCGTATCCCACCACGGCCAAACGGACGGCAAATCGTTCTACCAAAATATTTTTAACAAAATCCCGCGGCGTCATTGCCGCATAGGCTGCGTCAAACTCTTCCAGAAAGACGTAATCGATCCCCTGTTCCTCCAAAATAGCGCACTTTTGCTCCTCCGTCATCAACAGCGGTGTGATCTTATCTTTTTGTAAAACATGATCCGGATGACCTTGGAACGTATAAATCAACGAAGCGAGCCCCCGCTTCGCGCATTCCTCCCGCAGCCGGCGAAGCAGCGCGGCGTGGCCCAAGTGTACTCCATCAAAATTACCCAATCCAATCCCAACTGCAGGCAGTAGCTTGTTCCACTGCGCCGTTCCAGACTGTCCTTGGACAGGGTTTGTTTTGTATCGTTCCATGTCACGCTTCCTCCGTGGCTCCAAAAAATTTCCAGGGTACCAGCAAGACGCCATCCGCTTCCGAACGGATATGCGATATGGCAAACAGCTTGCCCGCCCAATACAATCTTACTCTGCGCTCTTCCTCGCTTGCCGGCGGCCAATGTACTATTCTATCCAACGGCAGCCAAACACGTTTACCGTCCCGGTATTTCTGCTGTTCCTCCGGCTCCAGCTCCACATAGGGCATCTCGCCCAGCAAAAAATCAAGAGGATAAAAAACGGACTTTCTCCTCTGGCCTTCCTCCTGTAACCGCGTCTGTAACTGCTTCGGCGTCAGCGCTTCTTCCTCCCGGAACGGGCCGTACTCCGTCCGAACCAGTCCGGACATGCAGGCATAACACCCCAAAACAATACCAATGTCATGACAAAGAGACCGTATGTACGTACCTTTGGAACACGTTACATCCAGCGAAGCTTTGGGTACCCCCTCATCCTTCCAAAAGGACAGCAAATCCAGACGGTAGATCGTCACTTCTCTGGCTTGCGGAGTAACCTCTTCCCCTCGTCTGGCCCGTTTGTATAAGGGAACGCCATCTTGTTTAATGGCAGAATAGACGGGAGGTATCTGTTGAATCTTGCCTAAGAAAGAAGGCAGCACCCGTCTTACCTCGTCTTCCGTCAACCGGCCGGCATCCCCTCTCTCGACGATCTGCCCCCAGCAATCCCGGCTATCTGTCGCCTCCCCAAACAGGATCTCTGCCCGGTACCGCTTTTGCTGATCCAGAAAAAACTCCGTACAGCGAGTAGCCTTTCCCAGGCAAACCGGTAAAACGCCCTCCGCTTCCGGATCCAACGTACCGGCATGTCCTGCTTTTGTCGCTCCGGTCAAGCGCCGGATTTGGGAAACACACGAGAAGGAGCTAATTCCCTTTGGTTTATATACATTCAGAATCGCATCCATGTACTACCGCCTTTTCCAGTTCCTCCAGAAGCCTTGGCTGTATTTTCGGAAAGTCTCCCTCATAGAGAAAGCCTGCCGCTTTTTTATGACCGCCGCCTCCAAATAGAGCCGCCACCGCAGCAACATCACAGAATGACTTAGAACGAAGGCTGACCCTCCATTCATGGGGACGCGTTCCTGGTTTGACCAGGGCCGCAGCTTCCACGCCTTGTATCCCGCGCAGCACGGCAGACAAGCCTTCCAGATCTTCCGGAAGCGCCCCCGTTTCTGCAAAATCCTGTTCCGTGATTTGTAAAAAGGAAATACGCCCGGAAGCAAAATATTGAATGCGGGAATACGCCCGTCCATACAGCGCCAGACTGGAAGCAGTCTTCGATTCAAAAATCCTGTTATAGATCCAATGGAGCGATTCCTGACCATCTAAGATCGCGGCGGCAATTCGGTGCGTCTCCGCGGTTGTGTTGGAATAGGCAAAGCATCCGGTATCCGTCAAAATCCCGGTATAAATGCACTGATTGATCTCTTTGGTTCTCGGAATGCCCCATGCCTGAAAAAGCTGCCAGATTCCCTCGCAGACAGCCGCCCAGCCTACAGAACAAATATTGTATTGGGCGTAGTCCTCTGAAATGTCATGATGATCGATTTTGACGGTAACGGCAGCCTGAAAAAAGAATGCCTGCCGCCCCGCCAGCCTTGCCCGATCGCTGCAGTCCACCGCAACGGCAAGATCCGGTACTGCGATCCGTTGCAGCTCATCCTGGGACAAGCTGCTCCAAACTACCGTCGACACCGTCTCCTGCCGCAAAAAAGAAATCATGCTGTCCGGTTCCTCTTCCAGACAAACCAAAACTTTTTTTCCCCTTGACAAAAGAACCAACGCCAAAGCATACGCAGAACCAATTGCGTCTCCATCCGCGTGAACATGGGGAAAAACCGCCACGGAGGAGCACTGATCCAATTTTTCTATGATTTCCGACCAATCTTTCACAGCATCCACGCTACTCGTTCCCCCTTTGCCGATCCTTTCGAATGGTGGCATCGATCAAACCAGACATATAGGCTCCTCGTTCAATGGATTCATCTAGGACGAACGTCAATTCCGGCACATATCGGATAATCATGCGCTGTCCGATCTCATGACGGATAAACCCGGAGGAATTCTTCAGCGCAGCCTGAACCTGCGCCTTTTCCGCTTCGGAACCCAGCACACTGATATATACTTTTGCATATTTCAAATCTTTGGCCAGCTTAATATCCAAAACGCTTGTCATGAAAGGAATCCGCGGATCTTTCAGTTCGTTTTGGATGACATCACTGATAACCCGGCGCATTTCGCTTGCAATTCGCGTTATTCTATCCATATTTATGACCATTCCTTTCTTCGCGGAGAGCACGATTCTTTGCTTCTCCCGGGGAGCTTCACCAAAATTTGTGCCGTCATTCTAACACAATCGGTAAAAACCCGCCGTTTCGAAAAATCTTTTTGCAAACGCTCTCCTCTCATCATACAAGAAGTGTACAACACCCCTCCCTGCGGCAGGATGCCCTCAGAGAAAAATGTTATACACTTTTGTTTTGTTACCTTTTAATTTCTTCCATGCAGAAGCATTCCACGACGTCCGCTTCCTTAATATCATGAAACCGTTCAAAAGAAAGTCCGCATTCAAAGCCCTGGGCAACTTCCTTCACATCATCCTTAAACCGCTTCAGCGATGCCAGCTTGCCTTCATAGACCACAATGCCGTTCCGGACAATCCGAACTTCCGAATTCCGCAGGATCTTGCCGTCTGTCACGTAACCGCCGGCGATGGTGCCTACACCGGAAACCTTAAAGATCTGACGAATCTCTACATGGCCGGTAATCGCCTCTTTGTACTCCGGCTCCAGCATACCGGTCATCGCCGCCTGAATGTCTTCGATGGCATCGTAAATAACACGGTACAGACGCATATCCACTCCGGCCGCTTCCGCGCTTCCTGCAATATTTCCGCCCGGACGTACGTTAAAGCCAATGATGATGGCATTGGAAACGGAGGCCAGCGTGATATCCGATTCGTTGATTGCGCCTACACCGCCATGAATGATCCGGATTCGCACTTCCTCATTGCTGAGTTTCTCCAAAGACTGCTTTACGGCCTCTACGCTTCCCTGCACGTCGGCCTTGACGATCAGGTTCAATTCCTTCACCTTACCGGCCTGTATCTGCGTAAACAAGTCATCCAGCGAGACCTTCGTCGAGCTGCGCAACGTCTTCTCCCGGTACTCGTTTCTTCTTGTTTCAATCAAGTGTTTGGCCAGTTTCTCATCTTTCACTACATAGAAGACCTCTCCTGCCTCCGGCACTTCCGTCAGACCGGTAATTTCCACCGGAGTTGACGGACCCGCTTTTTTCATCATTTGCCCTCTGTCGTCGGTCATCGTTCGAATGTGGCCGAACGTGGTACCGGACACAATCGAATCACCCGGCCGCAGCGTACCGCGCTGTACCAGCAGCGTCGCAACCGGACCGCGGTTTTTGTCCAATTTCGCCTCGATAACCGTACCTTTGGCCTGCTTCTCCGGATTGGCTTTCAGCTCCAAAATGTCGGCGGAGAGCAGGACGGTTTCCAACAATAGCTCGATATTCTCCTTTTTCTTGGCTGACACGGGAATAAACGGTACATCCCCGCCCCATTCCTCAGCAACTACGCCTTGTTCCGCCAGCTCCTGTTTCACCCGGTCCACATTGGCTCCCGGTTTGTCAATTTTATTGACCGCTACGACGATAGAAACGTTGGCCGCCTTAGCGTGATTGATCGCCTCAATGGTCTGAGGCATAACGCCGTCATCCGCGGCGACCACCAGGATCGCTACATCCGTTACCTGGGCGCCTCTGGCCCGCATGGCGGTAAACGCCTCGTGACCCGGCGTATCCAAAAACGTAATGGTACGGCCTTTCAATTTCACCATATACGCGCCGATATGCTGTGTGATGCCGCCTGCCTCTCCGGTGGTAACACTGGTCGAACGAATGGCATCCAGCAGCGACGTTTTACCGTGGTCCACGTGTCCCATAACCACCACCACCGGAGGTCTGGAAACCGCACCCCCATCGTCCTCCGTATCATCCGGATCCTCAAATAGCAGCTCCTCATCTGTTACAACGACTTCCTTCTCCGCCTTGATGCCATATTCGCTGGCAATGATCGCTGCCGTTTCAAAGTCCACTTCCTGATTCTGATTTGCCATAATACCCATCAGCATCAACTTTTTAATCACATCTGCAGAAGTCTTTTTCAAGCTTTCCGCCAACTCTTTCACCGTCATAGCGGCAGGCAGCTTGACATTGGTAAGCACCGCGATCGTTGGGGTATTATGAGCAATTTCCCGCATATTAAACCGGGAATCTCGTTTGTCTTTCCTGGGCTTGCGCTTCTGGGGGCCATGCTCCACATCATAAGAATTCGAATAAGAAAAATCGTCGCTCAGAACCTCCGAGACGCCCTTCTTCATTCCCACCAGCTGTCTGGCTGCTTTGTATTTATCCTTTGCAGGAGGAACCACCGGCCTTGGCGTTTCTTTCTTGGTATCCTTTTTCGCTGACCGATCAAAATTTTTGTTTGCCGCAGGCTCTCTTCTGCTTTCCTGAGGCACCGCCACAGCAGGGTCCACCGCCGGAATCGCCGGGAACGGACGTCCGCCGCTTCGCTCTCCTGTTCTGGGACGGTCGTTGGGGCGGCTGCGATCAGACTGCGGACCGGGCCGTTCTCCGCTTCGCGGACGATCTCCTGCATTTTTAGGCCGTTCTCCCTGCCGGGGACGGTCATAATTTCTGGGACGATCCTGCCCGGCAGCCCGATCCGTTCCCGTTCGTTCTCTGGCCGGAGCTTCCGGTTTGACCGGCGGGACAAAACGAACCGGCCTGGCTCCGGCACGCCGCTGAGCTTCTTCTCGGCTGGTCATGGCCGCGCCTTCCGGCCGCACAAACTGGGGCGCAGCAGGAT
>PPYF01494556.1_pt1 | contig 16801 bp, 19 predicted proteins | sample 1559871 | NCBI WGS metagenome assembly PPYF01 (sample SAMN08240021, study PRJNA423297) | Human gut metagenome, whole genome shotgun sequencing project.
GACAAGGGGGAGAGGGCGGGGGTGTTGCTCCATCCTGATTTAGGAAAGGGACAAGACCTACGATTCATCCGTGGCAGCTGGTGCCGGGGGCCTACAGTAAGGGGCATAACAACACGACACGTACCCCGTGTAGCCCTAAGGAGGCCCACCATGACCACCCTTTACACCAAGATTTCGGATGTTAAGGCCTATGTTGCAGATGCCCTGTCCAGCTCGGAAGGGTTCTACGACTACGACGGCATCGCCGAAGAAATCAGTGAATGGAACGAAGAGTACGATGCAGCCGGCCATCTGCTGCTGAACCGCCGTGGCTTCATGATTCGTGAGGATATCGACTTCTGGGAGGTTGTCAGCCGTCACGACGTGCTGGAAGATCCGACCCTGGCCCTGGAATGGGTGCGCCCCTCGGTTGCGTCCACTAACCAGATTCCGTATGTGCATCTGACCTGTGCGGATGAAAACGGTGAAGATGTCCCCGCTGAGCAGAAATATTACGGTGCGGGCTGGAGCCTGCCGGACTGGTACGCCGAGGCTGAAGGGGAAGACTTGACGCTGATTGAGCCGTACACCCGAGCAGAGCAGAAGCTGATTGGCCAGTTCAATCTGAAGCAGGACATTCCCATTCTGAATCTGACCTAAGGGTGCGGTATTGTAGAGAGCGAGTTATAAACCGTTTAGGAGGACCCCTTCAGATTCTGAATCTGGAGGGGTCCTTTTTTGCACACGCAGCAGATGACCGCCAGCACCACACGCGGCGGCTTCAGCTGTCACACTGAAGAGGAAGAAACACCATCGAAAGGAAAAGCCATTATGGATGTCACCTCAGACTTTGAAATGAGGCTGCTTCACCACACAAAGGAAGAGCCTTACCTGTTCCGCCCGCACCTGGTGCGCAGTGATGATGCGTTGCGGCGGTTCTCTCATGCCCCTGAAGGGTGGATGGACAACCTTGCCTCGGTCATTGATCAGGTGGAAGGAATCGAGATGCCACTACGGGGTAGCCTCATGAAGGCGTGGAAGGCGTCTGAGGATCTGATGCGACAGGTCGCTGAGCGTTTCAAGCAGCTAGGATTTCATGTCGGCTCGCATGAGATTCAGAACTATGACGGTATCCCTTTGGGATTCTGGGTCTCTTTGGACCCTACGGATGAGTCGGTCCGTCAGGGGCATACGGTCACGACACCTCAGCGTCCGAACAAGACGGTGATGGTGCAGTCACGTAACCCTCGGGGTGATGAGTACATCCCGGCAGGTCAGATTATCGTGTATGAGAAGGCAGCCTGGAAAGTAGAGCGCGTGGAGCGCTTGTACGTTGATGAAGATTTGGCCTGTATCGGTTACCTCTCCCAGTGGGAGGATGAGCACGTTTTTGTTCTTCATGTTTCGTACCTTCAGGAGCTGACTGCCGCGCAGATTGATGATCTGCAGCGTGCCGCCAACGAGGTGCGGTTCCCGGATGGAGGGGGCATGATTTCACCTAATCCTTTCCGTAAGCTGCTGCTGCCCCCGGGCGTTACGCTGCCTGCCGTGAGTAAGGCGTAGAGAACCCATCCCTTGTGGCCGCACCCCATTATCGGGTGTGGCCACACCTCTTTAATAAGACCCCATAGAAGGGGGTATTTAGGAAAGGGACAAATAGGGAAAAACATAAAAGTGGGGCGGCAATCAGCGAGACGATAAAGGCACAACAACACGACCTACTGAAAGGAATGACGCCCCATGCGTACCCCTTCCCCGAACCCCGTTGAGAACCTGCTTGCTGTTGAGGTTCACGCCCCCAAACTCTGGGTGGCATCCGCCCGCCTGAACGGGCGTTCCGCCGCCGAACTCTTCCCCCTCGACGGCGGGGCATCCACCACCGTGTGCACCGTCGAGGGATTCGCTCACCACATGGCGGAAAAGCTCTACACCCTGGGCATCCTCAGCCTGGAAGAGCTTCATGACGTGCCGGTACGCACCGACTGGAGGATTGGATATGTCCTGTCCTGGGTACGCCGCTTCGGTGTTGAGGTGAACCTGCGTTCCATCGTTGCCGCTTTGCCTCCGGTCACCGCTGATACTGACGCTCTGAACCCCCGTGGCATCTTCGACAGCATCCTAGATGCCGTCCCCGCCCCCGGATTCACTTACCTTATCGAGCGAATCCAGGCGAATGTACGCGGTGACCTGGGAGATGCACACGTACGCTCCGTGCTGATTCGAGAGGGCTTCATTCTCCAGGAACCGACCGCTCTCTCATGCGGTTACCTTATCGGTGACGTCATGGAAAGCTAAACCCGGTCAGCCAGGCGGTGCTAGAGAGAGGGGGTCACCCCCTTCTCTCTAGCACCGCTGCAGCCACCTAATTTATGAAAGGGACAAATAGGGCGAAACCTAAAAAGGCTGCCCCAATTCCAGGAATACTGAAACCATCACCACCGGCTAGGGGGTACCCCCTCTAGCCGGTATCCACCACCTTATGAAAGGACTGACATTATGAAGGCTTCCTTCTACACCGACCCGGTACGCGGTAAGGTCTACCGCCGTAGCTACGACACCCTGGAAGAAGCTAAGGCGTACCGTGACGAGTTCTACGGCTGGTATCAGGCAGACGTACCCGCCCCGGATGCACACCTCATCAAGGATGGGCAAGGCTTTGCGGTCGAGATGACCTCCGCTCAGCTGGCACAGCTTCTGAAGGACCTCTCTACAGACGTTCGAGCAACCAACCCCGAAAAGGTGCGAGATATTCGCTTCCTCTGGGCACGTGAGACCTACACCGACCCCGATAACGGCATGGAACGAGATGGCATCGTCTACGCGTTGGGCTTCCTCTGGAAGAACTTCTACACCGGCGGGCTTCGCTGGGAATCCATCGTCTCAGACGTCTACGGTGCGTGGAAGGGTCCGGAATCCATTCCTGACGCTTCCACCCGTGCCACCTATGAACAGGTCCTTATGGAGTGTCTGCACGACGGGATGCGCCGCCACACCCTGCACCCCGCAGAAGTGACGCTTAGCCCGCAATACCGCCGCATCATCATCAAGGAAAAGGAAAACGCCCTCTCGCTCACCTACCGCTACCCGGACAGCGAATGGGTCACTGAAGACTGGAACTATCCGACCCGTGAATCCTTCGCCCGCCATCTTCTGCTTCTGGGCGAAGAACTCGCATACGGAAACACTGCTGTTCCTGACAGCTCACCCTTCGCCCGCCGCGTCAGCTGGCTCTGCGAGCGCAGGTACTTCACCCCCGCCATGAACCCGCTGGAGCCTGGATGTGATGAAATGGCACGGTTCTGTTTCGAGGTTCTGACGGGTGTGAAGAAGGTACACCCCGACCTGTACGTGCTTCAGGATGAGGGCGGGCGCACTGTTCAGCGTGTCGCTCAGGGGAGGGTACAGCTTGGTGATGGTGCAGGGGTGAAGATGACCTGGGTGAAGGCACGCCGGGTCATGGATGAGGCGAAGATGGGACCGTGGTCTCATGTGTTGAAGATGGTAATTGTTCAGTCCTAGCCGCCAGGGATGACCCCGGGGCGGGGGCGGTGCTAGAGAGGGGGTAACCCCCCTCTCTAGCACCGCTGCAGCCACTCTATTTATGAAAGGGACATATCTGTCGAAATTCCAGTAGAGGGTCCTAAAAATCGGGATAGTAGAGGCATCAGAACAGCACTGAACATCAGGAGGAAGAGATAATGTGCCGCCCCGAATTCACCCCCGAAACCATTGGACGCACCCCGCGCCACAAAAGCGGCGTGATCGCCACAGGATCCTGGAAGGGTGAAAACTACCGCGTCACCGTCTACGACTCACTCAGTGATTTTGTCGAAATTGACGGCACCGCATGGGAACCACAGTACGCTGTAGCCCTCCAAGGTGAACCTCACAGCTACCTGGAGGGCTGGTGGAAGACCAAGGCAGAGAGGGAACAGGTGCAGGTTGTGCGTTCGCTGATCCGTGAGTGTGGGTTGGAGTGTGCAATCCGTGTTGTGCGTGATTTGTGGGATGAGCAGGCGGTCGGGTTTGTCGCTGTTGATTCACCGTGGGGTGAAGTGTGCGGGGTGAGCTTTGGCGCCAATGATGAGGATGAGCACCGGATGCAGGCGCGGGATTTGCTGGAATTTCTCAATGGCGATTGGGCAGATGTTGCCCTGGAGGTGCAGAGGGAGGATGACTGGGTACGTTTGAAGGCTTCGGATATGCCTAATGCTGAGTTCAACGATGGGGAGGATTTAGGGCAGTTGCTGGAGGTCTTCGAGCAGGAAGTGACCGGGCAATGGTTCCCTGAAGGGTTCCGACTTGCAGATGCCGGGTTGGTGGCTGCTTAGCCCTCGCCTCCACCGCTGCGCCCCGCCCCCTGCTCGCTTGTGTCTTTGGATAAGCAGCAGGGGCGGGGGAGGGGCGGCGTCCCTTCCTTATTTATGGAAGGGACATAACTGACCAAACCGAGTGCAGGATGCCGATTCAGAGGCCATACTGAAAGCACAACACAGACAGAAGATTCCTAAAAATGTCCACTCCCCGACAGAAAGAGAGGTTCCATCATGGCACTGATGGATCAGGCCCCCGTGGCTGAATTGCAGAAGAACATCGTCACCGACGACCAGTACGTGCTGACTCGCACGGTGCATGACGGCTGGAAGGGCACCACCTTGGAGGAGCCGCTGATTGACGGCTATCAGACCCTCAGCGACATCCTGGATTGGCTGGAGACCGACCCGAGACCTTCCCAGCGCCTCTTCATGGAGGACCTGCAGGATTCTGGATTCACCGCCTTCTCGGAGGAGACCAAGCAGCAGATTACCGGCCCGTACTACCGCTGGTTCACCGACGACGGCGAATACTGGGACGGAGAAGAAGGCACCATCACCGCCCTGTTCGATTCCTGCTGGAAGAAGGGGGAAGTCGCTGATGAGGACGACCTGGAAGAGATGGACAAAATGACCTTCCACACCCGCCCCCTGGAACTGACCGTCAAGAACGTGCTGGCCTACGCCCGCTACGTATTCGATGACCAGAGCCTGAAGCTGATCCCTGCACAGGAATACCTGGCAGAGAAGATGCAGGACTACGGCTACAGCGAAGAGGACGGCACCGTAACCTACGGTTGCAGCTTCACCCCCATCATGAAAGCAGCCGCCCCCGCCGGTCTGGTCTGCGTAGGACTTGAAGCAGCCCTGTGGGTCTGGGCCCAGGCAGAAGACGACGAAGAACCCACCTGGCACCGCTTCCGTGAGGTCTACGACGGTGACGAAGCATCGTATGACGCCGTCGAATACCTGCTGGATGTCCCCGAACAGATGTGGAAGTCCCCGAGTCAGCGCATCGGCATCTCCCAGCTGATCACCAGCAACCTGCCCATCCAGGGCGCACTAGCTGCTGCTGAGCTGGAACGCCGCTACGGGCTGCCGAAAGATTCTGTGAGGCCGCTAAGCCAGGATGAGCTTGACCGTGAGATTGTGCTCAGCCGCCGGATGGAAACCCGCTAACGCACCCAAAAGACCCTGGTAAGGCACGTAGGATTCCTGCGTGCTTTGCCGGGGTCTTCCCTCTACAGCCCACAGGGTGCAGATGGAGAATGACGAAATCGAATGCGCCCTAGATAGCGAGCGCCTACACTCAAAGAGTCAAGATCATTTCAAGTAGAAGAAGGAGAGCATGATGAATGCAGAAACCCAGCAGCAGAATCAGGAATACCTGGTAACCGTCGAAACGGTGCAGTCGAATAATGAGTGGGCGGTAGTCGCCCGGGCTGTCGGTACCTTGGAAGATATTGCAGAATGGGCTCAGAAAGGCGTATGTGTGAAGGAGTCATCCTCATATACCAGCCGAGATAGCTTCACTCTGCCGTCTACCATGTGGGTGGATGAAAATAATGACTTGGTCACCGATGATCGCGGTAACGTTGTGGAGCCTGTAGACAATATCTACGCTCCCTACGGGTACCTGTACTACGGTGAGCAGGATGGAGAAGGTAATGCGCGGGCACAGGCTCCTGCAGATCCCGAGGCTCGTCTGCTGCGTATCTATCCGGGTATGGGTCATGTGAGCGGGGAAGAGCTTCAGGAAATTATCGAAGAGTCCGAGGAATTTTATACGGTGTGGGCGCATCCTAAGCCTCTGGAGTATTCGGTTGAGAAGATTGAGACGTACATCCGTTATGCGTTTGGGTTGTGGGGTAATGAGCGGGTAAATATTGTGCCTGCTGCCGATAGTGAGCGTAGGACTGTGGATCTTCTGATGGATTATGCAACGGCTCATGAAGCCGGTGAGCTAAGTGAAGAGGATGCCCAGGAATGGGAGCGAGTGACTGAGCTGTACTTCCGTCACCCGTATGCTCGAAAGGATCGCTGATTGTAACGGGTTTAGGGCACCAGTAGAGGGGAGAGTTTTCCCTCTGCTGGTGCCTCTTTTTGTGGGCTGCAGCCTGTGATGTAGCTAAGGGACATGAGTGCCGAATCTGTTTCAGGGTCCTCTGATGTGGCTGATGCTAGAAGCATCTTAGATCAGTACGTCAGGAGGATATGATGCAGAAGAAGATGGAGGGCGCGTACCGGCGCGTCTTTGGAACCCTCAAGCAGGCACAAGAGTTCAGGGATGATTTCTACGCATCCTACGGGGTGCAGCCTGCAGCGCCGGGTACCCACATCCACCAGGAGGAGGCGGGATGGGTTGTTGAATTCACCGCCGCTGAGCAGCTGAAGTTCGCTCAGGAAGTCTACCGCCGCCTCATGCTCCACCCTGTGGGGGAACCTAAGTATGCTTTCCGGTTTGTGTGGGTGAGGCGCCCGGTACCTCAGAAGGGCAGCCAGAAGGAGCAGGATTCCATCTTGTTTAACGTCATGATGCGACTACGCACCTTCACCCCACAGCAGATGAGCTGGCAGCTGCTGGCCCTGTCTACCTACCGTGCCTGGGATATTGACAATATTCCTAGCCTGCGGGAGCGGGCCAAGTACGAAGCACAGATTGTTAAGGACTTCCGCATTGGCTCCCATACACTAGCCCCTACCATGGTTGGGCTGTACCCCGAATACGCAGAGTTCACGGTTGATCCTGAATTGATGAGCATTTCCTCGCTCCGGTACCTCATGCACTACGAGGCGCAGGAAGATCGGGACCTGGAGGATGAGGGCGATGCGCTACGGAAGGAAAAGTGGGTTGCCCGATCCCGCACCCAGTTCAACCGCCGCCTGGTGCAGATGGCTGAGGAATTGAGGGCGCACAACGTCGTCATTGCCGATACCTGCTCCTTTGCCCGCCGGGTGTCCTGGCTCGATGACAACGGGTACTTCAACCAGGACACTGGAGCACTCAGTAGCCAGAAGGAAGACTACCCGGGTTTCTACGGTGAAGTGCTGAGCGGGCGGCATCTGGTCAGCATCCAGCTCTACGTGATCCAGCGTGCAGACGGGAAGTTCCTGTCCAAGATCAACGATCAGGGGCCCTCCGCTAAGATCCACGGGTTTGGATTCTGGTTTGCAGAAACGGGGCTGATGATGACCTCGCGGCGTGCCCGGCAGGTGATGAGCCTGCTCCAGTGCGAGGATGTGACGCTCGTGCCCTTCGGTGAAATCGAAGACTGAAAAATAACCGGCGCTCTTCCCCTCTTTGAGATCTTGCAAGGGGAAGAGCACCGGAGCGTAGCGTAAAGTGCGGTTTTTCGGTATTCCACCGTGTGCCGGTATATGAGCCCTCATTTTACAAAGCGTAAAGAAGGGGGATAGACTCTAGCCATTAGAAGCTTATTTCCGGAGGTGCTACCGGTGGTGGAGTAGTGTGCACACCAGAAGCACTTCGGACATAGAAAAAGCGGGACTACCGACAGTGTTGCCGCACAATCAGTAGCCCCGCGTGTGAGTGCCTAGAGCTTAGTCACAAACTCGATAATCTGGACCATTGACGCAAGCGTGATAATGATCCCTGAGACTAGCTTAAGCAGGATGGCGAATCGCTTATCCACGGTTCTCACCTCCCATCATTATGAGGGGGTTAAGTGGCCTTGCAGCTGTGCTGCGGGGCCACTTTTTCATTCTAAAGAAGCATCACAGGGCGCGCCATCGCCTAGCATTTCACCTGACTCAGAAATCAGTCATCTTTAATGCGTCCAGACCCACCCCCGTGGGCACGGAAGCGGGTTAAGGCGGCATTTGGACGTTCGCTTCAAGCGTTTGCGACACCGATAGGTCGAGGTTTTTTCTCTTCATCTGCTAGTGCCTTTTTGCGGGGTGGTATGACCTGTATTTAGCAGTGGGACATCAACTCCCGAATACGGGGTAGACCCTTGAATCTACGGGGAAAATAGCGGCATACCCCACAGATTGGAAGGACAAGACTATGAAGATTTTTAGGCACCCGGCGATGACGCAGCAGCTCCAAGATCTGGAGGCCAAAGTATTTACCTCCGAAGAAGACGTACGCACGTGGCTGAAGGAGACCTGGAACCTTCCAATGCTCACCCTGCAGGGCGGCATGGACATCCATAACTACGGCGAATGGGCCTTCAGCGCCGAAACCCGCATGACTTTCGAGGACGTCTTCATGCTCACCAGCCCTGAGGATGCGAAGCAGACACACCGCATCTACCGCTCCATCAGCGGCGAATACGCCCTAGTCCCTTGGGCCCGCATCGAGGAGTTCATGCAGTGCATATATGCCGCCCGTGAAGCCCTGACGGATCAGCACAGCGAGCGCTAAGGGTGGTTCGCTGAGGTGTGTTGTTCCGTGGCGTGTAGATGGGCTGCTTTGTGCTGCGCTACAGGCGGGGCGCTTCAGTGGAGGCCTGTCTGATTTAGGAAAGGGACAAGCCACTCTTCTTTTCTCAATAGCTGCCTCGATGGGGGAGAGGATAGGGGTAGACCTAGCCCCTAGAAACGGAAAGGAAGAGGGCAGTGGAAACTATGGATTGCGGCTCTGTAGATTATGAGCGTGTGCGTGCCTCATGGCGGTACGAGCGCACCGGTGCGGTGTGGAGGATGCGTGCACGGCGTGCCTGGGAGAGCGAAATCAACAGCCCGATGTTCGACCCGATGGCAGGCGCCCAGGCAACGGTGCTGATTGCCGATAACCGCACTGAGGAGCAGTCATCCTACGGTCTGCGTCATTGGTCCCATTGCCGCGCACAAGAAGCACTGCTGAGCCTGGGCGCTGAGATCGCGGCTCGCTGGGCACGCATCTTCCTTGGAAGCCGGTGCGCGTACGCCTTCGAGATTGAAGAAGATATTGAAGGCATCGTCTTTGGCGGAGAGGAAGTACTCGATGCCACCCTGGACGGCTCTGTACCGCGCATCATGCTCTGTGATGACGCTGATTCTGCCCGGGTACTTGAACGGTACCGCCGGGCGGCGGCGCTCGCCTCCTGCCTGGAAAAGGGACAGGTGGAACACCTCTTCTTGGAGCGCTTCGACACCACCACCCGCTCCTGGGCGATTGAGGAAGAGGCGATGCTGACCAGCTGGGAGGTACTGAACGGCTTCGAGGGCTGGATGGAAGATTGCGACAAGGCACGTGAACAGGTGCAGTCATGGCTGGATGGCGGGCGAGAGACCGGACCGGTCACCCTCTTTGACATTGCGCACCCGGAAGGCGGCGACCTGGAGGATGCCATCACCCAGGTGCAGGACATGGCACAGAGGCTCTACCCTTCCACCCAGACGGATACCGTCTTCTTCAGTGATCACGAATTTGAGGAATGGAGCCGTGACATGCAGGCATTTTTGAGCACCCACGGGCACCCCCTGCCCTCTCCTGTTGTGCGTGCCTTCTGCATCTGGATGAGCCGCTACGCCCCGCTCACCTCCCACATGCAGGACAAGCTCAAGGATTGGCGGGTGGACAAGCTCACGGCGGCGGCTCAGGAATTCGCATGGGTCTGCCCGGTCATTGAGGATGCCGCCGTCATGGACGCATGGGCACAGTATGAGGCACACCTGACCCAGACCGCATAACCCACACACCCCCCTTGGGTGAGCGCTCGCCGCCCCGCCCCGCTCAGCGGCGGCGGCGAGCGCCCGCCGGTCACCCACAGGGGGGGTAGTGTCTGCCGTGCAGCTGAGAAAATCCCCAAAACCAGGGGAAGGGCACACAAAGGGGGACAATCGAAAGGAATTTAGGAAAAGGACAAGCGACGTTGAACCCCCGCACCAAGGCCCTCATATGCGATTCTAAAAAGAAAAACACCCACCACCCACCATCGAAGGAAAACACCCACTCATGAGCACAGCACGAATCCTCGTCCACGACGTCCCAAAACACCTCCACGAAGCCACCGAATACTTCGACCCTGAGCACTACAGCCCCGCGCTCGCTCTACTCAAAGATCAGCAGAACAACCCCACGAACCTGTTCTGGGTCTCCGACGAAATGGCAGCTATCGCCGTTGACGCCGCCCAAGCTGAAGATTTCCCCCTCATCGAATCCACCAACAACCTACCCCGGTGGGGTGAAGGATCGAGCGCCCTTGTTCTCTTCGAGAAGGGCACCGGTATCGAGATCCTAGATTTCTCTGCCGGTCTACCCACAGACGATGACGAAGACCCCGACACCCTGGTAGCTATCGGCTTCCTGCGTATCCAGCAGACCGTATATGTCATCGTCAGCTACAGCCCAGAGACAGGCGACGACTACTACCAGGTAGATCAGGTGATCGAGCTAGAGCAGTTTGCTGCCGGGTTCAAAGGCGCCGCCCTGCTGCTTCAAGCAACCTTCCTGCTGATGGGCGATTCCTCTATCACTGAAGCCACTACACAGAAGGTGAAGGGTAAGAGCCGCCGCAAGCACGGCAAACGCTACGACATCTACCCTGGCGCGCAGGTGCGATCAGTACGGGTGACCTCCCGCCTGATCCAGGAGAGCACCCCCGCGGCGGTGCTGGAGGATCAGGAGCCTGCTGATCAGCGGCAGCGCTCGCCTTTGACTCATCAGGTGTTGGTGCGGGGGCATTGGAGGAATGTGCCGTATGGTCAGGGGCGTGCGTTGAGGCGGCATCAGTGGATTATGCCGTATGTGAAGGGTCCGGAGGGTGCTCCGTTGGTGAATCGTCCGTTGGTGAAGACGTGGCGTTAAGTGTATAGGTGTAGGTGCTTTTGGGTCCTGCTTCTCTGCCTGGTGAGGTGGAGGGGTGGGGCCCCTTTTTTGTGTGTGCTGCTGTGCGGATCTGGTGGGGGAGTGGAGAGGGTGATTTAGGAAAAGGACAAACAGGGAAAATCCTGAAAATTGAGGCCGAAAAATCGAGATGATGACCCTGTCAGCACGGATGACTGACAGCCTTTCGCTCTTGAAGGAGGATGCCATGAGCACCTTGACCCCCGCCCCTGTTGCCCCCGCTGTGAACCATGATGGTTCGACGGTGACCTACCCCGTTCCCCGCCTCTATAGCTGGATGGTGCGAAACGGCATCCGTGAAGCCGTGAAGGAAATATCACCGGTATTCGGGATGGCGTGCTCATCATGTGCTGATGACATCGTTCAGAGCTTTAACGCCTTGGTGCGTACCGGCATGGGCTCTGATGACACGTTCGACTCAGACATGGCGGCTCTGCTGGGTCTGGACGCTTCAGAGGTGACTCTGAACGGGTGGGATGATGCCCCGTTGGAGACGTTCACGGTTCCCGCCTCCATCAGCCAGGCGGACGCTATGGATGCCGTGCGTTGCGTCTTTCGGGGGAAAGTCCCTTCAGGTGGTTACAGCTGGGGCGTCGCCTATCAGTGGGCAACCTTGGAGATGACCGACCGGGTCTGTGAAGAATGCGGACACGGCAAATAGTCACCCGTCCCCGCCGCCTCTGTACCGCCCCGTAGAGGGGTGCAGGGGCGGCGCCCCTTGAGGGGTTTTGCAGCTTTTCCGGGGGCTGATTTAGGAAAAGGACAAACAGGGAAAATCCTAAAAATCGAGCCCGAAAAATCGAGATGATAACCATGTCAGCACAGATGACTGACACCCCCCTTAGCTCTTGAAGGAGAGAATCATGACGTTGACGGATTGCACCTGTCCCACGTACCGCCGCCCGCACCTGAAGGTGACCCATGAGAAGGGTAGCGGGTGCGTGCTCGTCCGCTCGTCCACAGGTGAGCTCATGGACACGGCGGCTATACGTCGAGAAAGCGAGCGCCGTAAGACCGTGCGGTACCGTGTAGCGGCGCGTGTACGCCGCTTGTACACCCGCCTAGCCGCTGACCTGTCCGAACGCTTGGAGGCTTTGCGATAGGCGCTTAGGCACCGCGTCCCCCGCTTGGAGGGTACCCCCTCTAGGCGGGGGCGGGGCGCAGCTTTTTAGGGCTGATTTAGGAAAAGGACAAACGAGGTCAAACCTGAAAATGCCGCCCCAAAAATCGAGATGATGAACCTGTCAGCACAGATGACTGACAGCCCCTAATCCTTGAAGGAGGAAGCCATGAGCACCCTGAGTCCCGTATCCGCATGCCGCGCCCTGAGTTTCACTGATTCGACGGTGACCTACCCGATTCCCGACCTCTACATCTGGAATGCCCAAAATGCTATCCGTGAGGCGGTGAAGGACATATCCCCGGTGGACGGGAAATCATGCCCCGCATGTTTCCGGGACATTGCCGAAAGCTTTAATGCCCTGGCTCGTACCGGTTCCGGCTCTGATGACACGTTCGCCTCAGACATGGCGGCTCTGCTGGGTCTGGAAGCCTCAGAGGTGACTCTGAACGGATGGGATGATGCCCCGCTCGAATCGGTCACCGTCCCGGTCTCTGTGTCCTGGAATGATGCCCTAGAAGCCATGCACAAGGTATTCCGCGGTGAGGTTCCCTCAGGCGGTTACAGCTGGGGCGTTGCTTACAAGATGGCGACCTTGGAGATGACCGACCGGGTTTGTGAGGAATGCGGACACGGTAAATAGTCAGCCCGTCCCGCGCCCGCCCTGCACCCCTCTACGGGGCGGTGCAGGGCGGCGGATACCCCCCTAGAAGGGGGCGGGGCGCAGTGTTTCAGGGGTGATTTAGGAAAAGGACAAACAATGTCAAACCCCAAAATGCCGCCCCAAAAATCGAGATGATAACCATGTCAGCACAGATGACTGACACCCCCTAGCTCTTGAAGGAGAGAACCATGAACCGTCATGAAGACTGCACCTGCACCAAGTACCGCCACCCGCACCTGAAGGTCACCAACGACAAGGGGAGCGTTTGCGTGCTCGTCCGCTCGTCCACAGGCGAACTCATGGACACGGTGGCTATACGTCGAGAGAATGAGCGCCGCAAAACCGTGCGGTACCGCATGGGGGCGCTCGCACGCCGCATGTACACCCGCCTCACCGCCCGCCTAGAAACCATGCGATAGGCGGCACAGGCACCCCGCCCCGCCTGGAGGGTACCCCCTCCAGGCGGGGGCGCAGCTTGATATTTAGGAAATGGACATAACTGTCAGAATCTCAGACGCACCCGCCTCACCCACGAGAAGATGAACCCACCACCAACCCCCAAGCCCTGAAGGAAAGCAGCCATGAGCCCCCACGATCTGATCAAAGCCGCCATGACCGGCCTCAAGAAACCCCGGGTACCCCACCTCACCGCCCGCTCACAGCAGAGCACCCCCACCAAGCAGCCGGCGGCCCCGGCACACCCCGACACAGAGCCGCCCGCCGCGCTCGCCGTGGCACCCCGGGCGGCCCTTACCAGGTTCCTGCAAACCCTGATTGAGATGATGGAAGATCCGCAGGTGCATACCTTGAGCGGTGATGAGCTCATGCAGAGGCTGCTGAAGGACCCGGCAACACGTCATGTGGTCCGTAGCTTCCAAGTGGTCATGATGAGCTGCCGGTGGGCCCTGGAGCACAAAGAGGAGATCTCTGAGCTGATTAACCTCTGGAGGCAATGCCTCAGCACCCACAGCCAGGGCAAAAACCCGGCTGAGAGCAGCCCCCGGGGTAAGCCCTAACGATCCTCGATACGGCCTAAAAAGAGAGGGTTTTGAAGCGTCGGAATAATAAATTATTCCGACGCTTCAAAACCATGATTTATAAAAGGGACAATCCCCAAAAAAGATATTTCTGAAACCTCCAAAAACGAGATGATGAACCTGTCGTTACCGACAGGTTCATTTTTCCCCTACCGTAAGGAGGTGCCATTATGGCACGCACCAAGAGCGACCGCTCACAGAATGTTATCGACACCCTGGAAGTCTTTAATCAGGCGGTGAAGGAATTGCAGTCTACCGACAATTGGCGTTCTATGCTGAATTCGGTTTTTAATTTCCGCCGCTATTCCTTCCAGAATATGGTGTTGATTCTTTCCCAGAATCGTTATGCCACCAATTGCGCCGGTTTCAAGACCTGGCGAGAGATGGGGTACACGGTTCGTAAGGGTGAAAAGGGGTTGCGTATTCTTGCCCCCCGTACCGTAATCGTCAAAGGTGATGACGGTAAGCCGGTGACCGACGAAAACGGCGAGACCAAGAGGGTTACCTATTTTCGCCAGGTCTCTGTTTTTGACGTCTCTCAGGTCGAGCCGCTGGAGGGCGCTAAGCCCCTTCCGGAAGGGTTCAAGGTGCACCAAGCAGAGACCCCTGAGACCGCCGATAAGGGGCTGTATGAGGCTCTGGAAGCCTTCATCACCGCTCAGGGCTGGAAGGTCGTACAGGAGCCGCTAGGGGCTAATTTGGGCGGTTATACCGACCATGAGGCACGGAAGATTAGCATCAATTCGCTGCGGACTTCCAACCTTCGAGCTTCCACCCTGGCGCATGAAATCGGGCATGCCCTCATGCACGAAGATTTGGATATGGAGGCGTACCACTCCAATAGCGAGGGTTGCCGTTCTTTGGCTGAGACTGAAGCCGAATCCGTCGCCTATGTGGTGACCTCTGCATGGGGTTTGGACGTCTCCACAAAGAACATTCCCTACGTTGCCGGTTGGTCTGCACAAGATGTTTCGGTACTGGCAAAGGCGGCGGGAAATGTTGTGAATACCGCCCGTACCATTCTTGACGCGGTTATCCCCCTGGAGGGCAAGGAATAGGGTTCCTGTGGTGCCTTTCACCCCCAACCTTTGGTTGGGGGTGAAAGGGCGCCGAAAAGGGTTATTTAGGAAAAGGACAAGCCTGTCGAAAACTCAAAAAAGAAAGTCAAAAAATAGGACGATAAAGGCATCAGGGAAAACCCTGATAAACCCACCTTTGAATGATTGGAGAATACCAATGGAAACCACCTACCCCGCATCCCTGAAGGATTACCAGGAAAAGCAGAACATTAAGCCGTTCCCCTTTTCTATCCCGGTTATGGAAATGCCCATCTCGCCGGAAGAGGCACGCAAAGAAAACCCCGAAACCGCCGAAATTCGCATGCTAGTTATAGAGCTCAGCCGCCCCGTAACGCCCCTACGTAGCTTCGTCGGTGATGGTGCTCTGATTCTGGCGCGTACCCCCGATTGGGACAAGGTATGCCAGGACATCTACAAAGCGGCGAGCGCGGGCAACATGCGAGGGATGCTAGATGCACTGTTCCGCTGTGCGGCTGAGTACCTTGAGCTGGAGAAGATGAGCGACATCTTCGATTTCGTAGTGCCTGCACCTAGCGAGGCATAGCCCGGTAGAGGGGGGCGGCTGAATCTAGCCGCCGCCCTTCTCTCACCCCGCCCCCGTCACTGAGCGGGGCGGGGCGGGTGCCCCGTCAGCTCCAGGCGGTGCCAGGCGCTCGCCATGACCGAAGGAAGCGGGCGCAGCCGAACCCCGGGCGGGGGCTCCAGGTACCCGGGGGCTCCAGCGCTTGCAGGTGCTCACCTCGCCGCCTGTGCTCGCCGCTGTGTGTGCCTCTGAAAGCCCTAGCCGACCCGGGGGTGTAGCTTGATGCGCCGCCCGCCGTTACCCCCTCTTGCGGCTTTCTCTAGCCCCTTCCAGGGTCTAGAGAAAGCCGCAAGAGCCAAAAAATTTTTTTCCCTTGATTTTAGGGACTTTACCAAAGGGACAAACAGTCGAAATGTTAATTTCTGCAAAATCAAAAAATGCACAATAAGAGTATGGAAAACAGAATATGACAATTAACAATTGTCATATTCTGAACCATTTGGGAAATTGATTACATATCATGTCATGATATGTAGAGGAAAGGATTTAAAAATGGCACGTACTTGGTTTGAGAATGGCTATGTAGCCTTCGATACCGAAACCACCGGCGTTCAGGAAAAGGAAGACCGCATCATTAGCGCGTCGCTGTTGTACTACAACGCAAACCATCACCTTGTGAAGCGCCGTACCTGGCTTATCAACCCCAGCATTGAGGTGCCCGCCGCCGCTACCGCCGTAAACGGTCTGAGCACCGAATACGTCCAAAGCATGGGCATGCCCGCCACTGAAGGCATTGCCGAAATCCTGGCGGCTCTGGCACAGTGCGCCCGCTACCGCATGCCCGTCGTTGCCTTCAATGGGTCGTTTGATATGACGGTTTTGCTCCATGAGAGCCGCCGCAATGGTCTGGCTCTGAGCACCGATTTTGCGGACATCTACAGCGGCGGTTTGCGCCTGATTGACGGTCTCACCATGCACCGCAAAGCACACCTGAAATGGCGTGGTCGCCGTAACCTTGGTGCCCTCTGTGAAGCCTATAACGTGGAGCTTGGAGAGGCGGCGCATAATGCCACCGCTGACGCACGTGCCGCCGCTGAGCTAAGCGTCAAGCTCACCGCTGAGACCCCTGCACTCTTCGAGGTGGACGCGTCGAGCCTGCACGTGGCACAGCGGCAATGGTACGCCGTCCAGATGGAAGACCTTCAGGCGTACCTGAGGGCTTCCAGGGGCGACGAAACCATCACGTGCCACCCTGCATGGCCTGTGCGTCGCTAAGGGCTCAGAGCCCCGGCT
>PPYF01411525.1_pt1 | contig 16792 bp, 10 predicted proteins | sample 1559871 | NCBI WGS metagenome assembly PPYF01 (sample SAMN08240021, study PRJNA423297) | Human gut metagenome, whole genome shotgun sequencing project.
GCCTACTATAACGGCAATATCACTTTAGACCAGCTCAAGTCTTTCGGAGGTTAATATGCTTAAAAAACGTATTATTCCTTGTTTGGATGTCAAGGACGGTCGTGTCGTTAAGGGGGTTAATTTTGTGAATCTGACAGATGTTGGTGATCCTGTTGATTCTGCACGTGCTTACTATGAGGCTGGCTGTGACGAACTCGTTTTCCTAGATATCACAGCGACTTCAGACAATCGTGAAACAACGGTTGACATGGTGCGCCGCGTTGCCGATCAGGTCTTTATCCCCTTCACAGTTGGTGGTGGCATCCGTTCAGTTGAAGACATGAACAAGATGCTTAAAGCCGGTGCTGACAAGGTTGCTGTCAATTCCTCAGCCCTTGCCAACCCGCAACTAATCGCTGATTGTGCTCAAAAATTTGGGAACCAGTGTGTGGTGGCTGCGATTGATGCCAAAAAGATGGCTGATGGGAGCTGGCATGTCTTTGTGGCGGGTGGCCGTATGGATACAGGTAGGGACCTCATCCAATGGGCTCAAGAAGTCGTCGCTTTGGGAGCTGGAGAAATTCTCTTAACCAGCATGGATAAGGACGGCACTAAGTCTGGTTTTGATTTGGAAATGCTAAATCGTGTGGCGGAAGTCGTTGATGTTCCGATCATTGCCTCTGGTGGTGCAGGAAATATTGAGGATATTGTAGAAGTCTTTGAGAAGACAACAGCAACGGGTGCTCTGGCGGCCTCTATCTTCCACTTTGGTGAGGTGAATATAGGCGAAACCAAACAAGTCTTGGCAAATACAGGAATTGAGGTGAGACAATGACTGAGGTTAAACTTGATTTTGACAAACAAGGCGGACTGGTACCAGTCATTGTGACAGATTACAAGACGGGGCAGGTGCTCATGTTGGCCTATATGAATGAGCTGTCCTATCAGTTGACCCTAGAGACCAAACAAATGCATTACTGGAGCCGTTCTAGAAATGAGCTTTGGCATAAGGGAGCCACATCTGGTCATTTCCAACATGTCAAAAGCATCAAGACAGATTGTGATCAGGACACCTTACTTATCGCCGTGGAACAAGAAGGAGCAGCCTGTCATACAGGAGCCTACAGCTGTTTCTTTACGGATATATATGATGACAATCAAGACAGATAGGAGTAGCTATGTTAGAAACACTTTATAAGGAAGCCTTAGATCGTAAAAAGAATCCCAAAGAAGGGTCTTATACCAATTACCTTTTTGACAAGGGTCTAGACAAGATTCTTAAAAAGGTTGGCGAAGAAGCAACAGAAGTTGTGATTGGAGCCAAAAATGCTGATAAAGAAGAAATTGCCAACGAGACAGCAGACGTCCTCTATCACCTAGCAGTCATGCTCGTTGAAACAGGAGTCAGCCCTGAAGACGTTGAAGCCGTACTTAAAGCCCGTCAAGGCAAACAAAGCAATGTCCATGACCGAAAAGAAGTAACGGATTATTGAGGATTATCTCAACCGATTGAGACTAAAACGAAAAGCCTGAAGTGATTCAGGCTTTTTTGCTAGAGAAATCCTAATCTTTTGTTTCTCAAACTAGCATAGGAAAACGCTTTAAAATGCTATAATAGGAGTGAAGAAAGCTCGTATATTTGACGGGTTTGGTGTGCTTATTTATACAAATCATTGAGGAAAGGAAGGATGTCCTATGAAGAAAAATACTCCTAATATTTTAAAGCTTTCTTGCTTAGCTATTCTCCTCCTCTGTTCTATTCTTTTAGTTCGTTGCACAGTGCTACTTCCAATTACTTACTCAAAAGCCATGGAAAAAACGCAAAAAATCTTAGCTCATAATGGTTTTAAAGGAAAGGTCCAAGTTAAGCGTATCAAAAAGGTGTTTCTAGATAGTGCAGGCATTTATGTCGATTATATCTATTCAGAGGAAACCTACGATAATCAACCCATAGTATTAGATGGAAATATTACATTTCAACTGGACTGGACAGTTAATGGTGAAGAATATGTGACCCCTGGTCATTACTGGGAAAGCTACTTACAACAAAAATCTGTAAAAAAAGAAGAGCAGAAACTCTTTAAGGAGCTTAAAAAACAATCTTTAGGCCTTGATATCGAAGAATTCTCCTTCAGCGATAATACTACGATTGATCAAGAGGCTGGTAATCGTAAAAAGCATTTAGCTGAGGAAAACCGTAAAAACGGGAAGGATGATTTTTATGGGTATTATCAAATTCCCTACCAAACAATGATTAAAGAACACCTTGTTACTATGAGAATAGAAGTAGGCGATACAGAAAATACTAGTAAGAAAGATTTAGAAGAGGCCGCAACTAAACTGGATGCTAGCAAGCTTCCTAACGGAGAGTACGAATTTTATTTTTTCACAACTGATAAAGAAAATTCCGCTTACTATGACAATTCCGGATATATTGGCTATACCTTTAACATACAAGATGGTAAGGTTGTCCAAGATGAAGATGATTAGATGATACTTTGATTCCTGCGATAATCTCGCACTCCATACTGGTGGCATAGAGGTATAGGCTATAGCTTAGTGAAAATATTAACCTCAAAACATGCAAAGACATCTCCGAAATAAGTCGGAGATGTCTTTTTGTCTTACAAATTCTTTTTCTTTTTAGCTTTTTTGGTTAGGGCAAGGTCACAATTTTCAATACTTGAGATAAGGTGATTAGTCAATTGGAAGTCATTGACTTGGGGATTCAGGTCCACTTCGTAGACCAGTTGCATGGTTTCACCTCCACCTGTGGTATTAAGGGAAATCAAGTCACACTCACTGGTGAAATTGAGCAAGGCTTTAGTGATTTTTTGATCAATCAAGTCTTGGTAGGAGACGTTAATGGTCAGAAGCCTACGACGTTGGTTGTCGGTACGACTTTGACGATTTTCCAAAAGAAGCCAAACAGCTAAAAGGAAGATAGTAAAGAGGACGGCTAGTAAGAGATATCCTGTCCCAGATGCCAGACCAATAATCATGGCCATAAAGACGGCGATTAGCTCTCTAGAACCACTAGTCGCTGAACGAAAACGAATGAGACTAAAGGTCCCTGCCACGGCAATAGAGGTCCCCAAACTACCATTGACAAGGAAGATAACTAGGGTCATCAAACATGGAAGCAGGGTCAAACTAATAACAAATTCTCTGGTGTAGAGGGTTCGGTATTTGTAAGTCAAGGTTAGGGCCAATCCTAAAACAAGGCTGACCAGTAAGGCCAGCATGAGTTGAAGGGGACTAGCGGTTGCGGTCGCATCATTAAAGATAGAATTGAAGAGATTAGACATAGGCAGCAGCTCCTTTTTCTTGTGCTGGACGTGGTCCGTAGTCTAGACCTTGAGACTTATGATAGGCACAGCTGTATTTTGAGAATTTCTGCTCTTCCAAACCATGTTTATCTAAGATAGCTTGAAGCCAGTCTGGTTTTTGTCCAGGTGCCTTGATTTCCATGATTATCGTATCTTCATCTAGAAGGGGAAACCCATGATTTCCCTTAAAGAGACTGACGTCTTCATCACGGTAAGTCAAATTTTGGTCAAGGGTAACACGAACTTTATTGTAGGCATAGCCTTCGATAGTCTCTTTTTCTTTCATCGAAAAACGGTCGTAGTAGATATATATACGAGGTTTGAGCCCCTCATCGTAGCGTTGACGTAAGTGGTGGATATCCTGTAATAGCTGGCGGTCAGTGATTTGACCATGGTTCTTACCGTCTGTCAGCAAGTTAGTGATGGCAAGTGGAGTTGAAACAAGACGAAACTTATGACCGATTCCTTCATCATCTTTGGCTTTTACCTCTAAAAAGACCTTACTATCAATTTTGGGATTGGCTAGGTAGGTACGCATGCGGATTTTCTCTTGACGGTGATTACCATCTAAGGCATCTTGGATGACGTCAAAATTATCCGTATCAAAGTAAATATTTGAAATGGTAGATGTCGGATAATCATCCTCTACCAAATACTCCTTAAGATCAGTGAGCAGGTCTTCAAGATTTTCCTTTGAGACCACATATTTTGTTTCAATACGTTTAAAACGTGTTTCCAATTGTTTAACCATGAAAAAACTCCTTTTATAGATAAGATACAAAGCCGTAAAGCAACGCTCAGGAAAAGAGGGGGAACAATAGTAGGAGTTTAACTCCAAGCAGGTCCTATCTTTTCCCACGAGTTGTAGGCGAGTTCAATTAGATAAGATACAAAGCCGTCACTTCAAGATTTGGCTTTTATTTTTTAGTAGAAAATTAAGTTGAGAGCAAAAGTACTACTATATAAAGTATTCATTTGCTCGCCTATTAGTCTATGGGATTTTTCTGAAAGTTTTCCTAAGCCAAACTTTCACTAAACTTAACTTAAGATAAGTTTTAGTTAACCTTTAGAAATGTTTTAGGTAAGTCCCGTAAACTGTAATCATCCAAACGAACCCGAGAGGAAAAAATATGAAATCAAAAAAACTAAAAAAATGGACGACTTTATTAACTTGTGCGACTGCTCTAACAGTCATGACAGCCTGTAGCCAATCAAGCAGTCAGTCAACTGGGACGACTACAAGTTCCAAAACAAGTGCTGTAACAGCAACGACCAGTAAGAAAACAAATAAGAACAACAGCAACTATTTTACTTCTAAAGATTCTGATACCTCTTATAATGAAAGTTCAGCTACTAATATTAAGTTATCAGGCTCATCTGCGGATGTTTCAGGTGATGGTGCAGCCCTATCAGGTTCAACTGTAACCATCTCCAAAGCTGGGACCTACGTCATTTCAGGAAAATCCGACGGTGTGCAAATCAAGGTAGACGCTGGAGATTCAGACGATGTCCATATTGTTTTAGATGGCGTTACCATGACAAATACAAATGCAGCAATCAATACCACAAAAGCTGGTCATGTCTATCTGACACTTAAAGATGGCACTACAAACACAATTTCTGATTCAAGTTCTAATAGTGATGAAGATGCGGATGCTGTGATTTTCTCTAAAGGAGATTTGACCATTAACGGTACAGGTACCCTAAACATTGATGCCAAGAAAAATAACGGTATTAAAGCCAATGACAGCCTTCATATGACTGGTGGTACCTATAAGATTACCTCAGTTGGTGATGCCTTCAATGTCAATGATGAACTCAACATCACGGGAACAACCATGACCATTGAGGCTGAGGAAGATGCTGTTAAGGTCGACAATGATGACGACACTTCAGCAGGTACCATGTATCTGTCTGACAATACCATGACCATTAAGGCTGGTGACGATGGTATTCATGCGTCCGGGGACCTGATTATTGATAGTGGTACTTACAAGGTTGAAAAATCAACTGAAGGTATCGAAGGTAAATCTGTGACCATCAATGGTGGAAATATCGATGTCTATGCAACGGATGATGGTGTCAATGCGGCCAATGCTAATGCCAGTCAAAGTGAGATTTTCTTTAAGATGACCGGTGGAACCCTAAATGTTGAGGTTGGTGAGGGTGATACCGACCCAATCGATTCTAACGGCGATATTATTGTATCGGGTGGAACGATTAATTTGACTGGTCAGTCTGGCTTTGACTTCGATGGTTCAGCGACCTATACCGGTGGTGACATTACTATTAATGGTGAGAAACAAACTAAGATTGAAAACTCAATGCCTGGAGGCGGTGGCCCTCAAGGTGGAGGTGGTCCCCAAGGTGGTGGACAACCAGGTGGCTTTGGAGGAGGTCACTAAAGAGTCATAGGATGAAACAGAAAGGAAGTGCCTATGTATATTATTATTCCAGCTTATGAACCAGACAAACGCCTGATTCAGGTGGTTCAAGATATTACCATAAAACTCCCTAAAGCCCGTATTATTGTTGTTAATGATGGGAGTGGACCAGGCTATAACGACTATTACGACGAAACGGCTTTTATTGGAGCGACTGTCCTTACCCATCCTATCAATAAAGGAAAAGGAGCAGCTCTCAAGACAGCCTTTGCTCACATTCAAGAAGAAGTAGTCACTCAGCACCTTTCGGCTCAACCTATTGTCACAGTTGACAGTGACGGTCAACATCTGATTAAAGATATTGTCCGTGTGGCCAAGGCAATCGAGGAAAATCCCAGTCATCTTGTTTTGGGTGCGCGTGCCTTTGTTGGTAAGGTGCCAGCACGTAGCCGCTTTGGAAATAAGGTGACTGCTGGACTCTTCCGTCTAGTAACTGGCCAAAAGGTGACAGATACTCAGACAGGGCTTCGAGGCATGTCAACCGACCTGATTCCATGGCTTCTTAATCTGGATGGCAATCGTTTTGAGTACGAGTTTAATATGTTGCTTGAAGCCAAAAAGTCAGGCCATCAAATCTCTGAAGTCCCTATCGAGACCGTTTATCTGGAGGAAAATAAAAGTTCACACTTTCGGCCTATTCGTGATTCCATCCGTATTTACAGCCCTTTTTTAAAGTTCTCTGGCACGGCCGTCTTGGCCTCAGTCATTGATGCAACAGCCTTATTTGTGCTCTTTGCCTTGACGAAGAATCTGCTCCTTTCGGTCGTGCTAGCTCGTGTGATTTCGGCTTCCAACCAGTGTTTGCTGAACGCCAATGTGGTCTTTAATCCGACAAGCTCCCTCTTTAGATCGAGTGTTCGTTACTTTATGTTGGTCCTGGTCCTCCTGGCCTGTAACTATTTCTTACTTAGTAGTCTAGTTGCTATTGGTTTAGGCTTGGTTCTGGCAAAACTAGTTACAGAAACCTTGCTCTTTTTAGTTAGCTACAGGGTCCAACATAATGTGGTTTTTGCTTAATAGCTGACTTGAAAATCGCTAACTGATTGAATAGAGATAGTTTATTTACCTCTCAATTACCTCTAAAAATTTTCCTAAAAATATAGAAAAAACTACCGTTTTCGACATTCGGTAGTTTTTAATGATTGTCAAAATGTTTTTCAATTTACATTATGATTAAAAATTGAAATGACTTGATAAAGACTCGAAATGGCTGAAAAAAATATGCTATAATGAAATTGTTTGAATTATGTAGATTTCATTCAAACTAGGAAAATGAAAAGAGGACCTAAAATGGGAAAAAAGGTACATTATAAGCTTCACAAAGTTAAGAAGCAGTGGGTGACGATTGCCGTCACTTCGGCAGCACTTGCCTCTATCGTAGGTGGCGCTACAGTTGCCAATCAAAAGGTTTCAGCTGATGAAACAACTCAACCAGTTGCCTCTACGACAGCTGAAAGCGATGTTGTCGTTGAAACGCATGAAGTAGCCGCTCCAGCAGCAACTGCTACGACAGATGCGACAGCAGTAACAACTGACAAGGCTGCTGATACTACAACAGTCGAAACTCCTGCGGCAGCAACCACTGCAGCAGATACAAGTGCTAATACGGTGGCACCAGCAACAACTGATCGTGCAACAGTAGTAAATGATGCAACAACAGAAGCACCAGCTACAACTGCGACTGCGACAGATACAACGCTTACAGTAGCTGAAAAACCAAAATCTGGCGTTACTGAAAAAGAAGAAACAGCAGCACTCTCTTTGGACAACATCAAACAAGTTGATGGTAAATACTATTATGTCAAAGAAGATGGTTCATACAAAACAAACTTTGCTGTTTCAGTTAATGGCCAGTTGCTTTACTTTGGTAAAGATGGTGCTTTGACAAGCACATCAACACACTCGTTCACACCAGGTACAACTAATCTAGTTGATGCTTTCTCTTCACATAACCGTGCTTACGATTCTAAGAAAGAAAGCTTTGAGTTGGTAGATGGTTATTTGACACCTAATAGCTGGTACCGTCCAGTCACTATTTTGGAAAATGGTGAAAAATGGCGTGTATCAACTGAGAAAGACTTCCGTCCACTTTTGATGGCATGGTGGCCTGATGTAGATACACAAGTTGCCTACCTCAATACTTTCTCTAAACACTTTAACCTTAACGCAACTTATTCAACCAGCCAAAGTCAATCTGAATTGAATGCAGCTGCTAAGACAATTCAAATTAAGATTGAACAAGAAATTTCAGCTAAAAAATCAACTGAATGGCTTCGTCAAGCAATTGAGTCTTTTGTAAAAGAACAAGACCAGTGGAATACTACAACTGAAAACTATACCCTTGCTGACCACCTTCAAGGGGGAGCTCTTCTTTATGTCAATAATGACAAGACACCTTGGGCAAATTCTGATTACCGTTTGCTTAACCGTACACCAAGTAACCAAGATGGTTCTCTAAATGGTACAGGAAGATACTTGGGTGGTTATGAATTCCTACTTGCCAATGACGTTGATAACTCAAATCCAGTTGTGCAAGCTGAGCAGTTGAACCAAATTCACTATCTTGTGAACTGGGGATCAATTGTTATGGGTGATAAGGATGCTAACTTTGATGGTATCCGTGTTGATGCAGTTGACAATGTCGATGCTGACCTTCTCCAAGTTTATACAAACTACTTCCGAGCAGCCTTTGGTGTGGATAAATCTGAAGCTAATGCACTCGCTCACATTTCTATCCTTGAAGCTTGGGATTTAAATGATAATGCTTATAATCAAAAACATGATGGTGCAGCCCTTGCCATGGATAATAACCTTCGTTATGCAATTATGGGTGCACTTTATGGATCGGGCTCTTCATTGAAAGATTTGATTACTAGCAGTTTGACAGACCGTACAAATAATAGTAAGTATGGAGATACACAAGCTAACTACATCTTTGCGCGTGCTCATGATAACCTTGTTCAAGATATCATTCGTGATATCGTTCAAAAAGAGATCAATCCAAAATCAGATGGTTATACCATGACTGATGCTGAATTGAAACGTGCCTTTGAAATCTATAATGAAGATATGAAGAAGGCAGAAAAACGTTATACTATTAACAATATTCCAGCTGCCTATGCTTTGATTCTTCAAAATATGGAGCAGGTAACTCGTGTTTATTATGGAGATCTTTATACGGATAACGGCCAATATATGGCTACCAAGTCTCCTTACTACGATGCTATCACAACGCTCTTGAAGAACCGTATGAAATATGTTTCAGGTGGACAATCGATGAAAGTCGACACGTTCAATGGAAAAGAAATCTTGTCATCTGTTCGTTACGGTAAAGATATTATGACTACTGACCAAACTACGGGTGTAGCAGAAACAAGTAAACATTCTGGTATGTTGACACTTATTGCCAATAATCAGGATTTCTCACTGGGTGATGGTACTTTGAAAGTTAACATGGGTAAACTTCATGCTAACCAAGCCTACCGTCCATTACTTCTTGGTACTGATAAGGGAATTGTCACTTACGAAAATGATGCAGCAGCAGCTGGAAAAATTAAATACACCGATGCTGAAGGAAACTTGTCTTTCAGTGGAGATGAAATCAAGGGGTATCGAACTGTTGATATGAGAGGTTATCTTGGTGTTTGGGTACCAGTAGGTGCACCTGATAACCAAGATATCCGTGTTAAAGGTTCAGATAAGAAACTTGACAAGACATTTTCTGCTACTGAAGCATTGGACTCACAAGTTATCTATGAAGGTTTCTCAAACTTCCAAGATTTTGTTGAAAAAGATAGCCAATATACTAATAAATTGATTGCAGAAAATGCAGAACTCTTCAAGTCATGGGGAATCACATCATTCGAGATGGCTCCTCAATTTGTATCGGCTGATGACCGTACCTTCCTTGATTCTGTTATCCAAAATGGTTATGCCTTTACTGACCGATATGACCTTGCCATGAGCAAGAATAACAAATACGGTTCTAAAGAAGATCTTCGTGATGCACTTAAAGCCCTTCACAAGCAAGGTATTCAAGCAATTGCTGACTGGGTACCAGATCAACTTTACCAATTACCAGGACAAGAAGTTGTAACAGCAACACGTGCTAATAGTTATGGTACTCCAAAGGCCAATGCTTATATCAATAACACTTTATATGTTGCAAATTCTAAATCATCAGGTAAGGACTTCCAAGCTCAATATGGTGGTGAGTTCCTTGATGAGCTCCAAAAGAAATATCCACAGTTGTTTGAAGATGTGATGATATCAACTGGTAAGAAGATTGATCCATCTGTTAAAATCAAGCAATGGTCTGCTAAGTACATGAATGGTACTAATATCCTTGGTCGTGGTAGTCGTTATGTTCTCAGCAACGATGCTACTGGTCGCTACTATCAAGTTACTGATAATGGTATCTTCTTGCCAAAACCTTTGACAGATCAAGGTGGTAAGACAGGTTTCTACTATGATGGTAAGGGTATGGCCTACTTTGATAATAGTGGTTTCCAAGCTAAGAATGCCTTCATTAAATATGCTGGAAATTACTATTACTTCGATAAAGAAGGTTATATGTTAACTGGTCGTCAAGATATCGATGGTAAGACTTATTTCTTCTTGCCAAACGGTATCCAGCTTCGTGATTCTATTTATCAACAGGATGGTAAATATTATTACTTTGGTAGCTTTGGTGAGCAGTACAAAGATGGTTACTTTGTATTCGATGTACCGAAAGAAGGTACTTCAGAAACAGAAGCTAAATTCCGTTATTTCTCACCAACTGGAGAAATGGCTGTTGGCTTGACTCATGCTGGTGGAGGATTGCAATACTTTGATGAAAATGGCTTCCAAGCTAAAGGTACTAAGTATGTTACTCCAGACGGAAAACTCTACTTCTTCGATAAAAATTCAGGTAATGCCTACACAAATCGTTGGGCTGAAATCGATGGTATCTGGTATGAATTCAATGATCAAGGCTATGCACAAGCTAAGAAGGGTGAATTCTACACAACAGATGGCTCAACATGGTTCTACCGTGATGCAGCTGGTAAAAATGTGACAGGTGCTCTTACTTTGGATGGTCACGAATACTACTTCCGTGCAAATGGTGCCCAAGTTAAAGGTGAATTTGTTACTGAAAATGGCAAGATTAGCTACTACACTGTAGATAATGGTTACAAGGTTAAAGACAAGTTCTTCGAAGTAAACGGCAAATGGTACCATGCTGATAAGGATGGTAACCTCGCCACAGGTCGTCAAACAATTGACCACCTTAACTATTACTTCAATGCTGATGGAAGCCAAGTCAAATCTGATTTCTTCACTCTTGATGGTGGTAAGACATGGTACTATGCCAAAGATAATGGTGAAATCGTGACAGGTGCCTATAGCATTGGCGGTAAAAACTATTACTTCAAAGAAGATGGTAGCCAAGTTAAAGGTGACTTTGTTAAGAATGCTGATGGTTCACTTTCTTACTATGATAAAGATTCAGGGGAGCGTCTCAATAACCGTTTCTTGACAACTGGTAACAATGTTTGGTACTACTTCAAAGATGGTAAGGCTGTAACAGGACGCCAAAATATCGATGGTAAAGAGTATTACTTTGATCATTTGGGACGTCAAGTTAAAGGTAGCCCAATCAGCACACCAAAAGGAGTGGAATACTACGAATCAGTTCTTGGAGAACGTGTGACAAACACATGGATCACTTTCCAAGACGGTAAGACTGTCTTCTTCGATGAAAATGGTTATGCTGATTTTGATAAATAATCAATCAATCTAATCTTAATCTGAGAGATTAAGTGAAAAACGATATGATTTGACATGAATTTATAGGTGAAATTTCTTGAAAACGAGAATCGTTTAAAGAAATTTTGCCTTTTTTTGCTCCTTAAAGAAAAAAATCTGACAAATATCAATTTTGAGTCAGAATCGTTGTAAAAGCCATTGTATCAAGGGTTTTAGTGGTTTTTATAGAAAATAGTTTTACTTATCAAATGATATGAAAATGAGAATTGAAAGCCTATGAAATAGGTGTGTTACAAAACTTTTCTAATGTTGCTGTTATGTTACATATAATTTATAAAAAAACAATTAATTCGAGAAATAGTTAGAAAATAATGATATAATGTAATTGTTTGAAATCGGATAGATTTCAGTCTGATTTTGACAAATAAAATCACGGGGAAAATTATAATGGAAAATAAGGTACACTATAAGCTTCATAAAGTTAAGAAGCAATGGGTCACAATTGCAGTTGCCTCTGCAGCACTTGCTACTGTCGTAGGAGGATTGTCTGCAACAACATCTTCAGTTTCAGCGGATGAAACTCAAGATAAGATAGTAACTCAACCAAATTTAGATACAACAGCCGATTTAGTTACTTCTACAGAAGCAACCAAAGAAGTCGATAAACGTACAAATACAAAAGAAGCAGATGTTTTAACGCCTGCTAAAGAAACAAATGCCGTCGAAACAGCAACTACAACGAACACACAAGCAACAGCTGAAGCAGCTACAACAGCAACAACTTCTGATGTAGCGGTGGCAGCTGTTCCAAATAAAGAAGCAGTTGTGACAACAGATGCACCAGCTGTTACAACTGAAAAAGCAGAAGAACAACCAGCAACAGTGAAGGCTGAAGTTGTAAACACAGAAGTTAAAGCGCCAGAAGCTGCTTTGAAAGATTCAGAAGTAGAAGCTGCGCTTTCCTTGAAAAACATCAAAAACATTGATGGTAAATATTACTATGTTAATGAAGATGGTTCACACAAAGAAAACTTTGCCATTACTGTAAATGGTCAATTGCTTTACTTCGGTAAAGATGGCGCCCTTACAAGCTCATCAACATACTCTTTCACACCAGGAACAACAAATATTGTTGATGGTTTCTCAATAAATAACCGTGCCTACGATTCATCTGAAGCTAGCTTTGAATTGATTGATGGTTATTTGACTGCAGATAGCTGGTACCGTCCAGCTTCTATCATCAAAGATGGTGTAACTTGGCAAGCATCAACTGCAGAAGATTTCCGTCCACTTTTGATGGCTTGGTGGCCAAATGTAGATACACAAGTTAACTACTTGAACTACATGTCTAAAGTATTTAACTTGGATGCTAAATACACTAGCACAGATAAGCAAGAAACTTTGAATGTTGCTGCTAAGGATATCCAAGTTAAGATTGAACAAAAGATTCAGGCTGAAAAATCAACACAATGGTTGCGTGAAACTATTTCTGCTTTTGTTAAGACACAACCACAATGGAACAAAGAAACTGAAAACTACTCTAAAGGTGGCGGCGAAGATCACCTTCAAGGTGGTGCCCTTCTCTATGTAAATGATTCACGTACACCATGGGCTAACTCTAACTATCGTCTTTTGAACCATACGGCTACTAATCAAAAGGGTACAATTGATAAGTCAGTTCTTGATGAGCAGTCAGATCCAAACCACATGGGCGGTTTCGACTTCTTGCTAGCTAATGACGTAGATTTGTCAAACCCAGTTGTTCAAGCGGAACAATTGAACCAAATCCACTACCTTATGAACTGGGGTTCAATCGTTATGGGTGACAAGGATGCTAACTTCGATGGTATCCGTGTCGACGCGGTAGATAATGTCGATGCAGACATGCTTCAACTCTACACAAACTACTTCCGTGAGTACTATGGTGTTAACAAATCTGAAGCAAACGCTCTTGCTCACATCTCAGTCCTTGAAGCATGGAGTCTTAATGACAACCACTACAATGACAAGACAGATGGCGCTGCGCTTGCTATGGAAAACAAACAACGTTTGGCTCTCCTCTTCTCATTGGCTAAACCAATCAAAGAACGTACACCGGCTGTAAGTCCTTTGTATAACAATACTTTCAACACGACACAACGTGATGAAAAGACTGATTGGATTAACAAAGATGGAAGCAAGGCCTATAACGAAGACGGAACAGTTAAACAGTCTACAATCGGTAAATACAACGAGAAATACGGAGATGCGTCAGGAAACTACGTCTTTATCCGTGCCCATGATAACAACGTTCAAGATATTATTGCTGAAATCATCAAGAAAGAAATCAATCCAAAATCAGATGGTTTCACAATCACTGATGCTGAAATGAAGAAAGCCTTTGAGATTTATAACAAAGACATGCTCAGCAGCGACAAAAAATATACCTTGAACAACATCCCAGCAGCATACGCTGTTATGTTGCAAAACATGGAAACAATCACTCGTGTCTACTATGGAGACCTTTATACAGATAATGGTAATTACATGGAAACTAAGTCTCCATATTACGATACCATTGTTAACTTGATGAAGAATCGTATCAAGTATGTATCTGGTGGACAAGCTCAACGTTCATACTGGTTGCCAACTGATGGTAAGATGGACAATTCAGATGTTGAACTCTACCGTACAAATGAAGTCTATGCTTCAGTACGTTATGGTAAAGACATCATGACAGCTGATGATACAGAAGGTTCTAAATACAGCCGTACATCTGGTCAGGTAACACTTGTAGCTAACAATCCAAAATTGACTTTGGATCAATCAGCTAAACTTAATGTTGAAATGGGTAAAATCCATGCCAACCAAAAATACCGTGCTTTGATTGTTGGTACAGCTGATGGTATCAAGAACTTTACATCTGATGCAGATGCAATCGCAGCAGGTTATGTGAAAGAAACAGACAGCAACGGTGTCTTGACTTTCGGTGCTAATGACATTAAGGGTTATGAAACATTTGATATGTCTGGTTTCGTAGCAGTTTGGGTTCCAGTTGGAGCTTCAGATGATCAAGATATCCGAGTAGCGCCTTCAACAGAAGCTAAAAAAGAAGGAGAGTTGACTCTTAAAGCGACTGAAGCTTATGATTCACAATTGATCTACGAAGGATTCTCTAACTTCCAAACTATCCCAGATGGTTCAGATCCTTCAGTTTATACTAACCGTAAGATTGCTGAAAATGTTGATTTGTTCAAGTCATGGGGCGTAACATCATTTGAAATGGCACCTCAATTTGTATCTGCTGATGATGGTACTTTCCTTGACTCAGTTATCCAAAATGGTTATGCCTTTGCGGACCGTTATGACCTTGCTATGAGTAAGAACAATAAATACGGTTCTAAAGAAGACCTTCGTGATGCTCTTAAGGCACTTCACAAAGCTGGTATCCAAGCAATCGCTGACTGGGTTCCAGACCAAATTTACCAATTGCCAGGTAAGGAAGTCGTAACAGCGACTCGTACTGATGGTGCTGGACGTAAGATTGCGGATGCTATCATTGATCACTCGCTTTATGTAGCTAATACTAAGTCATCAGGTAAAGATTACCAAGCTAAATACGGTGGTGAATTCTTGGCTGAGCTTAAAGCTAAATACCCTGAAATGTTCAAGGTTAACATGATCTCAACTGGTAAACCAATTGATGATTCTGTTAAATTGAAACAATGGAAGGCTGAATACTTCAACGGAACAAACGTTCTTGAACGTGGTGTTGGCTATGTACTTAGCGATGAAGCAACTGGTAAATACTTCACAGTCACTAAAGATGGTAACTTCATTCCTCTTCAATTGACAGGTAAAGAAAAGGTTGTTACTGGATTCTCAAGTGATGGTAAGGGAATCACTTACTTCGGTACAAGTGGTACTCAAGCTAAATCTGCCTTTGTAACCTTCAATGGTAACACCTATTACTTCGATGCTCGTGGTCACATGATTACAAACGGTGAATACTCACCAAATGGTAAAGACGTTTATCGTTTCTTGCCAAACGGTATCATGTTGAGTAATGCCTACTATGTTGATGCTAATGGTAATACCTACCTTTACAACACTAAGGGTCAAATGTATAAGGGCGGTTACACTAAATTTGATGTTACTGAAACTAAAGACGGTAAAGAGTCTAAGGTTGTGAAATTCCGTTACTTCACTAATGAAGGTGTCATGGCCAAAGGTGTTACGGTTATTGATGGCTTCACACAATACTTTGGAGAAGACGGTTTCCAAGCTAAAGATAAATTAGTAACCTTTAAAGGTAAAACTTATTACTTTGACGCACACACTGGTAATGCTATCAAGAACACTTGGAGAAACATTGAAGGTAAATGGTATCACTTTGATGAAAATGGTGTTGCCGCTACAGGTGCTCAAGTTATCAATGGTCAAAAACTTTACTTTAATGAAGATGGAAGTCAAGTTAAAGGTGGCGTTGTTAAGAATGCAGATGGTACTTATAGTAAGTACAAAGAAGGTTCTGGAGAATTAGTTACTAACGAATTCTTCACAACTGATGGAAATGTATGGTACTATGCAGGCGCTGACGGTAAGACTGTTACAGGTGCTCAAGTTATCAATGGACAACACCTCTACTTTAAAGAAGATGGAAGTCAAGTTAAAGGTGGCGTTGTTAAGAATGCAGATGGTACCTATAGCAAGTACGATGCTGCAACAGGTGAACGTTTGACTAATGAATTCTTCACAACAGGTGATAACAATTGGTATTATGTTGGTTCTAATGGTAAGACAGTAACTGGTGAAGTTAAAATCGGTGCTGATACCTATTACTTCGCTAAAGATGGTAAACAAGTAAAAGGACAAACGGTAACTGCTGGCAATGGTCGTATTAGCTATTACTATGGTGATAGTGGTAAGAAAGCCATCAGCACATGGATAGAAATCCAACCAGGAATCTACGTTTACTTTGATAAGACTGGTATTGCTTACCCACCTAGAGTGTTAAACTAATAGATTGAAAAGGAGAACTTCGGTTCTCTTTTTCTACCATTTGCCAAGTCTATCAAGGCTTTAAGTAAAAAAAGAGATAAGATAGTGGCTATTCTGAGGTTACTGTCTTATTTTTAACACTTTTTGATCCATAAATGGGCATGCTAAAAAAACACCTCATCTGGTATTTTTTGAAACAAGGTGTTACCATAATACGGCATAGACAGCCGTATCGATTTTGGGTCAAAGAGTAATCGTAAAGTTTGTTATGCGTAATGAGGTAATACATTGTTCGAATGAGACGATGTA
>PPYF01028808.1_pt1 | contig 16790 bp, 13 predicted proteins | sample 1559871 | NCBI WGS metagenome assembly PPYF01 (sample SAMN08240021, study PRJNA423297) | Human gut metagenome, whole genome shotgun sequencing project.
GAGTTCACGAGAATAAGAAAAAGGATAAAGACCTTCGGCGATTACACGAAGGTGGATCTGCTTGTCATAAAATATTATGATTATTATATGGAAAGAATAAAGGAAGCGGAGGAGCTTTTGAAAAATGCCGGCCTGCCTGAGGCCGCCGCGGAAACGGACGAAAGGAAACTCATCTGCCACAACGCCTTTAAAAACGACAATGTGAGAAAAAGCGCCGACGGCAGGGTGATCGTATCGGGGCTGGACGGCTGCACAAGGGACATGAGCGCGGGCGACGTGGCTCATCTCATAAGAAGATACATAAAAAACCCGGCGGCCTCACAAGACGGAGTGAGAACCGTTTTGGAAAGCTATTCCGCAAAAAGGCCGCTGTCGGAAGCGGAGCTTGGGATAATACGGGGGATGCTTATTTTCCCCTATAAATTCCTTAAGCTGTGCAACGAGCATTACAATAAAAGAAGAGTGTGCATATCCGAGGCCGCCGTGGAAAGGTTCGAGAACTGTGTTTCAAGCGGAGACAGAGAAGTGCGGCTGGCCGGCGGGGTATAATGTTTTTGTTGCTATTTTGCGTATAAGCATATAAAATGATAACAGAAAGAGATATACCGTATACGGACACAAAAGACCGGCCGGGGACGATCGGAAAACCCGGGGCGGCATACAGAGGTGAATACCTATGAAGGAATACAATTTTGACGAGAATAAAAGCATGGGCGAGACCGTCAGGATAGACGACATCAAGATGAGGCTCAACGAAATGGGCGAGCAGGGAGAAAACTACGAGGACGGTTTTGACGAATACGGCGGATATGACGAAGATGACGACGACTTTGACGATGATTACGACTATGACGACAACGGCGACATATTCGGGGATACGGCCGAGGTTCCCGGAAGGGGAGAAAAACCCGTCCGCAGACAGAGCCGCCCCGCCGAAAAGCCCGCGCAGAAGCACAAGGGCGGCCGCAGGCAGAAAAACGGCCCGGGGAAATGGTTATATATAGTCATAGCGGCTGCTATGGTGGTGTTCGTTTTCGCCGCCGTGTACTTTGTCAGCGGAATGAACGGCCGAAACGATGAGGAGCAGGAGGCGCCGCTGGCGGACGAGAACTTTTACGGAGTCGTTGTTTCCGTAAGCGGAGACAGCTTTGAAATACTTAATACCGCCGACGGAAAGACGCTCTTTTATACCATCGGAAGCGGAGTCCCCATTACAAAGGAGGACGGAAGGATGATGGCTTATACGGCCATAGCCCGCGGAGACATAATACTTATCGGAGTGGCGGGCGAAAACAAGAGCGTAGTGAGCGTCGAATATACCGATGACGTCTGGGAGAAGGAGGACTTTACCGATATTGAGCTGGATACGGCGCAAAGGACGATCTCCAACGGCGTTTCGACATACGATTATGACAAAAGCACTCTTTTCATCTATAACGGCGGATTCATAAGCGCGGAGGAAATGGACAAAACCGATGTTGTCACCCTCAAGGGAGTGGGCGACAAGGTATGGACCGTCACGGTGGAAAAATATCACGGATATATAAAGCTGGAGAATGTAGACAAGATAGAGTACGCCGTCATAACCGTTGACGGTGAGGAAATAGAATTTACGGACAATCAGGCCGCCGTTTCCTCCGGGGCGCATACCCTCGGAATATCGGGCTCCAACATAGAGGAGTTGACGGTGGACATACACATCACGGCCGGCGAGGTCTATTCCGTTGATATGGCATCGGTACAGGAAAAAACGGGAGTCCTGACGCTCAATGTCAACGTGGACAACTGCATAATAGTTGTCGACGGAAAACAGGTAAATAAGGATGAACCCGTGGTGCTGAGTCTCGGAACATATCCCATAAGCGTTTCGGCCGAGGGATACAAGACGTACAGCGGCACGGTGGAAATAAACGAGCCCCTTGTGGAGGTCAATATCGAACTGGAAAAGATAGAGGTAAAGACGGCGACCATAACCGTGGATTCCACTCCCTCGGGAGCGACGGTATACGCCAACGGAGCGGTCATAGGAGTTACCCCGTTCACGACCCAGATCAATTACGGCGACTACAGGATAACGTTTGAAAAGGACGGGTACATGGATTACAACGTGGACACGTCCGTAAACGAGGAAACGAAAACTATATCTGTACTGCTTACTGAAGATTAAAGGGAGGCAAAAATATGGATTATATGGAAAAGTATCATTTTTGGCTGGATTCCGACGCCTTTGACGCGGAGACGAAAAAGGAGCTTGAGGCCATATCCGGCAACGACGGGGAGATAAGGGAAAGATTCTATAAGGATCTGGAGTTCGGAACAGGCGGCCTTAGAGGAATAATAGGCGCCGGAACGAACCGTATGAACAAATATACCGTGGGAAAGGCAACCCAGGGACTTGCCAACTACATTCTCAAAAACGCCCCCGAGGGAGCGAAGATGGGAGTTGCCATTGCCTACGACTCAAGAAATATGTCGCCGGAGTTTGCCGAAAGGTCGGCGCTGGTGCTTAACGCCAACGGCATAAAGGCGTATATTTTCGATGAGCTTCGTCCCACGCCGGAGCTTTCCTACGCCGTAAGGAGCCTTGGGTGCATAGCGGGCATAGTCGTTACCGCCAGCCATAACCCTCCGGAATATAACGGATACAAGGTCTATTGGGCGGACGGAGCCCAGGTCGTAAGCCCTAAGGACAAGGGCATCATCGGGGAAGTAAACGCCATTACCGACTTTTCCGTAATAAAGACCATGGACAGAAGCGAGGCCGAGGCCGCAGGACTTTTCAACGTCATAGGAAAAGAGGTTGACGACGGCTTCATAGCGAGCATAAAGGCTCAGGCCATAAGACCCGACGAGGTGAAAAAGGCCGAGGATATGGTAATTGTGTATACGCCGCTCCACGGAACGGGAAATAAGCCCGTCAGAAGGGTGCTTTCCGAGGTCGGATTTAAAAACGTATTTGTCGTTCCAGAGCAGGAGAAGCCGGATAAGAATTTCTCCACAGTGGACTATCCCAATCCCGAGGATCCAAAGGCATTCACCCTTGCCATCAAACTGGCCAAGGAGAAGAACGCCGAGCTTATCGTTGGAACCGATCCCGACGCGGACAGAATCGGCGTTGTCGTCAGGGATGAAAACGGAAACTATGATATACTCACGGGAAATATGACCGGAGCGCTGCTGACGGAGTATGTGCTGAGCGGAAGAAAGGAAAAGGGACAGCTTCCCGAAAATTCCGCCGTAATAAAGACGATAGTCACGACGGAAATGGTAAGGGCCATTGCCGAGGACTACGGCGCCGAGCTCATAGAGGTGCTTACGGGATTCAAGTTTATCGGAGAGAAGATAAAACAGTTCGAGGAAGACCACAGCCGCACATTTGTCTTTGGCTTTGAGGAAAGCTACGGATGCCTTTCCGGAACATACGCCAGGGACAAGGACGCCGTAGGAGCGGCAATGCTTGTCTGCGAGATGGCGGCATATTATAAAAACAGGGGAATGACCTTGTACGACGCTTTAAACGGCCTTTACGAAAAATACGGCTTCTATAAGGAAGGAGTAAAATCCGTTACTCTTAAGGGAATAGACGGAGCCGAAAAGATAGGAAAGATCATGGCGTGGCTGAGGGAAAACAGCCCCGAGGAATTCGGCGGAAACAGAGTGCTCGTAAAGAAGGATTACAAGAGCGGAGTATTTACGGACGTAAAGACGGGAGAGACCTCAAAGAGCGACCTGCCCGCTTCGGATGTGCTCTACTACAATCTTGAGGACAGGGCATGGCTTTGCGTGCGCCCCTCCGGAACAGAGCCAAAGATCAAGTTCTATATGGGCGTGAAGGCGTCCGGAGCTAAAGAGGCTGCGGAAAAGGTAGCGGCCATGGAAAGGTCCGTTGACGAAATACTTGAAAAAGTAGACTGATATATAATATTTACAGGCGGTTCTTTAAAAGAGCCGTCTTTTTTTATTGCCTAAACTCTTTCGACATTTTATCCAGTTATTTGCTTAAGACCGATGGCTGTTATTTTTTCAGTAAATAAGCTCAAGCGACATTTTATACAAAAAAAGGATATTCGAGATTTGTTTTCAGTTTTGCCGTTTTTGGACGATAAAACCGAATTTAGCTGAAAAAACAGAATAATATATAAGATTTTTATTTATTAAATGAACCTAAGCGACATAACTTACATAATATGGATGAATATCTTTTTTATTAAATAAATTCATCCGACATAACTTACATAAATTGACATTGGCGCGAATATTTCATTAAATGAACCCACTCGACATTTCCGGAAATTTATGACAGGAGCCCTCTGAGCAATATAATGCTCCGGAATAAACTAAAGACTGAAATAAATATAAAATACGCTTTATATTTTTTATTAACTGAATACAGGCGACAAAAGATACAGATTATTCCAACAATACATTTCGCTCGGAATATGTAATAAAAAATGCTTTTCGCCGTCCCGGAAACGACAAAAAAATATGTCATAAACCGTTATGATACCTCATAAAGGAATGGGGGAAGACTTATGATAAAAGGCACATTCATAAACAGTAAGGCTGAAGCGAGGACAGGGGGAGCGGCGGTTTCCGTAAGGGGACTGGCCGCCGACGGAGCCGTGGGCATCCTCGGTTTTCTGTGCGGAGCCTTCAGCGTGGGAGGCGCGTTCAATCCCGTGGGGCTGGCCTGCCTTGCCTCGTTTTTGGGAGAGGGACGCAGGTTTTACACGGCGGCGGCATTCACGGCTTTGGGCTACGCCGTCTCCGATCCGGCGCTTTTCGCTTCGGATTACGCCGTCGCGCTGGCTCTTATTTGCGTGTACGGAGCCGTCAGGGGACGGGTTTCATATACGGCGGCGGGGAAGGCTTTGGCGGCGTTTGTCATATTTATGGCCTCCGGCTTCGCTAAAGGGCTGACTTCGGGCGATCTGCCGTATACGGCGGCGGTATACGCCATAGAGGGACTGCTGATGTTCTCCCTTGTCTGCCTTTTTGACAGGGGAGCGGCTTTGCTTTGCGGCAAGGAATCTTTGACCGATGAAACAGAAAACATGGCCGGACTGCTTGCCATAGCCGCCTTTGCCTGCGCCGGAGCGGCAGTATACGGAGGAGCAATTCCGATGGGGACCACGCTTGCCGTATACATATTTCTTGCGGCGGGACAGGCCATGGGAGCCGAGCAGGCGGTTGTGTCGGGAGCGTTTTCGGCGTTCGCCCTGCTTTTGGCAGGGAAAGCTGATCTGAGAGACTTCGCGCTTATATGCGTGCTGTCGGCGGTGACAGGCTTTTTCGGCAAAGGAGGCAGGCTGATGAGAGCGGTAGCCTGTCTGGCTGGGACAAGCGCTCTGGGATATTATTTCGGCATACTTGATCCGAGCCTGTTTTTTGGAAGTCTGGCCGCCTGCGCGGTCTATCTTCTCACCTGTCCATGGCTTAAGGTGACGGCGGTGCGTCTCTCGCCGGACATACGGGCAAGGGAAAAATGCGAGGATATGAGGAACCACATAGTAAAAAGACTCAGGGACGGCGCCAGAGGCATAGAACTTCTTTATGAAAGCATGAAAAATAACGCCGGAGACAACGCCGGCAGGGAAACGGAGGAAATGGCCGACAGGGTGGCCTGCCTGACCTGCGATGGATGCCGTCTGAAGGAAAATTGCTGGAACGGATCGTATTACAATACATACGGCACGCTGATGGAGCTTTTTACCGTCTGCGGCAAAAAGGGAACGGTTGATCCCGGAGACCTTCCGCCGGTTTTCAGAGACTACTGCGTGAAGCAGGACGAATTTATAGAGGCCGTGAAAATGGTCTATAACGGCCACAGGGAAAGGCTCATATGGAAAATGAAACTGATGGAAAGCCGTCAGGTGGCGTCCCAGCAGATGAAAGCCGTGGCGTCCATGCTTTCGGGAATGGCGGGAGAGATGGAAAACAAGGATATATTCAAGGGAAGCCTTGAAAGGGTGCTGTATTACGAATTGAAAAAGAAGGACTCCAAAGTGGAAAGGGTGAGCGTTAGGGAGGGAGAAAACGGCGAATACGAGGTCGAGGTTTACAGAAACGGCTGTCCGGGCCGACAGGCCTGTCGGGAAATAACGGCTGACACCGTGGGAGCGGTGCTTGGCAGGACTATGAAAAGGAAGGAAAAGGATTGCGGAGCGGAAAACGAAGGCGCATGCAGGCTGACGCTTTGCGAAAAGAATCTTATAAGGGTGTCGGCCGCGGCGGCCATGGCGATAAAGGATGAGGAAGACGAGTCGGGAGACTCATATTCATTTATGGAACTGCCCGGCGGCGGATATATGATAGCCCTTTCGGACGGCATGGGAAGCGGAAGCGAGGCCGGAGAGGAAAGCCGCACGGTGATAGAACTGCTGGAGAGGTTCTCGGAGCTGGGATTCAAGAGAGAGACCGCGCTAAGCCTGATAAACTCCGCCCTTGTTATGGAAAACGACAGAGAGACCTTCGCCACGCTGGATATTTGTTGTATAGACCTGTATACGGGCAGGGCGGAATTTATAAAAAACGGGGCGGCGGCCACCTACGTCATAAGGGACGGGACGGCAAAGGCCATAAAGTCCTCGTCTCTGCCCATGGGGATGCTGAAATATTTTGACACGGACAGAAGCGAATACAGGCTGAAACGGGACGACATACTGCTTATGCTCACCGACGGAGCCGCGGAGGTCATAGAAAGGGGAGGATCGGCCAAGCTGCTGACGGCTATGATGAAAGACAGCAGGCTCAAGGATCCGAAGGATATCGCGTCCTTTGTGCTGGACAGCCTGAAGGAGATGTCCGGATACAGAGTGCAGGACGATATGACCGTGGTTGCCGCCAGAATATGGTGAAACGGCGGTTCCGAAAAAATCAATGCGTATCCATACGTTTTATATATAAACTGCCGGAAAAGACAGACCATTGTTAAAATTACCATTACCCCCTTAAACACCCTTAGAGACATAACTCAAAGGGTGTTTTTTTATGGAAAACAGAGGACGATTGCGGACAGTCAGAAATCAAATTCAGGGCATCCGCGGTATTTATCCGGGAGCTCGTTGTCATCAAGTTCTTCGACAAAGACCGAAGGAATTTCGGGGAAAACATATTTGTTAAGCCAGGAAATAAAATCCCTCTCATCATAGCGCAGGACTCCGCTTTTACGGAATCCGGCCGCGTCAGGGCTTGTCCACAGCCATTTATCGCAAAAATCAAGACAGTATTTTTCAAGATTTTCCGCCGCGGCTTCGGGAACGGAATATACTTTTCTCGCGCCGTCTGCCATAAGTATTATATCCCTCATAAAAACTACCTCCCTTTTTATAGAGCATATCATATTATAAACGTAAATCAAAGACCGAAACATACGGACAGCCGGTAAAGGACTGAGGCGTAAATTCAAAATGCAGCATACAAGGTTGTTGTTGCCAGAACGGCTCAAAGGCTTTATAATCACAGTGTAAGAAGGAGGACGCCTATGTACCGCAAAGCAGTGGAGACTATAAAAAAATATAATATGCTTAAAAAATGGGACACCGTTGTCATTGGTCTCAGCGGCGGAGCGGATTCCTGCGCCCTGACGATGATTCTGGCGGAACTGCGCAGGGAGTATTGCTTACAGCTTGCCGCTGTACACATCAACCACGGCATAAGGGGCGATGAGGCCGATGCCGACGAGGAGTTTTCGAGGAAATTCTGCGAATGGCTTGGAGTGGGCTTCTTGTCATTCCGCTTTGACGTTCCGGCCGAGGCGAAAAAAATGGGCGTCGGAGAAGAAGAGGCCGGAAGGCGCATAAGATACAGGACGCTCAGGGAGACGGCGGAAAAACTGGGCGGCGGAAAGATAGCCGTGGCTCATAATCTGAACGATACCGCCGAGACGCTCATAATGAACCTCTGCCGTGGCTCCGGGCTGAGGGGAATGACGGGGATAAGCCCCGTTTCAGGCGACATTATACGCCCCCTTATCGAGTGCCCGAGGGAGGAAATAGAAAAATTCTGCGATGAAAACGGTATTGAATACAGGACGGACAGCACTAATCTGCAAAACGATTATACGAGAAATAAAATAAGGAACGTAATTTTTCCGCTGCTTAAAAACAATATAAATCCGGCCGCCGTGGAAAATATGGCAAAGACAGCCTCCATCCTGCGGGACGAGGACGCCTTTATGGAAAAGGCGGCAAAGGAGGCTCTGGACGACTGCCTTAAGGAAAACAGCGGCGGCAGGGCAGTCCTTGACGCGGAAAGGCTCAAGGGGCTCGACCGGGCGCTGAGACGGAGGGTGCTGCGTCTCGCTCTGGGGCTTCTCAGGCCGGATATGCGAAACATAACCGAAAGGCATACAAGGGAGATGGAGGATATACTTTTCTCTCCCACCGGAAAAGCCGCCAGCCTTCCCGGAGGAATAAGGGCGAAAAGCTCCTACGGCCTGCTCATAATTGAGAAGGAAAGGGAAAAGAGCAGGGGAGACTTTAGTTATGTCCTTGAGACGGGAGTCAGGACGTTCATACCGGAGGCTGGAAGATTCGTTATGCTGTCGGATAAACCGGAGGACATACCATGCCCGCCGGAAAAGATCGTAAAAAAGACGGTGGACGCCGACAGCCTTAAGGGAGAGCTCGTCTGCCGCGCGAGAAAGCCGGGAGATACGCTGTCAATAAAGGGCGGACGGAAAAAGCTGAAGGACGTTTTGATCGACGACAAAATACCGGCGGAAAAAAGGGACGAAATACCCGTTATAGCCTGCGGGAACAATGTCGTGGCCGTGGGCGACAGGCTTGGATTCGACTATTATGTTACCGGAAACACCGTGAGAAAAGCGTATATATATATTTGGGAGGAATAAATATGACCGAGAGGATCGAAACGCTCATAACCAAGGAAGAAATCGAAAAAAGGATAGACGCTCTGGCGGAGCAGATCATGAAGGACTACGCCGGCGAGGAAATATATATGGTCTGCGTGCTCAAGGGCGGCATATTTTTTATGGTCGACCTGGCAAGGAAGATAAATGGGCCTGTGCTGTTTGACTTTATGGTCGTTTCCAGCTACGGCTCGGGCACGGAAAGCTCAGGCCATATAATGATAAAGAAGGATCTGGACGGCAACATAGAGGGAAAGAATGTGCTCATCGTGGAGGACATAATCGACTCGGGCAACACTCTTAACCAGCTCAGGAGCTTCCTTCTTACGAGGAACCCGGCCAGCTTCAAAATATGCACTATTCTTGACAAGCCGAGCCGCAGGACGGTAGATGTGCCGGTGGACTATGTCGGATTTGAGATACCCGACGAGTTTGTTGTCGGCTATGGACTGGATTATGACCAGAGATACAGAAACCTGGACTATATCGGCGTGGTACGCTTCGACGACTGATAAAACGAAAACAGAAAAATAAGAGAAGAGGACGGCCCTTTCCCGTGGAGCGAAAAATCCATGGTTTGGGACGTCCTCTTTTTTATGAGATACGTCTATGTGGTCAGATGCCGCTGTTGTCCGTAAAATCCCGTATGGCTCTGACGAGTTTTTTGGCTTTGCCGGACAGAGGTCGGTTCTTTGCCCTGGCCATAACGATAAAAATCGGAAAGGCGTCCCCATCCACCGAACAGAGGGCAACATCATCCGCCAGGCCGTTTCCGCTTATAAAAAAGTTCGGCAAAAAGGCGAAACGGTTTGTGTCCTTCACAAGGCAGTACATGGTGTATATGTCCGACACCTTTAGGTCGTCCTTTATGGCTATGCCCTTGCCGGAGATATATCTGTCGACCATATCCGCCAGCTTGTAGTTCCTCTCTCTGGAGCAGAACGGAAGAGACGGAATCTCAAAGCAGGAGAAAATATACGCCTGCCGTCCGCCGACCTCTTTGACGTCTCTGTCCTTGAGCCGGGGATTGCCCTTTCCGCAGACGAGCCAAAGCATGTCCTTTTTTATGGACATATAGTCCAAAGCCTCGTTGTTTATTATATCCGTGCCGAAAAATCCCACGTCAACGCTGCCGTTTTCGATGAGCTTCTCCGTATTAAGGCTTGTGTCCTCCACTACCTTAATGTCGAAATCCCTGTCCTCCTCAAGGGCCAGCTTCACGATGTCCTTGGTGAAATATTTTGTCAGGTCGGTGGAGATGCCTAAGGTAAACGTCTTGGAGAGGCTTATTCCGGCCTCGGCTATGTCCCGGCGCATTTTATCGTAGTTTTTAAGAGCCTCTTTGGCGTAGAGGAAATATATCTCTCCGGCCTCGGTGAAACGAACCGGCGAGTATTCCCTTTCAACAAGGCTTACGCCGAGTTCCCTTTCCAGATTCCTTATGTATTTTGAAAGTGCCGGCTGGGAGATATAGAGACTTTCGGCGGCCTTTGTAATGCTGCCCAGCTCGTGTATTTTTATGAAATACAGATATTTGTTTTCGTTCATAGATCGCGCTTCCCTGCTTATTTTGGGCATTGTCCGCCTGTCAAGCCATAACCAAAGGTTATGACAAGATTACCATAATGTCAGCGTGTCGAAAAAGTCCTTCAGGACTTTTTCGAGTTTAAATTAAGGAAATAAATCCCTATTTCTGCGGAAAGCCCTAGTTTTTTGACAGTCTGTAATGTATTTAACTTTACGAAAACCGCTCGGTATAATACAGATATAACCGATGGTTAAACTAAACCTAATTATAGAATAGCAAAAAGCTCCCAAGAGCCGTTGGAATTTCCGGGACTGAACAGGAGCTTTTACTATTATCTGCGTATCTGATTTTTATTTATTTGTTTTTCAGTTATCTGTACCATCCGTGATGATAGCCGTTTCCGGCGTGTCTTGTGCCAAGCTCGCAGGGGTCGCAGACTTTAACGGCTATTCCGCCTCTGACCTGCACGGTTATATCCCTCGGATATTCGCCATCCACGGTGAGGATGACGGTGCCGAAACCGTCGGATAACTTTGTTACGTCCTTTACGGTGACGCGGGCGTTTTCGCCAAGAAGCCCGGAGGCTTCGGCTACTCTGCTGACCTCGTCCGTGAGTTCCTTCATATCGCCGTCAAGATCCACGGACACGGCATTAAAAATATAGTCGCTGGGAGTTTCTCCGAAAAGATATTCAGGGCATACATAGTGGAGTTCGCCGGTCTCGCTGTCATAGGTGAAGCCGGCGTTTTTTCCGGCAAGGGCCTGAGCGGTCTCCAACGGAGCCATAAGACAGCCGTCGATAAGCAGACAGGGCTTTTCGGAAGTATATTTCTGGCCTCTGAGAGTGTAAACGCAGCTTCCGGCGTACAGGCAGGCTTCTCCGCGGCCGATGACTGCCGCCTTAAGGGAGTCGTTCCATGTCACGTCGTCTCCTGATCCGGCGAATCCGCAAAGATCGCGCACTCCGACATACAGCGTCCCGTCGACTTCGGCCACGGGGCAGGAAACTTCTCCGTCATAGTTATGGATGAGACGCAGATGTTTTCCGCCGTGGGCATAGGCGCTGACGCTCATGGAAAGAACAAGGGCGATGGTTAAAATCAATTTTTTCAATCGGCATACCTCCTTTATAGGAATCAATTTCGTTGGATTTAAGTATGGCTATGTGCTTATTTTACCATATTAGTAATTGTATGTCTATAGAGTGTCCGCCGGAGGCGTCACTGCGCCGGCTCGGGTTGAATTATTCCCAGATCAAGTTTCATCTGTATTATCCTTTTGGCGCTTTCATTTATCCGCTCTTCGGATATTACGCCGCTTTTGACAGCTTCGATAACGGCGGGCACCTGCACGGCGTAATCCGAGCAGCAAAGCAAGTCGTTTCCGGCTATGACAGCCTGAACGGCGGCGCTCTTTCCATCGGTATATTCGGTTATGGCTGACATAACGAGATCGTCGGTCATTATGACTCCGTCAAACCCGATGGTATTGCGAAGCAGCGCGTGCACCGTGGGAGAGAGGGAGGCGGGATAATCCGGATCCATACAGCTCACTATGTTGTGCGAAACGAGGACAATATCCGTTCCTTCATCTATTCCGGCCTGGAACGGCAGAAGATCTCCCGAAACAAAAGCTCCAAGGGGTCTGGTATCGGTAATGATATCCGTATGGGTGTCGCCGTTGTCTCCGTAGCCGGGGAAGTGCTTGAGGGCGCTGCCCATGCCGTTGGCCTTCATCCTGCCTACGACGGTCCTGACGTATTCGCTTGTGATCTCGGCGTTCTGTCCGATGGTCCTGTCATAGATAAATGAGCTTGGGTCTTCGGAAACGTCCGCCACAGGAGCGAGGTTGACATTTATGCCGATGCTTTTGAGGAGGGCGCACTTCTCGTCCGTATCCGAGGCGATACGCTCAAAGCCGCCCTCGGCGTAAAGATCCTGCGGGGATTTGAAACGCTCGCTCCTGAAATTCGTAAAGCGGCTTATACGGGTCACTACCTCAAAATCCTTGGCGAACAGAAGTATGCCTCCCGGGTTATATTGGGCTATATCGCTGAGCGCGGTCTGATCGTCGCTGTAACGGATGAGGAACATCTGACCGATCTTTTCCTCAAGGCTCATTTTGTCGAGAATGACCTGAGCCTGATCCACGGGTACGAAATTCTCGCTCTCGGAAGCGGCGCCGGAGGCGTTGGAGCAGCCGGAAAATATGAGGGAAAGAATCATAGCCGTTAAAACTATCGCTTTTTTCATAAAGTTACTCCTTTCAAAGTAATTTATAAATCATTATTTAATCAGATTCTAATTATATATTTTAGCATATACGGACATCCAGCGCCATAAAAACCGGCGTTTGAGGGAGATGTTTTATACAGAGCGGAGAAAGAGGCGGCAAAAAAGTTTGGTAGTTGCGTTAAAAACATAAATATGTTACAATAAAATAGTTTAATATAGGAATTGTGTAGGAATTAATACGCCGGATTTAAACGGCGAAATCATATTGGCAGGAGGTAATAATTTGAAGAGACAATGGCAGGGGATCCTGCTTTATGTAGTGATCTTTTTTGTAATAGTGGCCATAATGGCCTTTTCCGGCGGAAGCTCCGGACAGACCGGCACGGCCGACACGGGATACACATATAACGAGCTGCTTGACGATCTCGACGGGGATTCGATAAAGAGCATAAGCGTCCAGAGACAGACTGACGCGGACAACTATGGAACGGCGACCGTTACATTCAGCGACGGAACTACCGCCAGCGTAGTAATACCGTCCGTATCGACGTTCATGGACATAATGCATGAAAAGGGAGCAGACGAGAGTATAGACACGGTGACAAGAAATGTTCCGAGCACCGGAATACTTACGGCGATCCTTCCTTCGCTCATTATGATGATAATAGCCATAGTGTTCTTTATGATAATGTTCCAGAGGATGCAGGGCGGCGGAGGAGGAAAAATGATGTCCTTCGGCAGGAGCAACGCGAAAGTCACCGTTGACGACAAAAACAGGGTCACGTTTAACGACGTGGCCGGTCTGGACGAGGAAAAGGCGGAGCTTCAGGAACTTGTGGATTTCCTTAAGGACTCCAGCAAGTATGTCCAGCTTGGAGCGAGGATACCGAAGGGAGTGCTCCTTGTAGGACCTCCGGGAACAGGAAAGACGCTCCTCGCCAAGGCCGTAGCCGGAGAGGCCGGAGTGCCGTTCTTCTCCATTTCAGGCTCGGACTTTGTGGAGATGTTCGTCGGAGTCGGAGCGTCAAGGGTGAGGGATCTTTTTGACCAGGCTAAGAAAAACGCTCCCTGTATAGTATTTATAGATGAGATCGACGCCGTGGGCAGACGCAGAGGAGCCGGCCTTGGCGGCGGACACGATGAGAGAGAGCAGACTCTCAACCAGCTCCTTGTGGAGATGGACGGATTCGGAGTAAACGAGGGAGTCATCGTTATGGCGGCCACCAACAGAGCCGATATACTTGACCCGGCTATCCTCAGACCCGGCCGATTTGACAGACAGGTCTATGTCGGCAGACCGGACGTAAAGGGCAGAGAGGCGATACTCAAAGTGCATGCCAAGGGAAAACCCTTCGCCAAAGAGGTGGACTTTGAAATCGTGGCAAAGACGACGGCCGGATTTACCGGAGCCGATCTGGAGAACCTCCTTAACGAGGCGGCTCTGCATACGGCAAGGGACGGCAAGAAAGAAATAGATATGGAAGAGATACAGAAGGCCTTTGTAAAGGTCGGTATCGGAACCGAAAAGAAATCAAGGATAATCTCCGAGAAGGAAAAACTCATCACGGCCTATCATGAGTCGGGACACGCCATCCTTTTCGAGGTGCTTGAAAAATGCGACCCCGTACACAGCGTTTCCATAATACCTACCGGTATGGCTGGCGGATATACCATGCCGCTTCCCGGCGAGGACAGGATGTACATGACAAAGGGTCAGATGCAGGACGAGATAATCAGCTTCCTTGGAGGAAGAGCCGCAGAGGAGCTTGTGCTTAAGGACGTTACCACGGGAGCGAGCAACGATATAGAAAGAGCCACGGCCCTTGTGAGAAGCATGGTCATGAAATACGGCATGAGCGATAAGTTCGGCCCCGTTCAGTACGGCGATGAGGGCGACGAGGTATTTATCGGCAGGGACATCGGGCATACGAGAAACTACAGCGAAAATACAGCCGACCAGATCGACGCGGAGGTAAAGGAGATACTCAATTTCTCATACAGCGAGGCAAAAAGGCTTATCAAGGAGAACATAAACGTGCTCCACGCTTCGGCAAAGCTGCTTATGGAAAAGGAAAAGATAACCGGAGACGAGTTCAGGGAGCTTTTTAAACTGAACAAGCCGGCAGTCCAGACCGAGACGGCCGCCGAAGATGAAACGGACACGGAGTAAAAAAATCAGGCAGTACAAAATGGAAACCCATTTAATTAAAATATAAAAAAGAAGAGGGAGATGTTTTAAAATGGATTTTGGAGTAAAAGAAGGACTTAAGAATGTTAAGGAATACGTTGTAGAGCATAAGGATACGGCTGACGCTGTCGGCAACAAAGGTATCAACGTGCTTTCTTCGCCCACGCTTATTCTTTGGATCGAAATGACATGCCTTGAGGCTGTTAAGCCCCTGCTTCCCGAGGGATATGAGACTGTAGGAACAGTATTCAACTTCCTTCATTTAGCTGCTACGCCCGTAGGACAGAAGGTAAGAGTAGAGGCTGAGCTCACTAAGGTAGAAAAGGGCAAAGTGCTTACGTTTGAAGTTAAGTGCTACGACGAGAAGGGCAAAATCTTAAAGGGAACACATGGCAGAGCCATCGTCAACAAAGAACAGTTCTTCGGAAACCTTTAATCGCGGCTTATTGTAAATGATCCTGAAACGGCACATCCAACTTGGACGTGCCGATTTAGGTTTTAAGAAGATTTAGGAGCGAATTTCAAAATAAGGAAGAAAACGTCGCCCTTTTGCAAGGAGGAGATAAAATGGGTGTGAATTTAAAAGGAAGAAATTTTTTAACGCTTAAGGACTACAGCAGCGAGGAGATAGAATATCTTGTCGATCTTGCCATCGACCTTAAGGAAAAGAAGAAAAAAGGAATATTTGAAAGGCATCTGGAGCACAAAAACGTGGCTCTTATATTCGAGAAGCCTTCCACAAGGACAAGATGCTCCTTTACCGTGGGCTGTATAGACGAGGGAGCTCATCCCGAGTATCTTGGTAAAAATGACATTCAGCTTGGCCATAAGGAAACGGTTGAGGATACGGCCAGAGTTCTCGGAAGAATGTTCGATGGAATCGAATTCAGGGGATTTTCTCAGGACACGGTTGAGAAGCTGGCAAAATACAGCGGCGTGCCCGTTTGGAACGGACTTACCGACGAGGATCATCCTACGCAGGTGCTTGCCGATTTTATGACTATCAAAGAGAAATTCGGTAAAATAAGCGGCATAAAATTCGTATTCATCGGCGACGGCAGAAACAACATGGCCAACGCCCTTATGATCGGCTGCTCAAAGATGGGAATACATTTTGTTATAGCCGCTCCAAAGAGCCTTTGGCCCGAGGAAAAACTCGTTGATGAATGTAAGGCGTTTGCCCAGAAGAGCGGAGCGAAGATAGAGATAACAGACGATCCTAAGGCCGCTGTCAAGGACGCCGACGTCATATATACGGACGTATGGGTATCCATGGGCGAGGAAGATAAGTCAGCGGAGAGAGTGGCGCTTCTTAAGCCCTATCAGGTAAACAAGGAACTCTTTGACGCCACGGGAAAGGCCGGAACGATATTTATGCACTGTCTGCCCGCGGTAAGGGACTATGAGGTCACAAACGACATTATCGAAGGCCCCATGTCCGTTGTATTCGACGAGGCGGAAAACCGTATGCATACCATTAAGGCCGTAATGGTAGCTACTCTCGGAGACTGAGAGTGCGGAGGCACGAAAATGAACGAAGCTGAAAATAAAAACGAAAGGACCGTGCTGGCGGGGGCCTCAAGGGAAAAGCAAAAATATTTTTTTGAGAGAAAATTTGATTCCCTGCCACAGTCGGTCAAGGATGAGATAAGAAACGTCTGCGTCATTATGGCCGAAAGACTCGGCTGTACTTTCCTCATTTATTTTGAGGAAAACGGCGACGTGGGCTTTGAGATCATCAAAAATGAGGGAGACTTTGACTTTGACGACATAGGAGCGGAGCTTGAGATAAAAAGTCTCAGGTCGGAAAAGAAGGAACTCTTAAAGTCTCTCAAGCTGTGGTACGTCATAAATCTGACGGAGGAAGGCCGAAAGGTCAGGGAAGAACTTTTGAGACAAAGGGAAGAATAAATCAAAAAGGAGTGGATGATATGCTTTTGGTGATAGACGTAGGCAATACAAATATCG
>PPYF01157885.1_pt1 | contig 16790 bp, 9 predicted proteins | sample 1559871 | NCBI WGS metagenome assembly PPYF01 (sample SAMN08240021, study PRJNA423297) | Human gut metagenome, whole genome shotgun sequencing project.
CGGGTGAAGGGTGCTGTATTCATTTCCCAGCGGAAACGCACTTTGATAGTACGCGGACGCGCTTTTCTGTCGAGGTTAACCTCCAGGTCGTCGCTTTTGGGCAACGTAAGCCAGTTGGCACGTTCGGGTTCCATTTCTACTTTTTCCGTATCGTTCATCGGTTCGGCAAACGAGTACTCTATGTTCTCTTCATCAATTTTGAAGTGGATGTTGGTAGAAATAGTAGCCTCGAAAAAACGCTTGTCGTATTCTGCGGAGTTTTCAATTTCCATTTCCGGTTTTTCCAGTAATATCTGCTTGTTGTAACCAAACTGGGTAACCGTAATCAGCTTGGACTCTTGTCCTTCCGCTGCAAACCGTATTTGGGTGGTACGTGCATTGTTCTCTAATGTAGAGTCGATTGCCAGTCTGCAATCTGCCGAACCCATTCCGTTTGCAGGGGAAATGCTGATCCAAGGTTGAGATGAGTCTGCCACCCAGTTGGCGTTGGTAGTGACAGCTATTTGCTCTGTACCTCCTTCGGGACCGATGGTGATTTCTTCTTTGTCAGTGGAGATGTTGTTCGATACTCCTGCTTCATCCTCCTTGCACGAGGTTATGATGCCCGCGCAAAGAGCCAGTCCTATTATTATTTTCTTTGAGTATTTCATTTACTTGTGAGTTTATCGTTTAATATCCAGCGCATCGCAACCGCGAATATCCTGCGTCTTATCGTAGAACAGCATGTACATACCTGCTTCGATATAGGGGCATACGTAGCTCAAATCGATGGAAATGTTCGGATTGTCCTTGATGTCCAGTACCGAAACGTTCGGGGTTATCTTCTCGTTTATTTTACGAATATCGTTCGAGCCAACTTGCAGTTGCGTCAGGCTGGGGCACTGCATGATGCCTTCCGGCCATTCGCGCAGGGTGCGGTTACCTTGTTCATCGCGCTGGTTACGTATACCGAATCCCTTCAGCGTGCTGCTGTTCAACGGTTGTGTGGGGAACTTTGAGAAACTGTTGTAACTCAAGTCTATTCCAACCAGATAGGGCAGTGTTGTAGCCCGGAAGTCGTCGGACAGCTTTGTCAGCTTGTTGAAACGCAGGTCTATCGTAGTAAGTAAATAGGTGTTTTTGAAATTTTCGTTTTCGTCTTTTAACGAGTTTTTGGGTATTTCCGTCAACATATTACCCATCAGGTTAATGGAAGAAAGCGGTGAACCGGTTGAGAATAACTCTTTGGGGAACTTGCTTATCTGGTTGTTTGACAAGTTGATGGAAGAAACATTGATACCTTTGAAAGCGCCATCGGCGGGATTGAAATTATTTCCGCCCATCGAGCCTATCTCATTGTTGGAAAAGTCTATCGCACTCATCACCGAAATGGCTTTGGCATCGAAGATATTAGGGATATACTTCAATTTGTTATACGCAAAACTCAGGTTTTCTACCTGTTCGGTAAATCCGCAGAAGTTTGCAGGGATTTCTGTGATTTGGTTGTATGCCAAATTGAGCGACGCCAATTTTACTTCCGAGCCAAATGCCGGTAACTTGCCTTTAAGTTTGTTGTAGATACATTCCAGCATACCCATTTTCTTCATCTTTTGCAAGGATGATGTTTCCGGGAGTGTTTCCAGATTGTTGTAGCCTATGTAGATAATCTGTATTTTTTCTCCTACCGGTGCATCCGCAAGGGTTGTCCAGTCTTTTTTCAGCTGCTCTCCGGAGATACCTTTGTTGCAGGCAACGTTAATCAGCTGCATTTCGGGCAGTTCTTTCAAGAATGTGGGCAATTTTGTGAGATTCGGACAGTTATATACTTCTACGTCTGTCAGTTCTTTCAAATTATCCCATTTCAAATCTTCTGTCTTGTATTGTTGGGCATATTCGGAGTTTTCATTTTCCCATGCTTCGCAAATGTTTTCAGCGGTGAAAGGAGAGTTACCCATATAGAACTGGTGTAGTTTCGTTAAGCGCATTACCGCTTTGGAAACAAATGTGATATTGTTGCTCAACTGTCCTATTTGCGTATCTTTCAATGTGATGCGGCTGCTCTTTTGGATTCTTTTCTGTTGGGGATCGCTGTTGATGCAGTCTTTGATGAGGTCGGAGAAGCCTTCACGCGGATCATAGTCAACGAATGTTTTTTGGTAGTGCATGCGCATTTTTTGCTTCTGCTCATCACTCATATTCACCGAAATTCCTTTGGGGCCGAAGAGTCTTTCATTTACCTTCTCGCCATGCGAGCCTAACGCCAGAATTTCCAGCTCTGTAAGTTGTCCGATAGCGTCCGGCACTCTTCCGCTGGCACCGAAGCCTTCTAAAGAAAGTCCTACTATGCGGCCGTTGCTGTTGAGTGACACACCCGGCTGGGCACCCCACATATCCAATTCCTTGTTGAAGTTCCAGTTGGCACCCGGTTGGCTGCCGAAACCTTGTTGGCTCCAGTTTTTGCCGTCCAATGCATCCCAGATTTCTTTCAGTGCAAGATAGTCTTTGATGTATTCGGCGGTGCGGGACAGCTTGACGGGGACTATGGCGTCGTCGGTGAGTGCATTGTCTTTTATGGTAAATTGTTCGCCTTTTACTGATTGCGTTTCCAGTGTCTTTACCAGATTTCCGCTTTTAGAGTAGGTGGTATAAGAAGTCACCTGATAGTTTCCGGCAGGCAACCATACGGCAGAGTCGCACTTTGCAGTGGCGATGTCCATATACTTGTCTTTGTCGTTATCGGGGTTTTGGTGTTCTTTGGATTCTTCTTTGTAAGTCACTTTGAAGCCTTTAATCGTTGTCGGCTTTTTGGTGAACAGGTTGGTTACGGTTATGTCTGCCAATTTTATTTGGCTGAATAAGTATTCTCCGGACGCACGAGTATCGAGTCCGTCTTTAATCAGTTTGAACTTAACCATACCGCGTGTCACAGTACTTACGGTCAAAGCCTTTTCCTGCATACCGTCTTGGATTACGGTAAATTCATCATCTTCTTCTATGGAACCTGCCAGCAATTCTTTATCGAGTTTGTCGTACAGGTAATATCCTACTATTTTGTAAGTACCGGTGAGCAACTGCAATTTGTCACTGCGTAAACCAAATTCTGCATTCTCTGCGTTATATGAATTGAGAACCAATGTTTGCGACAGCGTTACACCGTCGCGCAACATCACTACCTTTATCTTTTTTGCATCCGACAGCAGTTCCAGTTTATCGGTGGCGCGGGTAGCCGCACTTTCTCCTGTACTTTTGTAGAGTTTGAACTGCACATAACCGTATTGACCTGTTTGCAGCGCATCCTCCTCATCGGAACATCCCGTTACCGCCACCATCGCCAGCAAGCTGACGATGAGGGGTAAAAAGAATATAGAGCGTATCTTTAATTTATGTAGATTCATTTAATCTATTGTTCGTTATTTAATTTTCTTTTGAGTAGCTAATTAAATTAATTTATTTGCCACTGACTACAGTTCCGTATTTACTGTTGTTCTCGCAAGTAACTACAATCAATAATGTTCTGTCTGCTATATTTGAGAAAGAGCCAAAGTAGGCATTGATTGTATCTGTGAGGTCTTTTCCTGTCATAGGGTCTATAGCCCACGCGATATCAGTTCCTATGGTTGCTGTTATGCTTGTAGTATTTCCGTCTGCTTCAAAAACATCGAATGATTTAATTGAGGAAGGGGTCATTTTAATCTTCATATCTTCACCTGCCGCTTTATGGATACCGGTTAAACCATGTGCTGTTTTAAGGGTTTCCGCATTTGCTTCAGTGTAGTCTGATAATGTACCTCCGGTTACTGTAAATCTTTGCGTTTGGTCATTTCCATCTGCTATTGGGTTTATTACCAAGGCTTTGTAATTAATATATTGTTCAGAGTTTCTGAAGATGATTATCATTTTTTCTGTGAATGAAGCAGGCATTTCAGTCATTATATAAAATCTGGTTTCGTCTCCAGTCATGCTAAATTCATAATCAAAAGTTATGGAGTTATCTTGTGCATCAACAGCGATTGCACTACCTTGCCACTTTTCTGCACTTAGCATCGGGTCAATTATTAATCTATCACCTGCATTAGCTGATATTGAGTAAACTTCTGTGATGCCATACTCTGTGAGCATATTTAAAATTGACTGATCTTCTTCTTTCGTATAATCAATAGGTTCGTATGCTCCATTTTTTATATCGAATGCTTCCTCTTCTGCTGCTTTCTCTTCTTTTTGAACGAAATTAATCAAGAGATTATTTTGCCCATAAGCATAAACCAAATCTTGGTCACCTTCTTCATTTACAGTTACAAGATTGCCTACTATATCCTCTTTGATTTGTTCATATTGAACTTTTGGAATAACAAGGGCATAACATTCTCTGCTTTCACTATAACCAGGATAATAATCGGTGAATTCAGTCACTGTAAGGGTTACTTTACCTTTTTCACGAGTATATTTTACCCATTGTTCACTCATTTCTTCAATTTGCTTTTTGCCATTCACATCTTTATAGGCATCCAATAGCACCACTTCGTATCCATCTTTGAGCGATACCACAGTAAATTCCATTTTATCATTGAAGGTAGTGACGTTTTCACCGCCGTCCGTACTTCCCGTCAGTTTGAAAGTTTTTCCGTCCAAAGACACACTCCATCCGTAGCGAGAGGAGATTACAGGCTCTGTTATGTTAATATCTTCAGCTCCCATTCCTTTGAAGAAAACAGGGAAAGAGAAAGATGCGTTTCCTGCTTCGTCAGCAAAAGTGATTACATTCTTGCTGTCCTTGCCTGCTTCAACCGGCCATTTTTCATATTCGCCGTTCTCTTTAACTGCTAAACCGCTGGTTGCTTGAATCTTCAATTCACCTTCTTCTTTGTCATTCATTTCACCTGACATTGAACCGCCGTCCAAGAGCACCCATTCGGGGAAGCTGGTTGCAGCGAAACGGAAGTTGGCTTTCACTGTGAACGATATATTTTTCTTGTATCCCACTTCAAGACCTTGCTCTGTGGTAATTTCCTTTCCTTCGGCATCGTATATTTTCAGTGAATATCCTTTGGCGGAACGCGTTACGGTGGCAATCACTTTTGTTTCGCCACCCATATCCAATTTCAGTTTCGCTTCGCTGGCTTTGCCTATTTCTTGTGCGGCATCCGTAACCTTAATCGTTATGCTTTGTTTGCCTGCTTCGCCTTTAACAACTTCTTTATCTTCGCCGTTCACTTCGAACTTACACCAGATGGCTGCCGTAGAGCTCAGTTGCCAAGTCATATTAGCGTCGAAGGTAAGTACCTTTGTTTCGCCGGCATTACAGGGAATAGCTTGCTCTTCCGGAAATACCGGGGTAGTGGCTCCTTCTTCTTTATCGTCTGAACAACTTGTGAATGACACAATAATCATCATAGCCAATGCCATGATACAACTCATACTTCTTAAATTTAATGTTTTCATAATTGTATGGTTTTAAATGTTAATATCCTTGTTCTTTTAATTTTTCCCATTCGGCTTCGCTGATCCATTCGATGACGTTGCCGAATGTTCCTACAACCCCGTAGAGCGAGCCGTCTTTGTTGTCTACGCTCAAAGTGGTATACTGGAAGATGAATTTTTCGCAGGTGCTGTAATAAGATACGTACTGCGTGGGCTGGCTCATCAGCAATTTGCCGTTGCCATAAATGGTTCCAAACGCTTCGCCTGTGCTGGCACACAACTGCTGCTCCATTTCGATGAGCGGATCGAGCACCTTGTTGCGGGTGAACTTTATTTTGATGTCATAGCCGTCGTAGTAGTATCCGCGAACTACAATGGTGTTTTCTTCACCTTCTACAACTTCCGAGGTTGTCAGACGTATCTCCACATCGTTCATAAACTCGTCGAAGTAGGTGGAAGACACCTTGCAATATCCAGTGAAGTCTTTGATGTCGAACGGACAAATCTTGCGCAACACTACTTTGGCCTCTGTGCCATATATATCCCAGCAGTCGTTCTCCGGAATGATGAGACGCAAGGCAAAACCCAGCGAATCGCTGATGCCGATGTTCTCATAAAGACCTTCTACTTCTACGTTGGCGGCTCTTTCGCCTGCCTTAATAGTTACTGTGTTTGAGAGGATTTTATAATGCTTTCCTTCTATGGCATTACTTTTTTTATCTATTATCTCTACGGCAAAAGTGCGGTCCCGGTCGGCAGTCTCGGTGGCTGATACGGGGACATTGAATATCTCATTCGTTTCTTGCACGGGACAATAATAGATCGTGTCGGAAAACATAAGATAATTGGGCCCGCTGTACACCGCCTTGTCCTGTTCGCACCCGACAAGGCTTATTAAAGCAGCCAGGGCTGCCATACATCCCATTAATAGTTTCTTCATTATCGTATGTGTTTAATCTTATTTATTACTTTCATTAGGTTCTACCTGAGAACCCGGAGAGTCGAGTTCATGTTGGGGAATAGGCCATACGAACAGAGGATCGTCTTTCTCCACCTTCAGGCTGCTGCCATTGGTAAGCGACTGGTCTTGCGGCTTACGCTCGAAACCCTTGTGCCAACGCTTCAGGTCTTGCAGGCGGAAACCCTCCATATAAAGTTCTTTCACACGCTCTGATTCGATGATGCTCATGGCGTTCTCCTTACTCATGGCGGTGGAACCGCCGTAGGAAGAATAACGGGCTGTACGGATGGCGCTGATGTCACTTCCCGCTTTGGCATAGTCGGGTTGGTCTTTCTGCACGTAGGCTTCCGCACGAATCAGGTATTGTTCGGACAGGCGAAACACCTTGGGCATGCTGACGTGGAGTATGTTGTATTGACTCATGAAGTCTTGGTTACCGAAATATTTCATCAGCAACGGCCAAGTAAGTCCGTGGCTGTGTCCGGTGGTGTACGACTTGAAGAAAGTAGAAGCGCGCAGGTCATTGCTTCCATACGAGTTGATAACCCATTCTGCCGGTACATAGTCCGGACGGAAATTGCGGAAGTCATAATTGGCGAAGATAGTTCCCAACTTGCCTCCGTAAGAGTTTACGGTGAAGCCCACTTTCCAGATGCCTTCTATGGAGTGGTCGTAGCTCCACATATACTGGTAGTAGCTCACGCCTTGTGACACTTGCCTTGTGCAGCTTGCCAGTGCATAGTAATTGCTTTCTATCACCTTGCTGGAATATTTGATGGCATCATCCCACTTTTTCATGTACAGGGCAATGCGTGCACGTAGGGCATAGACGGTATATTCGTTGAAGTAGATGGTGTCGTAAAGCGTTCCTTTGAAGTCATCTTCCAACTTCAGGAGATCGGCGGCCCGGTTCAGGTCGTCCAGTACGAATTGGTAAGAGTCTTTCAGCGACGCACGCTTCATCTCTTCATTGCCGTTATAGTGTTCGGTCAGTATCACGCCCAGTTCGTTGGCGGCTTCTTCATCGCTTTCATAGGCTTTGCAGAAGAGCTTTATCAGTTCCGAGTAGGCAAGTGCGCGGGCAAAGTAGGCTTCACCGCAATATTGGTCCAGCTTGTCGAGGTCGGCATCGACGGTGGTGTTCTTTCTTACCCCATCCACGCGCTCCAGCATGAAGTTACAGCGGTTGATCACAGTGTACAAGCCTCGATACACCGCTTCGATGTCTCTGTCCGTAGCAAGGATATCTTTCCAGCGCCAGATACTGCCGTATGTATTGGTGTAACCGTTTACGGCGTACACGAAGTCGGCTTGCAGGTCGGGAAGTAAGGTGAGATTGCCCGAATAAAGGGAGCTGCTCTTGAAAGCATCATAGATGCCGATGACTGCCTGATTTACGTCGGACACTGACTTGATGGCGTCGTCGAAAGGAACTTCGTCTTCGGGCAGCTTGTCCAAACACGAAGCAGCAGACAGCGCTACGGCAGCTAACAGGATATAATTTCTAATTTTCTTTATCATTTTTCTTTCTGCTTATACTGTGTTAGAATGAAACTTCAATACCCAATGTATATTGGCGCGAAGCCGGGTATTGCGCTCTGTAAATGTTGCTTGCCATTTCCGGATCGAGTCCGTTGAATCCGGTAAAGGTCAGCAGGTTCTGCCCTTGCAAGTAGATGCGGGCTGAGGTGAAGAAGTTGGTTTTCTTCAATATCGGCTGCGGAAGCACGTAAGCCAGTGTCAGGTTCTTCAGACGGAGGAATGAAGCGTTCTCCAGAAAACGGTCGTCGAGTTGCGCCACTACGCCGTAGCGGGGAATGTCCGTAAGGTCACCCGGCTTTTTCCAGCGGTCGTACAGCAGTCGTTTGGACTGGTTGTAGGCGCTGTACAGCCCGTTGCTCTCTTCAAAGAAACGGTCGTTGTTCATCACGTAGCGGTCGGCCATCCAGCTGAACTGCGCAGACAATGAGAGGCCTTTCCATGCGAAGGTGGTTCCGAAACCGCCCGCCCATGGAGAGTCGAACGTTTTTCCGGTCATCACTTTGTCTTCCTCGCGGAATTCGGTAGTCAGCTCACCGTCTTTGGTGTACCACAGAGCATCGCCGTTGGCGGGATTCACACCGGCATAGCGGTTCATGAAAAACTCGTGTACGGGGCGGCCTACCACGAACTTCAGTCCGGTTGTGGAGTTCACATACTCCTGTACGCCGTTGTAGAGTTCCACCAGCTCGTTCTTGTTGTAAGAAACATTGGCGTTCACGTTCCACGTAAAGTCTTTGGTGCGGACGATGTCGCCGTCTATGCTGACTTCGACACCGCGGTTTACCATTGCGCCGATGTTTTCCCAACTGTAACCGTCGCCGGTCACCGCGTAAGATTGGGGAACAAGCATCAGCATGTTGCTGGTTTTCTTATGATAGAAGTCGATATTCACGTTGGCGCGGTTGAAAAGTCCCATGCGTACGCCCACATTGTTTGCCCACGTCTGCTCCCAGCCTAAATCTTCATTTCCGGGCTGTTTGGGATAGATTCCGGCTTCATCGTTGTAGTTGGGACCGCCTGCCACCAATGCCAAGTGGTCATAGTTCGGTATTTCGGAGTTGCCCGATGTACCTGTGCTCAACGCAATTTGAGCGCTGGTCAGCCATTCTACGTCTTTCAGGAATGATTCGTTCTTGATGTTCCACATAAAGCCCAGCGACCAGAAAACACCCCAGCGGTGGTCTTTACCGAAACGTGAGGAGGCATCCGTACGGGCAGCCATTTCCGCGTAGTACAAATCCTTATAGTTGTATTCGCCGCGGAAGAAGAACGACAGGTAAGAATAAGAACTGTTTGAATCCTCCCATGCGGAAGCCCGCGTACCCGACGTTACATTCGTCAGCTTGTCGTTGGCTTGTCCTTTTGAAATTACCTGAAAGCCGGTCGACTCGAAGTTCACCGCTTCCTGTCCCAGCAGGAAGTTGAGCGAATGACTTTCATTCAGTTCCCAGCGGTAATTGGCGGTGGTCGTTTCGCTCAGTGTCAGCACATCCGATGAGTTACGTCCTGCAGAACCCATGTTGTTGTTGATGATATAGCTCGGATATGACTGCATGAAAGCCGTAGAGTGGGAGTAGTCTGCGCCGAACTGAGTACGGATAGTCAGGTTCTTGATCGGAGTGATGTTGGCAAATACGGTGGACAACACCTTATATTTCTTATAATGTACAGGGTTGTTGGCCATCCATTCAATCGGGTTCTGGCCGGTTCCCGCCCATGTGCCGTCGTTTTCGGAGGCCAGTGAGCCGTCCTTGTTGTAGGGGCTCCAGTAGGGAAGCATGAAGCGTGAACCTGAAATCGGCGTGTAGAGAGCCATAGAGCCCTCTTCGGTTTGCTGGATCTCTTCGTAAGCAGCCATCGTGCTTGTTCCTATCTTCAGCCAGTTGCTTGCTTTCACTTCTGCATTGGCACGCATGTTGTAGCGGCGGAAAGAAGAGCTTTGGGCGATACCTTCCTGATCGTAGAAACCGCCGGAAACGTAATAGTTCAAGCGGTCGGTGGCGCGGTTCACAGACAGTTCGTAGTTCTGCAACGGGGCGCGGTCGTTGAATATTTCGTCTATCCAGTTGACGTTGGTGCGCGAAAGCAGTTCGTAGTCCTGTCCGGCGTCCAGGCCGATTTCTTTTTCAAACTGGATACGCTCAGGCGTGTTCATCATCATCCACTTGCCGTTGGATGCCAGCTGTGAGATACCATACTGGGCACGCAGGGTCACTTTGGCCTTATCCATAGATAGGCCGCGCTTGGTTGTGATTACTACCACACCATTTGCTGCACGTGCACCGTAGATAGAGGTTGAAGAAGCGTCCTTCAACACCGAGATCGATTCAATATCTCCCGGACTGATTGTATTGAAATCAGAACTGGAAATAGGTACACCGTCGAGAATAAACAACGGAGATGTACCCGAATTTATTGAGTTGGTACCGCGAATCTGGAAAACAGCGGCTTTACTGGGTTCTCCCGAATTGGAGATAACCGATAGGCCGGGAGTCTGTCCTTGCAGCGCCTGGTCGAAACCGGCTGCCGGAACATTTTCCAATTTTTCCGATTTTACGGCAGATACGGCCCCGGCAATCGTCCCTTTTTTACGGGTTCCGTACGCCACTACCACTACTTCGTCTATTAATGCGGCATCTGAGGCGAGCCGAACGTTCAGCATACCTGTTTTTGCGCTGACTTCATGCTTCTGCGATTGCATACCGATGTACGAAAATACTAAAGTCGTTTTTGTCGTACCTTTAACTTCAAGGCTGTAGTTACCGTCAATGTCGGTTACTACGCCATTTCCACTTCCCTCTTGCAAGATTGACACGCCAATCAACGGTTCATTATCCTCTTGGGATATAACCTTGCCTTTTACATAAAAACCTTGTGCAAAAGCCGATTGAATAGTCAATAATGTAAGAAAGACAAACCAAAGAATTGATTTTCTCATCCTTGTCTTTAAATTATTATTGATTAAAATTTGAATTGATAAATGTCTGTTATTGTAGAATTATGGAAACAGCCTCCTTAGCGTGATATTTCATCACGTTTTTTAACGTTTCTCCAAACAAAAGACAGGCTATGTTTCGTATGGTGTTTCATTTTTTTTAGCTGAAAATAAAATCTGTTATGTAAATCCTTGCAAAGATATTAAATAATTAATATAAGCATTAGAAAAGAGGTAAATAATTGCATAACAGATTGCAAATTTATCAATTTTCGGATTATTAAAAATTAGAAAAAAGGCAGGGCTTTGCGGAGGTTAATTAGGAATATTTAAAAAACAAGTGATATAAATTGTAAAAATAGGGGATGCGTCGTGACAATATGTTTGTATAAATATGTAAGGTTAAAGAATGTTGTAGCTCATTCTTTCTTCCACAAATCAAGGTTATAAGTAGCTTCTACCTGCTTTTCAACGTTATCCGGCAGGGCTGGGAAGAAATCGATTCCGGTGATGCGTTCTACTTCGTCCACGCTGTTGACATAGGTGTCCAATGGGTGGTTGCCCGATGTATTTTTATAAACAAAACCGATGGCTTTCGGCGGGTTGCTGTTTGTGCAGAGTATGACTTTGAAAAATGCTTCGGGTACGGTGATCTTGTGTTTTTTTCCGATAGTGCGGTGCTTTTGGCGGTAGAGGACAGGACCGCAGACAATATAGATTTTCCCTTCTTTTTTTGCCCACAGGCGGCAGGCTTCTTCCAGTTCTTTCCAGTCGCCGCGGTTCAGGTTGTGATTTTGGGGGCAGATATTGGTCATGTAGAAGCTTTCCTGCATGGCTTTCCAATGCCAACGGTTGTCACCGGCAGGGCACATGTGACCTCTGTCCATGCCTGAGCGCTTATAGTCGTCCGTAGTTACCGCTTGGCTTTCGGGCAGGTCGGGGTCGGGCAGGAATTTGTCGGTGCGGCTTTCACGTTCTATCAGTTTTTCCGGTGTAAGTTCCCAAGCTACCCAATTCGGTATCTTGTGTTCGCGGTTGTAGGAGGCGGTATAGCCCTTGCGGTGCAATATCTGTTCGGGTACGTTTTTCAGTGGAGCCGGCAGTAGGGGATTTCTGGCGGTTTCCGTTGTTTCTGCCCGTTTTGCTATCTTTTCCGTGGGAACGGGCAGTTTGTTACGGAGCGCATTGGCTATCGGTTCATGGAAGACGGCCGCAAGGCATGCCAGAACTATCAGGTAAATCACTCCTTTAGGTTCTTTCTTGTTGCTTCTTCTTCTCTTTGCCATAATGCTTCTCTTTTGTCCTATCTTTTTTTTAATAAAAGAGGGATTTGTAATAGCTTGATTATCAGCCTGTAAAATGGTGGCTATCTCAGTATACTGCTAAGGGGATCTCAGTCGTATACTGAGATAGTCTCACTATACGACTGAGACCCCTCATTATACGACTGTTCTTTTTCAGGTTCCTTTTGTAAACATTTACTCGGCCAGCTTGCGTGCCCGTTCCAGTGCCACATTGATATTGGGGCAGATATTCTCTTCGCCTAAAAGCGTGTAGAAACCGGACTTTTCCAATACCTGATGCACTTTGGCGTTCACGCCGGAGAGTACAACGGTTATCTTTTCCTTTTGCGACATCTTGCAAAGGCTTTCCAGATTGTGGATACCCGTAGAGTCAATAAAAGGAACTTTACGCATGCGGATGACTCGCACTTTGGGGCGGTCGCCAAGTTGCGCCATTACTTCCTCAAACTTTGTGGCGATGCCGAAGAAATAGGGACCGTTGATTTCGTACACTTCCACGCCTTCCGGAATAATGAGATGTTCCTCATTTGTGGCAATGTCCGATTCGGTATTCGGGTCTATTTCGTCTTTGATAACAGATATCTCGGTGGTCTCCATGACGCGGCGCATAAAGAGTACGCAGGCGATGACCAGGCCTACTTCAATGGCAATTGTCAAATCGAAGATAACCGTCAGGAAGAAAGTTATCAATAATACGGTGACGTCCGATTTCGGGTTTTTCAGCAGTGCTTTGAATACGCGCCAGCCACTCATGTTATAGGATACAATCACCAGTACGCCTGCCAGGCATCCCATTGGGATGTACTGTGCCAGCGGCATAAGCAACAAAAGAATCAAGAGCAGCACCACTGCATGGATTATACCGGCTACGGGTGACTTGCCGCCGTTGTTGATGTTGGCCATTGTACGGGCAATGGCGCCTGTGGCAGGGATACCGCCGAAAAGTGGGGTAGCCATGTTGGCAACACCCTGTGCTATCAGTTCGGTATTGGAGTCGTGCTTGTCACCGATTACGCCGTCGGCTACGGTAGCCGAAAGCAGAGATTCTATGGCTCCCAGTATGGCAATCGTAATGGCAACGGGAAACAGGTTCTTGACGGCTTCCCAGTCCAAGGCAGGCATCACAGCATCGGGAAGTTCCGCTTTAATGCTGAAACGGTCGCCGATGGTGTCGATGCAGCTAACGCCGCCATAGGTTTTCATCAGATAGACCGCAATGGTCACCACGATAATGGCGATGAGCGAACCGGGTATCTTCTTTGAGAATTTCGGAGTAATGGCAATGATGAAGATACTGGCGATGCTGACAACTGTATTCCACCAGTTGACAGTGTCGAAATGGCGGAAGTAGACCAGCCATTTCCCGATAAAGTCTCCCGGAACCTTCTCTCCACCGAAACTCAGTCCGAATATATCTGCAATCTGAGTGGTAAAGATCGTGACTGCAATGCCGCTTGTGAAACCTACAATAATGGGATAGGGGATAAACTTAATGACTGCTCCCAGCTTGAACACTCCTAACAAAATGAGAATGACGCCTGCCATCAGCGTGGCTACAATCAGTCCTGCCTCTCCATATTGCTGAATAATGCCGTAAATGATAACGATGAATGCACCGGTAGGGCCGCCGATCTGAACTTTGCTGCCGCCCAGCAGGGAGATTATAAAACCGGCAATAATAGCCGTAATAATGCCTTTTTCAGGTGATACACCCGATGCGATACCAAACGCAATGGCAAGTGGCAGGGCCACGATACCTACAATGATACCGGCCATCAGGTCTGCCATAAAAAGTTCTTTTGAGTAGTTTTTTAAAGCCGTATATAGTTTAGGCTTGAATTCGAACGCTTTCATTATTAATTTGACTTTTTTACGCTATAAAAAGTGTGTGTTTATAAATAAGCTGCAAAAGTAAGCAAAATAATGTATAAATTGATAGATTGGCCTGTTTTTTGCAAATTTGTTGAACACAAATAGCCTGTTTTTTGTTTTCTATGCAGATTACTTGTTTTCTTAAATATAGAATACAAGGGAATGACCTCTCTCTTTGGATTTGCAGGCGAAATAGATTTCACCTATGGAGCAATAGATAAATCCGATGAGACAGAGTGTGGTTATATCAAACTTAATTCTTAATTTTGTATCAACAATCATAAGGACAAAGCGAACGGTATTTATACGTAATAATATTAACTAATTTAAAAAAGAGACTATGGCTAAAAGTGTTAAAGGAACCCGTACTGAAAAGAATTTATTGACTTCATTTGCCGGTGAATCGCAAGCAAGAATGCGCTATACTTACTTTGCAAGCGTTGCTAAAAAAGAAGGTTACGAACAAATTGCTGCTATTTTCACAGAAACAGCCGACCAGGAAAAGGAACACGCTAAACGTATGTTCAAGTGGTTGGAAGGCGGAATGGTGGAAATCACAGCTTCTTATCCTGCCGGCGTTATCGGTACTACTCTTGAAAATCTTCAGGAAGCTGCTGCCGGTGAACATGAAGAATGGTCATTGGATTATCCGGGCTTTGCTGATGTTGCCGATGAAGAAGGTTTCCCCGAAATTGCCTTGATGTATCGCAATATTGCTATTGCTGAAAAGGGACACGAAGAACGCTATCGCGCTTTTATCAAGAATATTGAAACAGCTTCCGTATTTGCAAAGGAAGGCGAGGTTGTATGGCAATGCCGTAACTGTGGTTTCATCTATACCGGTAAAGAAGCTCCTCAGGTATGTCCGGCATGTTTGCATCCGCAGGCCTATTTTGAGGTAAAGAAAGAGAACTATTAGGATTCCGCTTTCCTTCAAGGAAAGGATATAGATATATGGAAGGGCTGCATCGTTGGTTGGATGCAGCCCTTTTATGATTGGTGCTTTCTATTTTTTCAATACTACGGAAAGTGATTCGTATGCTTTGGAAGCATCTTGGATTTCAAGTAGTTTGTCCCAGTTGGTAGCTGGTTCTGTCTTGTGGTTGTAACGTTTGGTGATGTCCAGTATAAGTTTTCCGTTCTGAGCAACGGCTTTTGCAATGAAAGCGCCACATTCGTTCTCTACCTTTACATTCAATTTTTCCACTCCCTCGGCAGCTGCTTCATAGCCTGCCGGAAGGTTGACGGTGATATTCCATTGGAAAGTGCGGGGAGCCGACATGTATATGTCAGCCGAACGCTTGCGTTCCTTGCCCTCAACCAGAGTTTGTTCGCCAAGTAGTTTCCCTGCGGAAAGCACATAGTGAGGCCCGGCTTTTCTGACATAGCCATCCATTGCGTAACGGACGTCATAAACAAAAGCGGCGCTGTCCGGACGGTTGCCTAAGCATTGCATCTGATAATTAAGCAGTTCTTGCGCATCCTCGCCATGATAGAAGTTGATTTCCCATTTATAGTCATCTTTTTCCTGCTCACGTCCTTTCCGGAACATTTCCTGAAGATCGTCTGCATATTTCTTGCCTATTTCTTCTGCAAATTCCTTGTCGATGCTGAGCAGGCGGCGATAGGCTGCGTCTACATCTTCCATTTTGGCTAATGCGGTCTGCATGCGTTCTTTTTGTGTTCCTGTACGATATTCGTTACGGTGGATGGTGAGCAGGGTATTATTGATGTCGGCTTGTATGGTAGTGACATTTCTGTTGTCTTCAGCCGTACTCATGGGAAAGTTGAAATGTTTTCGTCCGGCCTTGGCTTTCGATTTATCCGATTCCAAAATGGCTTGCCGGCCTTGATAACAGGCAGGAACTTCATGGGGAATAAGATAATTCGTAGGCGGGAGATAATATTTGTTGCTTTCCGGGAGTGCGATAAACCAGGTTGTATTGCGGTAACTTGCCAGTTTGTCAAGCGGTTCTTTATTTTCGTTGGTGGTTATTCCAAGCAGGTTGGGAACATCCACCCAATTTAGCAATCTTTGAAAATAGACGATGAACAGCTCATTGTTGCAATCGCTTTTAGGGTCTGTCATCAGTGCAAAATGATAGTAGTTATAGATGAAGTCTGCTTTTGTCTCATCTGTCCAGTCTTTCTTTTTTATCTGTTTGACATTGCGGAGAAGCCGTATGCCTTTTTTGACGTTACTCACTCCTCCGTAGCCGTTATACCGTATCGCTTGTTTTATGAATTCCCAGTCGTCTTCCTGTATGGAGGCCGCGTCGGGATTGGGTTGCAGCCCTTTTTTCTTTGTACTTTTGGGTATGTAGGTGTATTTTTTCATCTGGCTGTTGGTGATATATAATAATGTGGTCGGCGTTTGCTGCATGGAGTTGTACCACAAATTGGGTTCGGTTTGTTCTATATCCTTCATCGCCACGTCAAGCAGGATGTTTCCTTCTTCATTTGTGCTTTGCTTGAAGTCAGGCGCACCGTTCAGGGTGCGGTATTGGGTAGTGAGCTTATCGTCTATTTCGCAATGTACGGTGTAGGAAAGCATCGGATGGCTTTGGCGGAAACGGAAAATGAACGGATCAAGGTTATGGTTTTCCAATGAGGTGTAATTGAAGAAAAAAATATCTATCTTATCGCCGATCTCCAATCCCGGTACGGCAAGTTTCTGGCGTTGCTCTTTGTCGTTTTTGCCTTCGGTGGCAGTCATGTATTCATCGGTACTCACTTCGTTTATAGTGCCGTCCGGTTTGATGATGCGCACTCCTAATAC
>PPYF01017113.1_pt1 | contig 16789 bp, 9 predicted proteins | sample 1559871 | NCBI WGS metagenome assembly PPYF01 (sample SAMN08240021, study PRJNA423297) | Human gut metagenome, whole genome shotgun sequencing project.
AACGAGGGTGGCCTGAACAAGGCTCGTTGGTCCTGCTCCGACACCGCCCAGTACGGCGACTACACCTCCACGGTCATCACCGAGGAGACCAAGAAGCGCATGCAGTACCAGCTCAAGCGCATCCAGGACGGCTCATTCGCCAAGGAGTTCATGGATGACCAGGCCGCTGGCGCTCCGAAGTTCAAGAAGCTGCAGGAAGAGTACAGCCACCCGCACCTGGAGACCGTTGGCCCGAAGCTGCGCGCCATGTTCTCCTGGAACAACCAGGTGGACGCCGATGCCGATATGGCCGAGTCCTTCAACGGCAAGATCGCTCGTACCCAGGTTCAGTGAGATTGCTTCGCTAGCTGCATAAGCTATTTAGCGAATTAGAAAGCGTCGCCCGCTTCATGCGGACGGCGCTTTTTGCATATCGTCGTGCGTGCGACGGTTGCGTACGTTCCGGCATAACGAAAGGCCGCCACCCAACTTGGGCGGCGGCCTTCAATCGCAGTTAATGCGATTAATCGCAATGAATGCGAGACGTTACTCAGCCACGGGCGATCTTGCCGGTGAAAGTGGCCATGTCAGCGTCGTCATCCTTGCCGTTGTTCCAAGAGAACATGGCGCGCAGCTTCGGACCGACGGTCTCGATGCGCACGTTGCCATATTCTTCCTGCAGCTGCTTGAACTTCGGAGCGCCAGCGTCCTGATCGTCGATGAACTCCTTGGCGAATGAGCCGTCCTGGATGCGCTTCAGGTGGTATTCCATGCGCTCACGCACGTGCTCGTCGATGCAGGTGTTGGTGTAGTCGCCGTACTGGGCGGTGTCGGAGCAGGACCAACGAGCCTTGTTCAGGCCACCCTCGTTCATGAGGTCGACGGCGCAGGGCGCCCAGAGCCTTGGCGTAAGCCAGGGTGATGTCCCAAGCGTCGCCGCGCGGATCCTGTTCGACAGCCACGACGACCGGGACGCCACGGCCGTTGGCGTACTCACGACGCACGATGTGGCCCGGGCCCTTCGGGGCGACCATGAAGACCGGGTGGTCCTCGGTCGGCTTGATGTAGCCGTAGTGGATGTTGAAGCCATGAGCGAAGGCGACGGCGGCGCCCGGCTTGATGTTCGGTTCGATGTCGTTGGCCCAGATGGTGCGCTGGTACTGATCGGGAGCCAGAATCATGATGATGTCGGCCTCGGCGGCGGCTTCCGGAACGGACTTGACTTCCAGACCCTGCTCCTTGGCGTGCTCGACGGACTTGGAGGTCGGGCGCAGGCCGACGACGACGTCGACGCCGGAATCGCGCAGGTTCAGCGCATGGGCATGGCCCTGGGAACCGTAACCGATGATGGCAACCTTCTTGCCTTCGAGGACCGAGAGATCTCCGTCGTTCTCATACCAGATTTGTGCAGCCATTGTACTTGGCACTCCTTTTGTGTAGTGGGGTGAACGCTTGAAAAGCGTTCGGGTTTCTACCATTCGCAGATGAAATTCGTGGTTTCGTGCATGGATTTTGTCCTGCAAACTGGGGTCCATCCTACCGGAGCGGCCGTTTTGGTACGTATCCAGTCCACAAAGTGAGCCGCGAAATCGTAAAAAATTCGTCGCGGCGCAATCGTGATGCCTTTCCTGCGAAACCCCTACGGAAGCGACGTTTCGGGCCGTTGGAATGTTGTTTCCGTTGGGAATTGCGATTAAGCCCCTACCGAAGCGACGTTTCGATCGCTGAAAATGATGTTTGTGTGGGCAAGCATGTGCTTATTTAGGTGACGCTTCATGCATTTTGGTAGGAAAGTGGCTTAGGATAGGCACGTAGGATTGTTTGATGAGGAAGCTGAAGCAATGGTCACTGCGACGGGGATTGCGCCTGGTTCCGAAATGACGGCGCAGATGGAGCAGGTGGAGGAGCGTAATGTCTCGGGCGTGCTGCATGTCGCCGCGATTTTCGCCTCGCACATGGTATTGCAACGCAACAAGCCCATTGCGGTGTTCGGCGCATTGGCTGCCGATTGCGCCGGTATGGAGGTTGTGGCGGAAATACACGACTTTGACGGCTCCCTGATCGCGCAGGAACATGCTTATTCTTCGCAGAACGTGGTCAACGGCTTTTCGCAGTGGCGCGTGATGCTGCCCGCGCAACCGGAAGGCGGTCCGTACACTCTTCGTATCGTCGCGGGCAATGATGCCATCGAATTCGACGACGTGCTTATCGGCGAAGTGTGGCTCGCCGGCGGCCAAAGCAATATGGAACTTGAGTTGCGTAACAGCGAGCATGCCGACGAAGCGCTTGAGGATTGCGCCGATCCGCTGCTGCGTTTCTACAATGTGCCCAAAACCGGTGTCATCAATCGCAATGCGGAAAATACGTCGAGCTGGCAGGAATCATCGCCGGAAAACAGTGGTGTGATAAGCGCCGTCGCCTACTATTTCGCACGCAAGCTGCGCTCCGAACTCGACCCCGATCTGCCGGTCGGCATTGTCGACTGCTATATCGGCGGCACGTCGATCAGCTGCTGGATGAGCGAGGACGCACTCAATTCCAGCGATGCCGGCCGCGACTATCTGACGCGCTACCAGCGTGCGATCGCAGGCAAGACGCAACAGCAGTTCGAGCTGGAAACCAGCGAATGGCAGTCGCAGATGGACGCATGGAACGCGGCTGTGGAAACGGTGCGTCAGACCAATCCGAACGCAACGAGCAGCGAGTTGAGCGAACAGTGCGGCACCTGCCCGTGGCCGCCGCCGCTCACCCCTACATCGCAATGGCGTCCGTGTGGCCCCTTCCACGCCATGCTGGAACGTATCATGCCCTACTCGCTGGCCGGTTTCCTGTGGTATCAGGGTGAGGAAGACGAGCAATACAGCGGTTCCTACCGCGAGCTGCTCGGCATGATGATCGGCGAATGGCGTGCGCTGTGGAGCGAAAATCTGCCGTTCCTCATCGTGCAGTTGCCGCAATGGATCAACGGCAAGACGGCTGCGGACGGCAACGATCCGATGCGCTGGCCGGTGCTGCGTGAGGCCCAATGGGACGCCGCGCAGTCCATAGACAACGTGTACGCCATCTGCACGATCGACTGCGGCGAATACGACAACATCCACCCGCTGGACAAGCGCACGCCCGGCGAACGCCTTGCCAATTGCGCGCTGCGGCAAATCTACGGCATGGATCGCGTTCCGGTGCACGGCCCGACGGTGCTGGGCTTCCGATGCGACCCGAACGGCCGCGTACGCCTGTTCTTCCGCTATGCGCACGGTTTGCATTTCGAAGGCACCACGCCCGGCGGCGGCGACGATGATTTCGATGGCCAGCTGCCGACTTTGGTGCGCGTGCCGGAACGTTCCGGCTTCGAACTGGCCGGTTCCGACGGTATGTTCCACCCGGCGACCGCCGCGATTTTCGTGGATTGCGACATCGATGATCTCGTCAATTCCAGAGTGAACGTGGTCGATTACAACGCTACGGAATTCGGCATTCCGATTAACAGCCGCAGCATCGGCACGATTACGCTGGCGACTCCGGATGTGCCGGAGCCGGTGGCGATGCGTTACGCGTGGCGCAGCTGGGGTCCGGCTCCGCTGTTCAACGACGATGGTCTGCCCGCGCAGCCGTTCCGTTTGGATTTGACCGACCATACCGCCCCCGTCGAGCCCGTCGAGCCCGTCACCCCCGACGGCACCGCTGACTGAGGCCGTCGGTCTGGTCGCGCCGGTCTAATCGCCCCGTCTAATCGCAAAAACGGCATTCCCATCCGGCTTTTGTTACCGTAACCAGCCGATTCGGGTAACAAAAGCCGGAAGAGGAGGCCGTTTTGTGTTTCTTGCGATTACTCAGCGGTTGCAGCAGCCGCGTCGACAATCACCGCCGCGTCCTCGCCACGCTCGCTGCCGGACTTGCCAAGCGCAAGCTGGGCGGCGGCGAACAGCACCGCCAGCCAGATGACGCCGGCGATCACGGCGATGCGGTAGCTTGCGGAGAAGCACATGAGCACCACAACCAGCAGCATGAACGCGATCACCACGTACGGCGTCACGTTGGCGAACGGCAGCTTGAACGCGATCTTGTCGAGCGCTTCCTTGCCCTTCAGCCCCTTAAGTTCGGCCGGGCCATCGCCAGCCGCAACCATGCGACGGAACTTGATCTCCGTAACCATAATCATGATCCAGTTGATCGCAGCCGCGATCGTGGCGATCGACATCAGGTAATTGAACGCGAATTCCGGCCATACGAACACGACGACAACGGCAATCGCAATAATTATCGCGGAAGTGATAACACCCCCGACCGGCACGCCTTTCTTGCTGAGCTTACCCAGGTAAGCCGGCGCGTTGCCCTGCTTTGCCAGCGAATACAGCATGCGGGAGTTGGCGTACAGGCCGGAATTGTAGACGCTCATCACGGCGGTCAGGCACACGAAATTGAGGATGCCGGCGGCCGCGTGCACGCCGACGGAATCGAAGATCTGCACGAACGGGCTGGAATCGCCGTCGATCTTGCTCCACGGAATCACCGCCATGATCACGCCGAGCGCGCAGATGTAGAAGACGAGAATACGCCAGATGATGCCGTTCGTGGCCTTCGGAATGGTGGTGCGCGGATTCTCGGTTTCGCCGGCGGTGATGCCGATGAGTTCGGTGCCGCCGAAGCTGAACATCACCACGACGAGCGCCATCAAGAGTCCCGTCCACGTGCCGTCGGCGTTGCGGGTCATCAGGCCGTGCGGCAGGAATCCGCCGTCCACGGTGAACCAGTTGGCGAAGCTTGCACGAATGCCCGACGCGGTCGGCACGTTGGCGATCACGACATACAGACCGCCGAGAATCATGGCCAGCACGGCCACGATTTTGATGATGGCGAACCAGAATTCGAATTCGCCGAACTTGTTCACGCCCATGAGATTCAGCGCCGCGATGGCCACGAGGAACACCGCCGCCGACACCCACTTCGGAATGTTCGGGAACCAGTAGTTCACGAACGAGCCGACCACGGCAAGCTCCACCATGGCCACCAGCACGTAGTTGAACCAGTAGTTCCAGCCGGAAATGAAGCCCGCTCGCCGTGACCAGTAGCGCGTCGCGTAGTAGCTGAACGCGCCAGCCTTCGGATCCTCGACCGCCATCTCGCTCAGAGCGCGCACGATCATGAAGATCGCGAGACCGCCGACGAGGTAGGCGAGCAGAATGGACGGGCCGGCCAGCTGGATGGATTCGCTGGAGCCGTAGAACAGGCCGGTGCCGATGGCGCCACCCAGCGCGATGAGCTGGATATGGCGGTTTTTCAACGATTTACGGAGCGTCGGCGGAACCGGCACGTCGTCGGTTCCACGCGGCTTCTTTGCGGCGGTGACGTCGCTCATGAATGCTTCCTCTTCTCTGTTTCCTTGCGATTGCGCGTTGTGCGTTGCGCTCGCTGCTTGCGTTGCGTGCTGTTGCACGCTTGCATGTGCTTGTTTTGCTTGCTTTTTTGCGATTCGCCCTTTGTGAGGGAACGTTCCCGATTGTAGCGGGAAGCGGCGGGCAAAGTGTTGGTTTGTTCGTTCCGGAATGTCTGGTTTGCTTAACGGGTTGTTTGGTTTAGAAGTTCGATTCGCGCGATTGCTGTGCGATTCGAACGCGCGATTTGGACACGTGTTGCGGATGTGCGGTTTGGCGCGTCTTTCCAAGCTTCATGGTGTTCAATGGAATGAGGGGCTACGAACGGAGGTCGACATGGCATTCGTCAAGGACATGCTGCGAATGTGGGCGCATTCGTGGAAAAGATTCATTTCCATCGCCATGATCACGTTGCTCGGTGTGGCCGTGCTCACCGGCATTTACGCGGGCTGCCGTGACGCGTTCCGCAGCACCGACCGCTTTTTCGACGCGCAGGGCCTGCACGACGTCCAGGTGCTGTCCACCGCGGGCCTGTCGAATGGCGATATCGCCGCGTTGCGCAAGGTGAACGGTGTTGCGAAAGTGCAGGCGGAACGGTCGCAGGAAGTGACGTTCGATTTGGACGGCCGCAAGTCGGCGACCATGCAGGAAATCGGCACGAACGGCATCGACCAGCCATACTTGCAGGAAGGGCGCATGCCGAAGAAAGCCGGCGAAATCGCGGTAACCAGGAAATTTATTCGCGATTCGGGCAAGCGTATCGGCAGCCGCCTCACCGTAACCCCCGAATCGGCTTCCTCCGATACTTCCGATACGAACGATACGAACGGTGCGGACGGCACGAATGAAACGAACGGCACGGACGAGGCGCCGAGCTTCCCGACCAAGCTCACCATTGTGGGCGTGGTGCTCGATCCGCAGAACCTGAGCAACCCGGACGGCTACTCCGCCATGACCTCGTTCCGTTCCACCGCCACCACCGACTACACGTTCTTCGCGCCGTCCGACGGCGTGACCGGCACCCTCTACACGTCCGCCACGCTGCTCGTCAAGGGCGCGGCCGCCGAAAGCACGTTCGACGAATCGTACGAAAACACCGTCAAGCAGGTGACCGACCGCATCGACGGCACCGTGAAAACCGACCGCCAGAAGGCCCGTCGGCAGGAACTGCTCGACGCGGGCAACAGGAAGATCGCCGACGCGCGTGCGGAGGCCGACAAGAAGTTCGCGGACGCGCAGTCGCAAATCGACGCGAATCGGCAGCAATTCAACCAGCAGGTCGACCAGATTGTCAGCATGCAGGCGGGCGCGGCAGCTGCGGGAGCTGCGGCAAACGGCGCGAACGCAGGTGCGGCGGCGGCCGCAGGTGCAACTACCCCCCAACTTGACGAAACCACGCGTGAAACAATGCGTGAAACCATCATCGCCGCTAGTCCCGAACTGACGCAAGCCAAGCAGCAGCTCGACCAGGCGCAATCGCAATTGAACGAGCAGAAGGCAAGTACCGAACAAACGCTGAAAACCAAGGAAAACGAGCTGAAAACCAGCATTCCGCAAGTACGCTGGTATGTGCAGGACCGGCAGTCGCTCGGCGGGTTCAGCGCGCTCAAATCCGACCTCGACTCCATCCAATCGCTCGGCAACGCGTTCCCGATTGTGTTCCTGCTGGTGGCCGTGATGATGAGCCTGACCGCCATGGCGCGCATGGTCGAAGAGGACCGCTCGCTCATCGGCACGTACGTGGGGCTCGGCTACGGGCGGCTGGCGGTCGCGTCGCGCTACCTGCTGTTCGCGTTGCTCGCCTGCCTCATCGGCGGCGGCCTCGGCCTGATCGCCGGCTTCCTTGGCATTCCTGCGTTCCTGCTGGTCGTATTGCAAGGCATGTATGTGATGCCCGGCCTGCGACTGGAATACGACTGGCTGTACGGTTCGCTCGGCATCGCGCTGTTCGTGGTCGGCGTGCTCGCCGCCACCATCTACGCGTGTGTGCAGGAAATGAGGCAGACGCCCGCCGCGCTGATGCGTCCGAAAGCGCCGCGCGCCGGCTCGCGCATTCTGTTGGAACGGATTCGGCCGGTCTGGAATCGCATGGGCTTCCTCGGCAAAGTGACCGCGCGCAACATTTTCCGCTTCAAGTCGCGCCTCATCATGACGGTCGGCGGTGTGGCCGGCTGCACCGCGCTGATCGTCTGCGGCCTGGCCATCAACGACACCGTCGCAGACCTCGGCATCAAGCAATACCGCGACATCTACCAGTACGACCTGATGGTGGTTTCCGACGATTCGGACGCGTCGGCGATGCGCACGAAAGTCGCGTCAGACGGGCGCGTCACGTCATCGCTTGACGTGCGCATAGAGTCGGGCGATTTGACGGTTGCGGGCAGTGGCGACGGTGACAGCGGCAAGGCCGGCAGCAGCGGCAGCGAAAGCATCCAGCTGGTTGCGGTGCCGGAAAAGCATCTGTCCGATTTGGGCGAAATGGTCACGTTGCAGCCGGTCTCGTCCGGCATACTGGGCACGTCCGGCGTTGGCAAAACCGGTTCGCTGAAGCTCGATGACGATGGCGTGATCGTCGCGCAGTCGGCGGCAAGCGCGCTGGGCGTCAAGGCCGGTTCCAAGGTGCGACTGACCAACGGCGACGGCGTGCAGGCGACGGCGAAGGTGAGCGCGGTGAATCGCAACCTCATCGGCTCGGATGTGTATGTAAGCGAAACCTACTACGCCAAGCTTTTCGACTCGAAAGACGCGAAGGACACCAAGAATTCCAAGAGTTCCGAGGATTCCGAGGCTCTGACGTGGAACGCCATGCTCGCCAAGCTTTCCGGCTCCGACACTTCGCAAACCGACTATGCGGAATCGCTCGAAGAGGACAGTTCGGTGATGAAGGCCGTAAGCTGCGCGCATATGGCCGACAGCTTCAAATTCGACCTCATGGGCGCGGTGGTGGCGCTGATTGTGGCGCTTGCCGGCGGTCTGGCGCTGGTGGTGCTGTTCACGCTCGCCAATACGAACGTGTCGGAACGTGTGCGCGAGATGGCCACGCTCAAGGTGCTTGGCTTCTTCGACCGTGAAGTGCACCATTACGTGAACCGTGAGATGATGATCCTCACCGTCATGGGCGTGATACTGGGCCTGCCGCTCGGCCGGCTCGTCGGCGGCATGCTGACGATGGCGCTCAACATGCCCTCGTTGTATTTCGAGGTGGAGGTCAAGCCGCTGAGCTACGTGATCGCGGCCGTGGCGACCATGGCCTTCGCGCTGCTCGTGCAGCTGTTCGTCAACCCCGTCCTCGACCGCATCGACCCCATCAGCTCCCTCAAGTCCGTGGAGTAGCGCCCCTCCGAAGCCCTCTCAGTTCTTCGGGTAGCGGTAGTTGTGGGGGAGTTGGGTGGTGAGCTGCGGGTCCAGGCCGAGTTCCTTGAGTTGGCGGTCGATTTCGAGGCGCGCACGTTCCACAAGTTCGGCGCGACGGCTGTCCAAACCGTTCAGCCCCTCCTGCTTTTCCAGCGATTCCAACGTCTCCGCCATACGCTTGAGCCGGTCCTGATGGTGCAGCAGCGCGCGTACCTGCGCATGTTCGCGTACGATCGTCTGCCAATCGGATGGCGTGTGCGCAATCTCCCGAACCGCGGTGACCGGATGTACGTCGGCCACCTGATATGTGATCGAGCCGAGCAGCGGCATCAGGAACACTGTAATCGCGCCGGCTGCGACCAGTGTTGACGCGGTGTCGCTTTGCATGGTGCCGACCTTCACCGCCAGCGACGTGACGGCGACGATGATCGGCAGCGCGGTCGTGCAATACAGCGCTACGGTGACGCGGTGATGCGATGACAGCGGATTCTTGCGTTTGTCGAGCGATAGCGCAACATATACGGGCACCGCGCGAATCAGCATGAGCATTACGATGAACGCGACGAGCAGCGCGGGCCGGCCTGCCACGGCGCGCACGTTGATCGCGGCGCCTGACACCACAAAAAATACAGGAATGAGGAAGCCGTAGCCGACACCCTCCAACTTCATTTCCAGCGACTTGCTGCCGTCGGGGATGATGTAACGCAGGATGAAGCCTGCGGCGAACGCGCCGAGCACCGCGTCAAGTTCGAACAGCGCGGAAATGGTGACAAGGAAGATGAGCAGGAATGTGGTCAGTCGCATGAGCGTTTGCGATGACGTGTTCGCATTTTCCGTAAGGAAACGGTACAGGCGATGGCCGGTTTTCAGTGCTTTCGTGGGTAGCATTGCGCACAATAGGCAGATGGCAAGGAATGCGCCGAGCACGAGCATGGTCTGCCAGCCGGTTCGGGTGGATAGCAGGATGGCCATGGCAAGGATTGGGCCAAGTTCGCCCCACGTTCCGTACGAGATGATGGCGTCGCCGATGGGGGTGCCTTCGAGGTTGCGTTCCTTGAGAATCGGCATGAGCGTGCCGAGCGCGGTGGTGGTGAGTGCGATTACCGTGGCTACGCCGTTGATGCCTTGCTTGGTGAAGAACGGAAGGAATGTCACAACCAGCCAGGCGAGGCCTAGCGTGATTCCCCATGTAAGCAGTCCGACTTTGCCTTGATGTCCGGCGAGTCGTTTCGGGTCGATTTCGTAGCCGGCGAGCAGGAACAGGAACGCCATGCCGAGCTCGTTCAAGAGTTTCACGGCGTCGTTTACTTCGATTATGCCCAGTCCGTACGGGCCGAGTGCGGCTCCGGCGGCGAGCAGCAGTACGGTTTGTGGAATGAACCTTCCCGGAATCAGCTGCGCCACAATCGGGCTGACGGCCGCCACCGCCATGATGATGGTTAATGAAACGAGCTCTTGCGTCATGTTTCCAGCCTAGTGAGTCTGCGTGACGGTGCTCGGATACGCGGTGACCCCCATGACGCGCTGGGGGTGAGGTTAAGTTTTTGTTAATTTTATGGGGTAGGGGGTTCTATAAGCTTTTATTATCCGTGGAAAATGGTGGAACTGTTTTGTTTGTAAGCGCACTAGGTAGGGTGCAAAGTCCGTCCGGAACGCCATATAATGTCCCTGTACTAGGTGGTTCAAGGGGGCTTAGACTGATGGCAGGCATTTTGCGAGGGGGCACGTGCGGCGGGTCGAGAAGCAGCGGGTCGCAAGATACACGCACCTACGTTCCGCCGACGTTCGCCGAGGTGGCCGATGTGTCCGAAGAGATTCGCGAGCGTCGCGCCGACGTGGGTAGATCCATTGCCCTGCGTGTGCTTGCGGCGGTGCTGATTTTCTCCGCAATCGGCATTGGTCTTTTCCCGAAAGTGCTGCAATACCAGTCCGCGCAAAAGCTGGCGAGCACGTCCGCCCGTTCCGAGCAGAGCGTCGCGGGCTGGCCGTATCCGCAGGCCGACGAGGCATTCGCCGCAGCTGGGGCGTACAACAAGCGTCTCGCCGAATCGGGGCAGCCGGTGATTGGCGAGGCTGAGGATCCGCTCGCCGAGTTGTACAACAACAATCAGTCCGACTCCGGCGACGGTTCCGGTTCCAGCTCGACGGGCGCAGGCGCCACTGGCGATGGTAACAAGGATTCCGCTAGCTCCAAAGACGCGGAATACCAGCGTTTGCTGGATACTGGCGATGGCGTGATGGGTTCCATCCGCATTCCAAAGATTTCTGTGGATTTGCCGATCTACCATGGCACGTCGGAGCAGACGCTTGCGTCCGGTGCGGGGCATTTGTATGGCAGTAGTCTGCCGGTGGGTGGCAAGGATACGCATGCGGTGATTACCGGACATCGGGGTTTGGTTGAAGCCTCAATGTTTACGCGTTTGGATGAGATGCGGGTTGGCGATTACTTCTATATCGATGTGATGGGCCATACGCTTGGCTACAAGGTGGATCGCATCACCGAAATCAACCCGGATGACACGTCGAAGTTGAAGATCGTGCCCGGCGAGGACCGTGTGACGCTGATGACATGCACCCCGTATGGCGTGAATACGCACCGTCTGTTGGTTTCTGCGCTGCGTTCCGCCATTCCCGAAGAGATTCCCGCGGAGGATGATGCGGCAAAAGATGTGCGTGTGATTGCGGGCGTGGTGTCAGCTGCCACGTTGCTGGTCGGTTTGTTGTTGGTTTGGCTGCTCCGCTGTCCGTGGCATGTCCGTAGGCATGCCGCTTGGTGGCCAAAGCGCAACTAGGGGTTGATGGCGTTAATGTTGCACTTGACAGATGCTTTTTTGTCGGGGAAAATTCTGAAAGAGACATGACAACGTTTGCTTATAGTTTTTGCATCGCGATTTACGGGGGCAAGAATACTCTAGAATCGCGATGATATGTGCGATTTCAAGGAAAGTATATCCCCTTGATTACTTCGTTGGGAGGGTATGTATCCCTCTGTTTTTCTCCTTAAGGTTTAGGCAACGAAGCGATTGTCAGACGGTATGTGAAGCGAAGACGCATCAAATATACCGGTCGAAGGAGGAAGGTATTTCCCCGATCGCTTAACGGTACAAGGGGGTAGGCGTATGAGACACGTCTTTGAGCGAAACAGGGCGAGGGGCACAGGTCTGTTCACGCGTCGTGTCATTGCGGCCGTCGCGACGGTCGCAATGCTCGCCGGCGTGGGGTGCGTCACTGCTTCGTCAGCGGCGGCGGAAGATGCCACGGGAGCCTTGGAACAACAAATCGAGCAGCCGGTATTGCAAGAATCTGGGCAAGAGGATTCACAGCCGGTGGAACAAAATTTGATGGTGGGAGAAGAGCAGCCGTCAGATCAAGAGCAGCCGTCAGATCAAGAGGCTTACCAGCAAGTCGAACAAGAAACGGAACAAGAAACGAAAGAAGAGACTGAGCAGTGGGTTGAGCAGGAGGTTGAACAACAATCTGAACAACAATCTGAACAACCTGATGAGCAGCCAGTTACGTTGTCCGCTCAACCGATTGCGCGAGCAAATCGGGCGCAGTCGGTTGCGCAGAACGAGACCGGTTCTCAGTTGGGCGCTCCGGAGAAGCATAAGCGCATCAAGAAGAACGATGATGGCAGTTACACCGTGAACGTGGATGTGAAGGGCGCCGTCAACAGCACCACGGTCACCACCACCCAGCCGATCGACTTCACGCTGGTGCTGGATGTGTCCGGTTCGATGGACGATCCGATGAGTAAGACGGATCGGACCAAGCGGTTAGACGCACTGAAAGAAGCGGTTAAAGCATTTCTTGATGAAGCTGCGAACACTAATACGGAGGCCGGTTCCGGACTGGTTCGCGTTGGACTGGTGAAGTTCGCCGGCGATGAAAAGGACAAAATCGGGGATGACACGTACCGAAGTGGTGGGTACACCTACAACTACTCCCAAATCGTTAGCGATCTGACTGCGGAGATGAACGGTCTGAAGAACAAAGTCAGCAAACTCAAAGCCGCTGGCGCCACCCGCGCCGACAATGGATTCAATCGTGCGGTCAAGGTGATGGGCAGTGCTCGAACCGATGCGAAGAAGGTCGTTATCTTCTTCGCGGATGGTTCGCCTACATCGTCTAGTGGCTTCGAGGGTAAAGTGGCAAATAAGGCCGTCGAAGCTGCCAAGGAATTGAAAGATGGTGGCGCCACGGTGTATTCCATCGGTGTTTTTTCCGGTGCTGATCCCTCCTCGATCCAAGGTAACGAGAACCAGTTCATGCACGCGGTGTCCAGCAATTTCCCAAAGGCAACGAAATACAACCAGCACGGTGAAGGGAATATCAAAGCCGGCTATTATAAAAGCGCGACGAACGCTTCGGAACTGAACGCCATCTTCGACGAGATTCAGAAGAGCGAGACCACCACATCCGCATACACCAAGGTGACCATGGAGGACACGCTCTCCGGCTATGTCGAGCTTGCGGATAGCAACTACAAGGTCGTTGCCAAGGATGCTTCCGGCAAGGTGGTCTCCTTGACTAAGAATGTCGATTACACCTTGACGTATGACGCGAGCACGAAGAAATTCACGGTCGCATTCCTGAAGGCTCTGGCCCACAACGTGACATACACGCTGGAATACAACGTGAAGCCCACGCAGAAGGCATATGACGAGTATGCCGCCAACCTGAATGCCGGCAAGGATGGATATGACGGCGTAAAGGGTAACGCGAACACCGATCTGCCGGGAAACGCCACGTCCTCGAACCAGCCGGGTTTCCATACGAACGATTCCGCATGCTTGACCTATACGGCCGATGGCAAGACTCATGAGTGCAGGGAGAACCCGTATCCGCACCCGGTAATCCAGGTGGTGCATTCCACACTGCACGTCGACAAGCAGTGGAGCGGTAACGGCCAGAAGCCGGAAAGCATCACGGTGGATATCAAACAGGGCAACGATACCTATAAGACGGTCACGCTGAAGCGTGACGATAGCGGCAAATGGTCCACCGACGTGATTATTCCGGCAGGCGCCCAAAAGACGTACACGGTGACGGAAGTCGAACCGGACAGCCACTTGTGGAAGGCTTCCTACCAGCACAAGGTCGGCGATGGAAATCTCGCTGACGGCAATGCGGTGACGGTGCCGGAATCCACGGCATCGCAGGAAGCCACGGTGATCATCACCAACACGTTGAAGCAGACCATGCTGACGCATGCGATTGGCGTGCAGAAGGAGCTGAAGGGGCGCGATTGGAAGGATTCCGACGAGTTCACTTTCAAGCTGAAGGCAGACGATTCCAATCCAGACGCGCCGATGCCAGCTTCCTGCAAGAACCAGTCGGCGTGCACGGTGACGGTGAAACGCGATTCGTCTGACGATCACGTTGCTTACTTCGGCGACATCACGTATGACGCAGGTGAAGCCGAGTACACATATCTTGTGACGGAGAACGCTGGTAATGCTTCCGCAATGTATTACTCGCAGGCGGAATACCGGGTGGTCGTGTCCGTGATGAAAGACGGAACGTCCGGTGAATGGAAGGCCGTTGTCGAATCCGTGACCCAGCTGAAAACCGATTATGGTGCCGCTGGTTCGAATTGGGACGAGACCCAGCCAATGCTGTTCACCAACCAATACATTTCGGCATCGTCACTGCCATTGACGGGCCGCATGGGTGCGGAACGATGGTGGCAGATTGCGGCCGGCGGAGTTGGCGTGCTGGCATTGCTCGCCGTCGCTGCGGCCGACCAGTGGAGACGTAAGAAGCGGCTCAGCTGAATAACACAGGATTTGCGGATCGCGGGGGCACGTTGGGTTCCCGCCTCCCGCGATTGCAGAAAACAGTAACCAACAATCAAGGAAGAGGAGATTCTCATGAAGATGAGGAAGCTTTTCGCAGGGCTGGCCGCCGCGGCAACGTTGCTGAGCGGCATGGCCATCGGCGTCGCCGCCGCACAGGCTGATGATGCTCCATTGCTGCAAGTTAACCACGCACAGGAAGACCATACGTACACGCCATACAAGTTTGCCATGTTTGAGAATCCTGGCGATGGCTCGGTCGAAGTGAAAACGGTTGACGCATGGAAGGGAGCTGTGACTACCGCTGCTGATGTGGCTGATGGAAGCCACAACGGCATCCCGACAGAGTACAAGGATAATCCAGCCGCCTATGTGGCGACGTTCACTGCGGATCAGCTCCGTGTCTTCGCCAAGACCTTGGCTGGAATTACTCCGCCGGCAGGACCTGATGGTACTGGCCTGACCGTAACTACGGAGCAGGCAAATACGAGCCAGGCGGTCAATGTGAACGGAGAAGGCTGGTATCTGGTGAAGGATACGTTCACCAAGGCTGGCGAAACGACTGTGACGTCGGGAACTCCGGCTGTGGTGGCCACCACCGTCAATGGACTGTCCAATCTGAGGATTGCGGCCGATACGACGACCGGTCAGGGCAACATCACGACTGAAGGCCAGTTCAACGCGAAGAACGCGAATCCGACCGACGAGCCGCTCAAGTTCGCCCGGATGAATGACGTGGATGTGAACGGTAAGAGCGTAAAGGTGGGCGACACCGTGGACTTCACTGTGGCCGCGGAGGTTCCTCATGCTGCGGCTGGCTGGGATGCGTACCCCTTTACCATTACCGATACCGCGTCCAAAGGTTTGCGGATTGCGGAAACGAGTGACTTCAAGGTCCAGTTCGGAGATCATACTACTGTGAATCCCGATCTGTACACGATAACGCAGGAAGGCAATGCTCAATCCGGCACCACCACGACCATCTATTTTGCCGATGCCACAACGCTGGCCGGTAGGACGATCGTCGTGTCGTACCAGGGCACCGTCACCAAGGATGCGTTGGATGGCTTGAGCGGCAGTGTGGACAACAAGGCCACAATCACCACCAAGGATGGTACCAGCGGTGAAGGCAAGACTGTCCTTAAGACCTACGGTTTCCAGTTCACGAAGATTGGCAAGGAAGGGAATGAGGCCAAGCCTCTAGCCGGCGCCAAGTTCGTTGTCAAGAATGCGGAGGGCAAGTTCCTTAAGCAGGCTGAGGACGGTGCGTGGTCGTTTGTTTCCGATCAGAATGATGCCAAGACGTTCATTACTGAGAATGATGGTTTGGTGAAGGTCGCGGGTCTTGCGGCAGGAACCTACACGGTTGTGGAGACTCAGGCTCCGACCGGCTACGCCCAGAACTTCAGGGTCACTTTCAATGTGAAGATCACAGATGAAGGTCTCGTCACTTTCGAACAGGATGCCCTTCGTCAGGTCCAACCGGTCGATAACACCACTGCGAATGCCACCGCTACCGTGCTGAACGTGAAGAATGTCACTCAGCTGCCGCTGACTGGTGCTGCGGGAACCGTGCTGTTCACGGTCGTGGCGCTGCTGGTGGGTGGCGCTGGCGTGGCTGTGGCGGTCAAGAGCCGTCGCCGCACGTACTGAGCGCATGCGTTCGGTGTGAGTGAGTTGTGAATTGACTCACTCGCAATAAAAGTCAATGCGGGCGGTTGTGGATATTCCATAATCGCCCGCATTGACGTGTGACCGACCGGTTGAAGTGATATACGGTCAGCAATATTTGAAAAGCTGCTTGTGAGAAGTCGGATATACACTTGCTTCATCACGGGGCATAGCAAAGGGGGGTAAAACGATGCGCGGTGGAGGATCATTCAGCATGGACGAGCTCCAAATGTTGCGGGATCTGCCGGCGGTGGCCAACGTATCGAAAGACCGCATCACGTACTCCAACGCTTTCAAACAGGTGTGTGTCATACGGTATCTTGCGGGGGAATCGCCGACCAAAATCTTCCGCGAGGCGGGATTGCCGCCGGAACTGATTGGGTATAAACGTATAGAACGAAGTGTGGCGCGTTGGAAGGCTGCCGTCCTCAAATCCGTGAGTGGTAGCAGTAACATGAGTAACGGCGAAATCATTACGGAGCTCGTCAACCTGTATGTTCATGCGGTGACGCGCAAGGAGAAACTCGACGACCTCGCAGGAATCGCCAATCCCGATAAGGCGAACATTGGAAATGCTCCGCATCCGCTGGACGGGGCGAACGTGTCGGGGGGGGG